>OJIO01000671.1_pt1 | contig 19906 bp, 17 predicted proteins | sample 1595621 | NCBI WGS metagenome assembly OJIO01 (sample SAMN05416776, study PRJEB24817) | seawater metagenome | isolation source: Sea water | place: Canada:Atlantic | collected 2013-07
AGATTTCTGCCTGTCTCGTGGGCTCGGAGATGTGTATAAGAGACAGTTTCAATATAGTTATCTTCAAATTCTAATAATTCACCTATGTGAAATATTTTAGCACTTTTCCCATTTCCATAAACAGCTAAAATGTCACCTAATTCTGCGTAGTCAGTAAACTCTTCAGAACGGGTTACAATTTCGTGCAACTCTAAATCTCGAACAGTTAAAGTATCAACAAATGAATCGTGTAGAAAAAAGTGAGGGTGATCAGTCTCAGTAAATTGGAAATGAGCTGGAATCCTTCTAAGACGCTTAGATTCAAAAACATACATGAATCTATCTTCGGAGTAAAAATCACCTACAGTAATGTAGTTTTTATTTGGAAATAACAGATACTCAGCTAGCATAACAAATGATGATTTGTGCGTAATAAAGTTTGCAACAAACATTGAATCTCCTTTCAAATATGTTATGTAATCTTCCTCAACCATTAAGGGTATCCTTCGTGAAAGAGATCCAATCGATAGATTTACATACTTTTCATTGTCAATACTAAAATCTATATTTTGTTTATAACATTTGCCATCGAATTCGATAAGCTGTGGCTCACCCCAATGGCTGTGCCAATTATACCTATCCTTAATGTAGGGTTTGATTTCACCTTCACGAAAAATAATACTCTTTTGTCCTTTTCCGCTTAATAAAATAGATTTATTAATATCAAAGATGCCTGAAAATAAAACATCAGAATAAATTGTATCTATTATGAATTTTTCATTTTGAGCGGTTAAAGATGTTGTAATAATGACAAAAATGAAAAAAATAATGAAAAAAGTAGTTGGTTTAAAACTCATGTTTTTTCTTTTTATAAATATTACAAATTATTTTAATATGAAGTAATTATAAAACTCCATTAATCTTCATCCACAAAAGCCGACTTAAACCTAGGCTTAAAACTCTCTGCTGTAGACATACCCATATCTCTTTGCCATAATTCTGGTATTGTTTCTTTATTCAAAAGACAGCCTTCAGCTATATAAGGATATACATCTTCATAAGTTTCATGTCGATTCATTATGATTCTTCTATTGATATGATACCTGTTTATTTCTGTTGGATCAGTTATTCCAGCTGCACCCAATAGTTCTACGAATGCCTTTACTGTTTGTTGATGATAATTGGCAACTCTTGTTTTTTTGTCTTCTACGACTAATCCTTTCATGAGTGCTTTATCTTGCGTTGCTACACCTACTGGACAGGTGTTTTTATTGCATTCTAGTGCTTGGATACAACCAAGAGACAACATCATTGCTCTAGCGGAGTAACAAGCATCAGCACCTATTGCAATAGCTCGCATCATATGAAAGCCAGTCATGATTTTACCGGAAGCTATGATTTTGATATCTTTTTTAAGATCAAAACCATCAAGGGTGTTATATACTATTGCTAACCCTTCTCTGTATGGCATTCCCACGCTATTAGAAAACTCTAATGGAGCAGCTCCAGTTCCTCCTTCTCCTCCATCGACCGCTATAAAGTCAGGTTTGATCCCCGTTTTAAGCATCGCTTTACAAATTGCGATGAATTCGAATCTATTACCTACACATAGTTTAAACCCTACCGGTAGCCCACCTGACAGGTCTTTTAATTTTTTTATGAATTCTAATAATCCTATCGGAGTGTTGAACTCTTTATGAAAAGGTGGTGACAATACATCTTCTCCCATCTTTACATTTCGAATTTTTGCTATTTCGGCAGTTACTTTTTTAGCTGGAAGTATTCCTCCATGACCAGGTTTTGCACCTTGGCTGAGTTTTACTTCGACCATTTTCACATTGGCTTTGGCAATTGTATTCTTGAAATTTTCAGTTGAGAAGCCTCCTTCATCTGATCTACAACCAAAATATCCAGTACCAATTTGATAAATCAAATCACCACCCAATTTAGCATGATAAGGAGAGATACCACCTTCACCAGTATTATGCGCAAATCCTCCTATGGCAGCACCTCCATTAAGCGCCATAATAGCATTAGCACTTAGCGAACCGTAACTCATAGCAGATATATTAAGGAGCGAAAGATCATACGGTTTCTTACAATCAGGTCCACCAACTAGGATTCTAGGATCATTATCGAGATCATGACTATCAAGTGCAGCTATACTATGATTCATCCATTCGTAACCTTCGGCATATACATTTAGTTGTGTACCAAAAGGGGTTGTGTCTGTCACTTTTTTTGAACGTTGATAAACGGTCGATCTGAATATTCTTGGGATTGGGGCACCCTCTGTATCCGGTTCTATAAAGTATTGATACAGTTTTGGTCTAAGCCATTCTGCAATATATCTTGACCTCCCCACTAATGGGAAGTTTCTCATAATTGCATGCTTGGTCTGTACAATGTCATACCATCCAATAAGAATAAACGGAGCTACGGCAACAAGCATCCAATAAAAGCCAACCCAAAGGTGAAAACCACCCGCGGACAGTAGTGCGATTAATATAAGTGAGAAAAATAGAAATCCTGATCTCATAAATATATTGTCTTTGATTGAAAACTAAAAATAGAATGTCAGAAGCATCTTTCCTAACAACTGTCGTAAATATTATAATAGGGAAGAGTAATTAGGTTTTAGATAGTCTAATCTGCAGTCTTACTCGAGTCAGCCACCATAGAATTAATCTCCTTTATTTCGGCTTTACTGAGATATCTCCACTCACCAACTTTTAGCTTCCCTAGCTCAATGTTCATGATTCGAGTCCGCTTGAGTGTTTTAACATCATAACCTAGGTATTCACACATCCGACGGATTTGTCTGTTTAGGCCTTGTGTGAGTGTGATTTTGAAAACAGTTTTATTGATCTTTGATACTTTGCACTTTTGTGTGACTGTCCCTAGGATTGGAATGCCACTTGCCATTTGAGAGATAAATTTTTGATCTATGATTTTGTCAACTCTCACTACATATTCTTTTTCGTGACTATTGCCAGCTCTCAGGATCTTATTGACGATATCTCCATCATTGGTTAGGAAAATAAGGCCATGAGAAGGCTTGTCCAATCGACCAATTGGAAATAATCGCTCTTTATGATCAATGAAATCAACAATATTTTTCCTTTCCTTTTTATCTGTTGTACAAACTATACCAATCGGTTTATTTAGTGCTATGTATATTGATTTTGGAGCACTTTTAAGCGTTTTATTATTTATACTTACTTGATCACCTGGGAAAACACGATTTCCTAGTTCAGCAAGCTTACCATTTATTCTCACTTTCTTATCTGCAATAAACTGATTCGCCTCACGACGAGAACATATACCAGTATTACTGATATATTTATTTAGACTGATAGAGTTTTCGTTGGATTTATCCAAAAGTTAGAAATTGTATTGTTGAGGGCAAAAGTAAGTTTATTAATTAATGTTTGAGCATATTTTGGAATAGTAGCTTTTACTTAGAAATGGAATCTTGAATTATATGTGTATGTTCGTTGATAATTGTACATGTAATAATCTAGTTTAATGAAAATCTGCGGAATAGAATTAAAGGGAAATGAAGCTATTATAGTTAGCGTATTGTTTGATGGAGAAGATTATACTTTTATAAATAAGGATGTAAAGAAGATAAAACTAAAGGATACTGATAATCAGTCTGATGTGCAAGAATTTACAAAAGAGTTGTATTCTTTTTTTGATGCAAATGATTTTGAAGGTATTGCCATAAAAGGACGGGCAAAGAAAGGAAAGTTTGCTGGAGGTTCGGTTTCCTTTAAAATAGAGGGCATTATACAAAATAGTAATTATCCTGTATTAATATTTCCTGGAGCGACTATAAAGGCAAAATTAAAAAATAGTACAATTGATGCATCGCAGATTAATGGATACCAAGAAGACGCACTTCGAGCAGCAATATGTTACAAGATTGCTCAAAAGTAAGATTGTGAAAAAATAACACATTGCTTGGGGCTATAAGATTAATAATCATTGGATAATAATGTGCTTGGAGCCAATCAAAGACCTCAGTATAGCATACCTCGCAATAATAAAACATAAGCTCCGGTTAATAACCAAACCATATGATCCGTCAGTCCTTGAAAGTGGAATATACCCATAGCGGCAGATACAGCTATAATAGTTATAGATATGGTTTTGGCTTTGGAAGCATTATTACGAACTTGCATAAATATTAATTTTTGCAATAATATATTATGAATTTATGTAATGTATAAATAATGGCTTGTCAATATTTTAATTGGTAACTACCCAGCATATTACCCTAGAATGGGTCATATCATTTTAGAGACGGATACAATCCGTCGATAATAGTTGAATTTGGGTGTGTTTTGGCGGTGTTTTTGCCCAAAGAAGCAAAAATAGTGACAAAATTATAATTTTTCAAGCGTACCTGAGTAGTTACTTTAATTGTAATTTAAAAATATTTTTTGTCTAGGTAAATTTTTTATTTTTGTGTAAATAGAAAACAAATGGAGGCAGAAAAGATTCAAGAATATATAGGGGGAATACAAGATTGGGCTGTTGTTTTCATTCCTAAAGTAATCTTAGCAATACTTATAGTTTGGATTGGACTTAAAGTTGTGAAGAAACTGAGTAAGGTCGTATCAATTTCTTTGAAAAAAGCGGGAATTGAAGTTGAAGTAGAAGAGTTTTTAGGATCTGTAATAGACTTAGTATTTAAAGCGATAGTGTTTCTAATCGCAGCTAGTATAGTTGGAATAGAATTTTCAGCTTTATTTGGATTACTTGCAGCAGCTGGTTTTGCAGTAGGACTTGCTCTTCAAGGATTCTTAGGGAATTTTGCTTCAGGACTTACTATTATCTTTTTTAAACCATATAAAGTAGGGGACTGGGTTCAAGTCTCAGATACATTTGGGAAAGTAAAGAGCATTGAGATATTTAGTACAAACTTAGTTACTCCAGGAGATAAGACGCTTATTATTCCAAATGGACAGATTACAGATAGTATTATTACCAATTTCTCAACAAGAGGAAAGATAAGAATTGAACTTTCTGTCACCATGCCTTATGAAGAAAGCTTTCCAAGAGTAAAAAAAGTAATAGAAAATGCATTGTTAAAAGTGGATTGTATCCTTCATGATCCAGCACCTCAAATAGGAATCGAATCATATGATAGTCACAATATTATAATTGCCGTTAGACCTTATATTTTACCAGATCATTATTGGGATGCTACTTTTGATGTTTATTCTTCCATAAAAGAAGCATTCAAAGAGAATAATATCAAAGTGGCCTACTCAGAAGGCGTGGAGCTAGGACCTATCGGTCAATAACCGTAGTGTCTGCACACCTTTAAGGTGTCTGACACTTACGTTTTAGGTATCTGACACTTATCTTTAAGGTGTCTGATACTTTCATTTAAGGTGTCTGACACTTTCATTTAAGGTGTCTGAAACTTTCATTTAGGATGACTGACACTTACCTTTAATATGTCGGGTACTTATGTTTGTAGTAGAATATTACTATGGTGCTCCAGAGTTGAATATGTCAGTCATTCTAAGAGCTGTCAGACATGTCGTTTATATTTTGACGTATCATCAACTTATTTTGTATGCATAAGCAACTGATCCTAACGAAAAGTAATATCTTGGCAGAAATTAAAATCTAACAAATTGACTTTTCAAAATAGCCTACAATATGCTCGAGAAATGGATGCGAATGATCCTTTAGGGCACTTTCGAGATCAATTTCATATACCTATGCAAAAAGATGGGACACCTTTTGTTTATTTATGCGGAAATTCCCTTGGTTTGCAACCTAAATCTACAAAAAAATCAATCAATCAGGAGCTCCTAGATTGGCAAAATTATGGTGTGGAAGGTCACTTACAAGCTAAGAATCCCTGGCTACCATATCATGAGTTCTTAACTAATGCTATGGCAGAAGTTGTTGGTGCTAAGCCGATAGAAGTTGTAGTTATGAACACCTTAACTGTCAACCTACACCTAATGATGGTCTCGTTCTACAGGCCAGAAGGGAAGAGAAAAAAGATACTTATTGAATATGATGCTTTTCCATCTGACAAATATGCTGTAGAATCTCAATTAAAGTTTCATGGTGTAGATCCTGAAGAAGGAATGATTGAGTTAAAAGCTAGAGAAGGAGAAGAATTAATAAGAATCGAAGATATCGAAAAAGTAATCGAAGAACAAGGAGATGAAATTGCTCTGATAATGTTGGGGAATACCAATTATTATACGGGTCAATTCTTTGATATGAAACGCATCACTAAGTTAGGTCATGCAAAAGGTTGTAAAGTTGGTTTCGATTGTGCACATGGAGCTGGCAATGTAGATCTTCAATTACATGACTCGGGAGCTGATTTCGCAGTATGGTGTAGTTATAAGTATATGAATTCTGGACCTGGTAGTTTAGCAGGATGTTTTGTACATGAGCGTCATGCACACGATAAAGAACTTCCTCGATTTGCTGGATGGTGGGGGCATAACAAAGAAACACGATTTAAAATGAGGGACGGATTTGATCCTATTCCTGGAGTAGAATCTTGGCAGTTAAGTAATCCTCCTATTTTGTCGATGGCCGCTATCAAAGCTTCTTTAGAAATATTTCAAGAAGCTGGCATCAAGAATTTGAGAAAGAAAGCAGATATTCTGACAGGATATCTTGAGTTTTTGGTCGATAATATTGGTGACGACAGGATCAAAATAATAACCCCAAGAGATGTGAAACAGAGAGGAAGTCAACTTTCTATTCAAGTGCTAAGTGCTGACAAGTCTCTCTTTGATAAAATATCGGAAGCGGGTGTTATTGCTGATTGGAGAGAACCAGATGTTATTCGAATAGCTCCAACTGCATTATATAATTCGTATGAAGACGTTTATCGTTTTTCTGAATTATTAAAGGAACAGTTATCTGCAACAAAAAGTTAAATTCGCTATTATAGAATGTATATAAGAGATTAAATGGAAAAGAAGAAAATAGTCATCGTAGGAGCCGGATTGTGTGGTACATTATTAGCTATAAGAATGGCTCAGCGTGGATATGAAGTGAGTCTTCATGAAAAACGCAGTGATATGCGTAAAGAAGATATGGCTGCTGGGCGATCGATCAATTTAGCATTGTCAGCTCGTGGATTGATGGCTTTGGATAGGGTAGGATTGAAAGAGAAGGTGCTAGAGTATTGTATTCCAATGCATGGACGTATGATCCATACTGTAACTGGTGAAACTTATTTATCTCCATATAGTGGACGGGCTGAAGATTATATAAATTCTGTATCTAGAGGTGGATTAAATTGTCTACTTCTTGATGAAGCTGAAAAAATGGAGAATGTCAAGATTCATTTCAATAGTGCTTGTAAAACAGTTGATCTCAAAAATGCTAAAGCAACCTTCAAACAGGCCAATGAATGGGATGTAATGGATACTGGAGATATTCTTATTGGTACGGATGGTGCGGGTTCTGTTGTTAGAAGAGGAATGATGTCTCGTACGACAGAGTTATTATTTAATTATTCTCAGGATTTCTTAAGACATGGCTATAAGGAACTCAGTATTCTTCCTGCTGAGAATGGAGGATATAGAATAGAAAAAAATGCATTGCATATTTGGCCAAGAGGGTCGTTTATGATTATTGCCTTACCCAACATGGATGGTAGTTTTACTTTAACAATGTTTCATCCGTATGGAGGTGATGCAGGATTCAACACTTTGAATAAAGAAGAGGTATTGACTTCCTTTTTTGAGGAGTACTATCCAGATTTAGTCCCTCATATACCTCACTATATTGAAGAATATATGAATAATCCAGTTGGTACATTAGGAACTATAAAATGTTACCCCTGGCAAGCATTTGGAAAGAGTTTGATCATGGGGGATGCGGCACATGCTGTTGTACCATTTTATGGGCAAGGAATGAATGCTTCGTTCGAAGATGTACGCGTGTTTGATGATATGTTAGAAGAGTATGGTGACTCCGACTGGAACTTGTTATTTGAAAAATATCAAGATGCAAGAGCAGAAAATGCGAATGCGATTGCTGATTTGGCAATTGATAATTTTCATGAAATGCAGAACAAAGTTAATGACCCAGATTTTCAGAAAAAGAGAAAATTAGAAATGAAGCTGGAACAAGAACACCCGGAATATTATTCTAAGTATTCTCTTGTTACTTTCAAGCCAGAGTTGAGCTATGCTGAAGCTATGAAAAAAGGAAGAAATCAGGATGATAAGTTGTTAGATATTGTAAGTAAGGTTCAAGATATTTCTGAATTAGATTCTTCAAAAGTTCTAGATCAGATTTTGAATTGATTAGCTCTCTCTCTCTCTCTCTCTCTCTTAGAAGGTTCAAGATTAGAAGTCATCATTTAATGGAATCATCCTCAGGCATTAGTTTTAATCTCCTAGGATGATCCAATTTCTTCTTTTGAGTTACATAATCCTTTTCCCAAACTATCCTTTTTATGTCCTTTATTACGGTAGGACTCATGTAGAAATAACGATGGTTACTCATGCTTGAGGTGAAATTTAAATGATCTGTTATTGCTGATACGTCTATAATAGAAAAATTTTCAGGCATTTTATAAGGATCTAAGCCATTTAGGCCAAGACGTTTATTTTTATTGATTAATTTCGACATTTTGAGAGATCGATCATTGTTGTGAACATAGATAGTTACATCACTAATAACTTTGTTTAGATTCTCCAATGTCTTTCCTTCTCCAAAAACTTCGCTCTCTACATCTGCTCCAGCCGCTATGTAATGATCTATTACATGTTCTTTGCTTTCTATTAATCCGCTACTTAGCATCATGTGCTGAAACATTCTATTTCCCATAGAGTGACAGAGGAAAGATATTTTAGTTTCTTCAGATTGAGAACTCACTAATTCATTGAGAAATGGACCTAAAAAGTCCCCTTTTTTACGAGCTATCTTTACTCCCGTTAAGTAGTTTATTGAACTATCCCATATAATCGAGAGTAGTACTTTCTTATTCCCATCTTCAGTTGAATAAACATCTCGGCTAAGATTTTTTATCATTTCTTTCCATGCAAAAGTATTATCGCCCCATATACCATGAATAATAACATTGAGTTGTTCTGAAGTATTATCCTTTCCCATGGATTCACAGATGGTATCATTGAGTTGGGTCAGAGTTGTAATATGCTCAAAGTTTCTTTGCTTTGGATTATACGCATCATCATAATCTACCATGCCAAGCTCTATATCGAAGTTTTCAATATCCGATCCATTCATCTTTAGATAATAATGGGTAAATTCTTCTTGGGCTATCATGTGTTCTGAAATAGAGCACAAAGTTAGGAAAATAACCAATTTATATAGCATAAGTTGCAATTAGTTAAGTGATTCTGGAGCTTCCATTAACTGGAAAAACTGATCTAATCTAGGCTGAATTATAATTTCTGTTCTTCTGTTTCGACTTCTGCCTTCTGCAGTTTCATTGTCATCTTTTGGTACGTAGTATGAGCGCCCAGCTGCAGTTAATCTTTCAGGAGAAACATAGTGCTCGTTTGACAATGATCTCACCACTGCGGTAGCTCTTTTTACACTAAGATCCCAGTTGTCCGATACACAGCTAGTATTCATTGGTACATCATCTGTGTGACCTTCTACTAAAACTTGAAGTTGGTCATGATCATTAATTACTGATGCGATTTTAGCCAAAACATCATCTGCTTTTTTATTGAGAGACGAACTTCCTGACTTAAATAATAGCTTGTCTGAGATTGATACATGAACCAAACCACCTCTAACTTCTACTTGAATGTCCGTGTCATTAAGATTTGATAGCGAACGCTTTAGGTTCATTACCAATGAAAGGTTAACAGAATCTTTAGACTGTACTTTTTTATTGAGATCTTCTATATATGCAGTTTGCCTGCTTATGTTTTCGAGTGACATCTGAATGCTCTCTGCACCTGATTTACTTACAACAGATAAGTCAGACATTCTATCTAAAAGACCTGCATTAGTAGATTTCATAGTTTCAATTTGATCTTGAAGCTGTGCAATCTGGTCGTCTTTAAGAAGTGCTTCTTTATTTTCGCAAGATGCCAATGTGAATAATGCAATTGCAAGGAATGGAAGTAGATTTTTCATCTGTCAATGTTTAATAGTTACTAAAATAACGAATTGGGGAAGACCAAAGTTAACTTAGAATAGTTAAAGTTTGAGATTAAACGAGAATTACAATCTTCGAAGTATGTCTAAGAAGTCGAGGACCTTAAATTAATCTTGATTGATGAATATGTAAATTAAAAGTCAATTAAAACCCCACAAAGCTTTCCAAGAACCCTTCTAACGTCTTAGTAATTTCGTCATCAAAGCCATCATCTATCATGTGATCAGCAATTTGCGCTAATGGAAGTCTGTTAGGGAAGACATTCATCCCAAGATAATTAAAAGATGTAGTCAAGTGATCTAGGCCTCTTAAATTACCTGCTCGTCCAGTTGCAACGCCTACGAGTGCTAGCTTCTTACCTTTGAATGTTTCTGCATATTTTCTAACAGAAAGCGCATCAACAAATACTTTTCCGATTCCACTATAAGATCCATTATATTCTGGAGAGACGAGGATCCATTTATCTGCGGGTATGATTTGCTCATCTTGCAATTTTGTGAGATCAGGGTGCTGAAATTCTGCTTCATACATTTTCGTATGAATAAAACCTGGGTCTACTTCACTGATTTTGATGAGATTAACTTCTTCGTCCGTATATTTTCCGATCATTTCGAATAAGTTTCTACTTACGAACTCTGTTCTACTGTCTGGTCTATTAGTGGCAGATATTATTGTTATCATTTATTTTTGTTTGATCTCTTTAACAAAATAGAGAGGCATAAAGATTAAAAAATGCTACGAAAGATTGAGCAATAATCAAATATGATACAAACACATCATAAAAATTCAAGTTTAGGTTTAAATAATCTATTTTTGCATTTTGAATCTTTTCACTGAATTTACGTTGAAGTGATTTAAAAACTAGGGTTAAAATGAGATGTAAGTGCTTGAGATACAGAACGAAGCTCTTTTCGAAATTCATAGCCAAAGCTATTGACTGAGAAAAAGCTGAAGTAGTGTGTTTCAGTGGCTTACAAATCAATTAACATTATGTTCTTAAACCACTTCGTTATATGATTCGGTATATTCAGTATTATAATCAGAAACTAGATGGGCAAAATAATAGCAATAGCTAATCAGAAAGGAGGAGTAGGAAAGACAACAACAGCAATAAACCTAGCGGCAGCTGTTGCTATATTGGATAAGAAAGTATTGCTTGTAGATGCTGATCCACAAGGGAATGCAAGTTCTGGAGTAGGAATTGCATCGGATGATCTAGAAGTGACTATCTATGATTGCATCATTGATGAAGTACATCCAAGAGAGGCTATCGTTAAGACTGAAACGCCAAATCTTGATTGTCTACCATCGAATATTAATCTTGTTGGTGCTGAGATAGAATTGGTGAATAAACTGTCAAGAGAGTTTTTTATTAAGAATATGCTTGATAAGATTAAAGATGATTACGACTACATTTTTGTGGATTGTCTACCATCCCTTGGATTGGTTACAGTAAATGCATTGGTTGCAGCCGATTCTGTTCTTATACCCGTACAATGCGAATTTTTCTCTCTAGAAGGATTTGGGAAGTTAAAGTCTACCATCAATATGGTGAGGGATGCCTTGAATGAAAAATTGACTATTGAAGGTATTGTACTTTCTATGTACGATAGCAGATTAAGAATGGCCAATATGGTTGTGAATGAAGTGAACAACATCGTTTCTGATAAAATATTTAAGACTATAATCCATAGAAACTCTAAAATAGGGGAAGCTCCAAGTCTTGGACAACCAGTTATTATCTATGACGTAACAAGCAAAGGAGCAATTAACTTCTTGAATTTGGCTAACGAGTTTCTTCAACAAAATACAGATGATTTATTTAAAGATAGAACTATGGAAGAACTAAAGGATGCACTAAAGCAAGCATAGGAATTAATTTTCGTCCAGAATTTGAATAAGAACTACAAATAAGAACTACAAGATAAAGATGAGCAAGAGTAAAAAGAAAGAACTTGGAAAAGGCTTGAGAGCTTTGCTTACCAATATAGAAAATACCAATAGCCCAAGAGAAAAAACAGAATTAGTAAAAGAATTGAACAGCTCTATTCTTGAAATTCCGTTGGCAAACATAGAAGTAAATCCTTTTCAACCGAGGACAGAATTTGATGCTGAGGAATTATCAGAATTGGCTCAGTCCATCAAGATTCATGGATTGATTCAAGCAATAACGGTAAGAAGTGTTGGTGGTGATAAATATCAGCTGATTTCTGGAGAACGTAGGCTGAGGGCCAGTAAATTAGCTGGGTTAGATACGGTGCCCGCGTTTATTCGTATTGCTGACGATCAGGCTTTGCTTGAAATGGCATTGATCGAGAATATTCAAAGATCTAATCTAAATGCAATCGAAGTTGCCATTTCATATCAAAGACTAATGGTAGAATGTGATCTTACACATGAATCATTGTCTGAGAGAGTAGGTAAGAAGAGAAGTACGATTAGTAATTACGTGAGATTGCTGAAACTTCCTCCGCAGATTCAATCTTCTATTAAAAATAATGTAATAAGCATGGGGCATGCGAGATCATTGGCTGGTATAGATGAGGTAAGTCTCCAATTGGATATCTTCAAAGAAGTTATAGCTAAAAATTTAAGTGTAAGAGCGCTTGAAAACTTGATCAAAACACATAATGAGCCAGCAATTACACCTGCTCCAAAAATAAGTAGAGAACTCCCTCCAGAAGTTAGAAAAGTACAAGATAATCTAAGTGCTAATCTTGGGACGTCTGTAAAAATAAAGAGATCTGACTCTGGAAGTGGAGAGATATCAATTAAGTTTGCTTCAGATAAAGAATTCAACAGTATCCTATCCATTTTAGAGAAGTTGGATGATTAAACAACACATATTACTGCCCATATCGTTAATCACTGTATGACGAGGAAAATTATCATGTTATTTTGTTTATTGTCGACGCAGTTAGCGTATTGTCAAGTTAATGATGATCTAAATCAGAATGATAGAGATAAAAGTGTAGAGCAAGTTGATTCTGGAAGAGACTCTACCACGATAGTTGATAATACATTTTTTGATATTTTTTATGGAAACCCAGGTAAAGCAGCATTTTATGGACTTGTCATTCCTGGAGGAGGACAGATTTACAATAAGAAGTGGTGGAAGTTACCTTTTGTCTATGCTGTAGAAGGAGGAACAATCTATTGGATAATAGCAAGTACTACAAACTATAATAAACTTCAAAAGGCCTATCTATATAATCTTATAAACCCGGATAATCTAGAACCTGTATGTGGTGTTACTGTTACAGATGTAAACATCCTATTGACAAATCGAAATAAGTGGCGAAAGCAAAAAGAATATTCATGGATATTTTTCCTTGGAGGACATTTGATTACAATTTTTGAATCATTCATAGACAGACACTTAATGGAGTTTGATGTAAGCGATGATCTTACATTCGAGCCGGTTCAATCTGTAATAGGGGCTTACCCAGCATTTACATACACGATAGGGTTGAATAAGAAGAAAGATATAGTTTATAAGGATTTATTGGGAGAGTGAAATTGCTCATTTTAGATTTCGGAATACCAATCATATTAAGCGGATTAGAAATTGAAACGAAATATTGATTTATGACCTAGAAGATATTTCCCATTTATATAGTTATCTGATTTTAGTTATTCGGCCCATTCAATAATTTGTCATAATTTGCATATTGTTATACTATATATAGGTCATTAAAATATTACATATGAATACATTTATCAAAGCAGGCTTATTTGCACTAGTATTTGGAGTAGCAATTGTTTCTTGCAAAAACGAAAATAAAGTAACTTCTCCCGCAGTTGAAACAGAATCTAGTGATTCAGAACAAAATCTAGGCTCCGTAACGAGTATTAAACTTACTAAAATATGGCAGTCGGACTCTACATTAATTACAGCGGAATCAGTACTGTTTGATGAACAACAAGGTTTGTATTATGTCTCTTGTATTGGAAATGTACCGCCTGATAAAGAAGATGGAGATGGATATATTGCTACGATGGATCAAAGAGGAAATATTCTCAATGCTGCTTGGATAAGAGGTTTAGATGCTCCAAAAGGAATGGCTCTCAAAGATGGAAAGTTATATGTGACTGACATAAACGAATTTGTTATTATTGATCAAGCTAGTGCTTCAATTGTAAAGCGAATAAATGTACCTGGTTCAACTTTTCTTAATGACGTAGCTCTTGCGCCAGATGGTAAAGTCTATTTTACTGATAGTGGCCAAAACACTATTTATGTGTATACTGATGATAAGGTAAAATTATTTAAAAAGGATAGAGGATTAGGGGGCACAAATGGAATTTTCGTAGATGAAGAAACCATCTATCTAGCGGGTTATGGCAATGGCGATATTAATACAATAGACATAGCATCAAAAGAAATAACAAACAGAGGAAAGGGAGTTGTGCCCAACGGAGATGGTATTGCACCGTGGGAAGGAGGCTATGTCTTTTCGAATTGGTATGGAGAAGTCTACTATATAACACCAAATTGGCAAATAGAAAAAGTTTTGGATACAAAGGATGCAAAACAAAATGCTGCAGATATTACCATAAATCAAAAGACAAGTGAATTACTTATTCCTACTTTTTTTGATAACAGGGTAGTAGCTTATAAAATAGAGAATGTCAGATAAGATTTAATGTAAAACAATCAATCGTATTTTATGAAAACTACAAATTTCTTTTTAATCCTTTTTGCCCTTTTAATTTCTGTTTCGTGCAAATCTAAGGTTGTTCAAAGCCAAGATAATGAAACAGAAGAATCTGAATTTAAGTCAGAAAGTAAACCGAAGTTGGTATTGGCCCAATGGACTTTTAATAAGGAGCTATTTGCGGGGGAAATGACCAGTATTGATTTTGTCAATAAAGCTTCAGAAATGGGTTTTGAAGGTGTTGAATTTGTCAGTCAGTTTATAAAAGATAAAGTAAATGATGATGTATATTTAGCGGAATTGAAATTAGCGTCTGAGACTGCGGGGATTAAAAATACGATGATCTCAGTAGATGTTTCAGAGGTCAAACTAGGTTCTTCTGATCCAGCTGAACAAGACGCAGCTATTGCTAAGCACAAAGAGTGGATAGTAGCTGCATCAAAGCTAAATTGTCCAACAATAAGAGTAAATGCACATGGAGATGGAACTGCTGAAGAAATGATTTCTACAATATTTAATTCAGTTAAAGAGCTAGCCAATTTTGGGAAATCCTATAATGTTGCAGTGACGATTGAAAATCATGGACAGTATTCTAGTGATGGTAAGTGGCTTTCTCAATTAGTAGGTAAACTTGTGCCGTACGGTGTTGGGAGTGTAGCTGATTTTGATAACTGGTGTATCGAACGAGAAGGTGGTAAACTATGGGGAACACCATGTATAAAAGAGTATGATAGATATCAAGGTATCAAGGAATTACTTCCTACAGCTAAAAGTATCAGTATTAAAGCTTTTGACTTTGATGAACAAGGCAACGCTATCAAAACAGACTTCAAACGTATGTTTAAATTGATCAAAGAAGCGCAATATGATGAGTACCTTGCTGTAGAATTTGAAGGTCATGACATGGATCCGATCGAAGGTGTTCGCAAAACTCTAGAGTTGATCGAACGTTGTTGGTAATAATTAATTTTCTACTACTAACCGATCAACTATTCGGAATTCTTCTCCTTGAATCACAATATGATAGAGCCCAGATGTAAGATTAGAAATATCAACATTGATGTTGTTTGTTCCTTTACTTATATGTTGTTCTTGGTTATAAACCATTTTTGATGAGAGATCAAATATCTGAATATTGCTTTTGGTCGATTTATTAAGATTGATTTCTACATTAACAAACTGATTTGCGGGGTTAGGAAATAATTTAAAGTTTTCGATTTGACTATTTATATCTTCAATTCCTGAAATTATACCAGAGTCCACAACTTTATCAAGATAGACATGATATTCACCAGGTTCTAAAGTGATAGATTTTGCAGTATTGTCTACATCAATACTACCGCCTTCTAAATAATCATACCATGTTCCCGTATGATTGAAATCTACATCTATAGTTCTTTCAATTACATCAAAGTTGCCGATTACCATTCCATCCAAAGTAGCTGTGGTTAACTTGATGAACTTTCTACTAGCAATCACATTATGTGAATAAGTTGTAGTATTCATCAAATCAGTGTCTAGTTTCAGTTTTATCATTGCAGACGTTACATCGATAAGTCGCTTTCTATCAATATCAGATTTGTAATCCCACCGAATTGGTTTAGGGGATAATCTGCAATTTTCACTGATACTCCCATTTTCGCATCTGTTGATTGAGAAATCGTAGCCCATCTCACCAAATTGCCATATCAATTTAGGACCTGGAAATGAATAAAAGAATGCCGTAGCTAACTCAACTCGATCTAGTGCGGTAGCTTTATCTTTTACAGAATAGTTTCCACTTGCATTTCCATATTCTCCATTCTTATACATGAGTCTTTCTTCATCATGGCTCTCCATATATCCTACGGCATGAGGGTTAGACCAACCTTTTTTCTTATAATCGATCCATTCGAAGTTTGATTTTCCTCCAGAATTGTAGCCCATAGTGGCTTCGTTAAAGTTATGGTTATGATTACTCCATAACATCATACCATAGTCAGATAATTCTTCCTCCTCGTTATTTGCAGCAAAATGTTCTAGAATTACATATGCATCTGGATTAGTAGTCCAAATATTGTCTGCGTAGTATTTCAAAACATCGATTCTGCCTTGATCATATACTCTGAATGTACCATCATTTGTACTCACTTTTTGAGTAAATCCTTTAGATAAATCAAACCTAAATCCGTCTACATTATATTCCTCAAGCCAATATTTCGTTACTCGATTTACAAACGTCTGCGTTGCGATTGACTCATGGTTAAAGTCGTATCCAACGTTAAATGGATGCGTTGCTTCTACGTTTAAGAAAGGACTATCAGCTGCTGGCTTGAAATTAGCGGCATCCCAGTAAAGTCGGGCTAGTGGGCTCTGACTGAATGCATGATTGTATACAACGTCAAGAATGACAGCAATTCCTCTCCTATGGCATTCATCGACCAATATTTTGAATGATTCTGGAGTTCCATAATATTTGTCCAGTGCCATGTGGAATGAAGGATTATATCCCCAACTGTCATTGCCTTCGAATTCGTTTACAGGCATAAATTCAATTGCATTAATTCCGAGCCTGTCAAGATAATCTAATGTATCAAGAAGGGTTTGGTAGTTCTTTTTAGAAGTAAAGTCACGCATTAGTAATTCATAAATGACTAGATCTTCTTTTAATGGTGCTGTAAATTCATTTTCCCATGCATATCCTTCAGATTCTGTTTTTAGTAAAGATGCATATCCATTTGTTTTACCAGTAGGGTATGGATGTAAATTAGGGTAAGTTGTTTCATCTATCCATTGATCATTATTTGGATCAAGTACCAATTCACTAAATGGATCAGCTACTACAATTTCGCCATCCACTAGATACTGAAAAGCATAATTTTTATCAGCTTCTAATCCTGTAATATCTATCCAGAAGCTTTGTCCATCTGGTGATTTTCTCATGAAATATTCTGGGTCAATTTCCCAATCATTGAAGTCACCAATTACATAAGCGTTAGACTTATTTGGTGCGAATAAGACTAATCTATAATCAGTTTCATTGATTTTGTTTATTCCTAGTTCTGTATCTACTGGATATGCTTCTGTGATTACATCAGGGTTTACAATCAGAGAAAATGATGCTTCTTGTGTTTCACCATCCTTTACTGCTGAGATTTCTATGACGTGTTTATTGTTATCAGGTACTTCATATTGATAATCAACACTGTTTATTAATTCTTGGTAAAAAACAGTACCATTATCTTTCATGATGATGTCTGCAACTTCAGAAGCTACAAACTTAATATTAACAGATTCTTTCACATTAACAATTAAGGAATTTTGTGTTGGCGCTATTAGCTGAGCGGTAAATTCAGAAGATTCATTATAATCAAGAAAAATATCTCCAAGAGTAGCTGTTTTGCCCTCTTTAGATCCATCTTGGTTCCTGAAAACAAATGCGAGTTGTACAATCTCTGTAGTTGTGGGGACTTCGTAGAAATCATTTATAATAAATGATAATTGATGTTTGTTATTTCCTATGTTGGTCATTTTCACTCTTGGATCGTCTGTACCCCAATTACCAATGACATACTTCCAGTCTGAAGGAGAACTTGATTCACTTGTAATGAGTCCGGTATGCATGTAGATTTGTGTGACATTATTTAATCCTCCATTTCCTTGAGTAGCATCGTAAGTTATTGTTACTGTTTCATCTCGTTGTGGGAATGCTGGATCCAATGAAACTATTTGAGTAAAAACTGACACAGAAAAACAAAGAAAAAGTAAAGTAGCGTATAATGATTTCATAAGGTTCGATTCTAATACGATAGCAAGTTATATATAATGTGTCATAATAACACGAAGTAGGTCGACTTATTAATTATTGTTGCATCTGAATCCTACATTTTATGTTGGCTGCGACTTTAATGAAGACTGACCTTCTGTCCAAAGAAATATTTCATTCGTCTAAATTCCTTTTGAAATATCTGATTATTAATGGAGAATTCTGTAATTTTCAATATCCAAATCTATAGAACATGTATGAAGAGTTAAGAGAAAAGGCTATTATCGAGCTTGAAGAAAAGAGAAAAAAGCGAAAAGGGATTCACGTTGTAGGGATAGTTTTTGCAATGGTTTCTATAATATTATTCCTTGTAAGTACACAGGCATATGGACAAGGTGCCTTTTGGATCAGACTCCCTATAGTTGTGCTAGCGTTTGTATATGGAATAATTTATACATCAGAATATGGATTGCCGTTTACAGGAGAAGATGATAATCTAAGTGATGAAGAAATTGAAAGAGAGATAGTGAAAATATACAGGAAAAGCAACTTGAATAAATTATCAAATAATATTGATGTTGAGAAGTTAGAACTAAAAGAAATTGAAGAATTGAAAGAAAAATATGAAGGAGACACAGATTATGTCTAAGGCTTTATCATTTATTTTCTTTCTATTAGTTTTATAATTTGTAAAATTGCTTTCTTACAACGCTGTCTTCCAATTGAATTTCCAATACCAATTCTTGGGAGACAATACCTGATAAATCAATTTCGACCTTGTTATCCGAATTTGGGAATGTCTTTATTAATTGTCCCGTTATAGAAAAGAGGCTTACTTTTTTAATATTGACCTCTGAGATTACATATAAGACATCGTAAGATGGATTAGGATAGATCTCAATTGCTACCTCAGAATTAGAATCAGTTGTACTGTTTACGCATGCTAAACAATTACTGCCACCGCAATCAATACCAGTTTCATTACCATTTTGAATATGATCGTCGCATGACCAATCAGTTCTTCTTATATTTGCTTCTGTTTCCAATTCAGCCTTTATGAGTAACTCTTCAGAAGAAAGTGAAGTAAGTAACAAATTATTAAACTCTAAAGAATCTTCTTGCAAATCAAAGAACTCTTGCACACCATTTTGGTAATCAATTAGTTTATATCTTTCATTTCTTATCGCAAAGGTAGGTGTGTTTTCTTCTTCGAAATCAGTGTAATTATATGTTCTTGTATCACCAGGTTCTCCTTTAAGCAGATGCGCAAAACTAAGGCTGTTATATATACCTCCTGGAAGGTCAGCTCCAGCAAGGTCTAGGATCTGTCTCTTATACACATCTGACGCTGCCGACGAAGAGGATAGTGTGGATCTCGGT
>OJIO01000674.1_pt1 | contig 19830 bp, 16 predicted proteins | sample 1595621 | NCBI WGS metagenome assembly OJIO01 (sample SAMN05416776, study PRJEB24817) | seawater metagenome | isolation source: Sea water | place: Canada:Atlantic | collected 2013-07
CGGCATGGGAACCGGGCTCCTTTCTTTTGGCGGGTCAGTTAACCGGACAGTAGTGATCCCGATACATATGCCACCACTGCGGGAGCGCGGGCAGGATATCTTGCGTATTGCCAATGCTTTTCTGCAGATGTTTAACGAAGACGAAGGCAAATCTTTTCAAGGCATCAGTCGTGAAGTAAACGATCGCCTGATGAGTTACCAATGGCCGGGTAATGTGCGAGAACTGGCGAATGTGCTGAGAAACATGGTTGTTTTAAACCAGGGACAACAGATTGAAACGAGCCATCTGCCTGATTTTTTTCAAAAACAGGAAAATGCTCCGGCTCCTTCATTAGCTCTGAAGCCTGCTGCTGTTGCTGCCGCCGAGCCTATGGTAGTAGCGGATACTCCGATTCTGCCGTTATGGCTTGAGGAAAAACGGATTATCGAAAGAGCAATTGATCACTACCAAGGCAATATTCCCAAGGCGGCAGCGATGCTGGATATCAGTGCCTCAACGATTTATCGCAAGAAACAATTTTGGGCGGCGCAGGACGCAGAGCAAGTAGGCAGTTAAAACGCTTGCCCCGTGAGTGCGGGCAAGGCACTGGGGCATCCTGGCGGGTGCTCAAACTCGAAAGATTCCCTTCTCTGACCCGTAGCAGCAAACGGTATGATGCCTTGATCCTTCTTTGACGGGTCGTTTATATACGTTTGAAAAATGTAGAAAAAACGAATGTTGCCTGAAACTATTGAGTGAATTTCCAATAGGTATGAATGACTTACCTGTCTTCACCTTGCATGGGTAATGTTTTAAACGTATGTTTAAAAGATTATTTGTACACCGGGGTTACTGGTACTATGGCTCAAAAAGACACAGCCAGAAGTATTCTTGATTCTGCCGAGGAACTGTTTTCCGAACGGGGCTTTGCAGAAACATCGTTACGCAATATCACCACTCGGGCGGGTGTTAACCTGGCGGCGGTGAATTATCATTTTGGTTCTAAAAAAGAGCTGATTCAGGCGGTATTTGCCCGTTTTTTGGCACCGTTTTGTGATGACTTGGGCAAGGCACTGCGTGGTTACGAACACGGCTTGGCTGGCAAGTCGCCACAACTGGATGCACTGTTACGCTTGTTGGCCGAAACCTCCATGGCAGCTGGTGGTGGTAATGCGCGCCGTCTGGGAATTTTTATGCGTTTGCTGGGGTTGGCCTATTCCCAGGAGCAGGGGCATTTACGCAAGTTTCTGCGTAACGAGTACGGCGCAGTGTTTGAACGCTACATGCAGCTGGTCACGGCGGCGTCACCTGAGTTGAGCGATGAAGAACGTTTCTGGCGTATTCACTTTATGTTGGGAGCAACGGTATTTACCCTTTCGGGGGTGGAATCACTGACGGCGATGGCAAAGCACGATCTCGGTGTCAGTACCGGGATTGATGGTGTTATGGACAAATTGGTGCCCTTTTTGTCGTCTGGTTTTCAGGCGCCACATCAGGAATGATGCTCGACCCGTTTCAACGCCAGGAGGCCAGTTATGCCGCAGCAGTTGCCACCGTCTCAGCCTGTGTACGATGAAACACGGATTGACATTTCAATTGCGGATCAGCAGTTACGACTGACAACCGCCCAGGTTTGTATTATCTATCCGGTATCGACAGCCCTGAATGGGGCAGGGGAGCAGCAAAATTCCGGTTGCACCCCACGGGGGTGGCACCGCGTGGCGGCCCGTATCGGTGCTGGTTTACCAGTAAACTCGGTATTTATCGGTCGGCGTTTTACCGGCGAAGTGTACTCCGCTGCGTTGGCCAAGGATTTTCCTTCTCGTGATTGGATTCTGAGTCGCATTCTCTGGTTGCAAGGGCTCGAAATCGGGCGTAATCGCATGGGGCAGGTCGATTCCATGCGCCGCTATATTTATATTCACGGCACTCCGGATTCCGAACCGATGGGCGTGCCCGGCTCCCATGGCTGTATCCGCATGCGTAATCGTGATCTGTTGGCGTTGTTTGACCTGATCAGTACCGACACCCTGGTGTGGATTCAGGCGCACAGTTTTTCGAGGATTCCATGTCGCAACCTGTCTTGATGGATACCGCAGCCGTGGGAGTGATCGCTGATCTGCTAGGCCCTCAACTGTTAAAAGAAGACTGGCCAGTACTGGAGTCTGAGGCGTTAAGCGGTCTGATTCTGTTTGCCCGCAACTATCAGAACCCGCAACAGCTGCGGCAGCTGACGGCGGATGTTCGTCATATTCGGCGTGATATTCCCTTGTTTGTTGATCAGGAAGGCGGGCGAGTACAACGCTTTCGTGAGGGTTTTACCCGTTTGCCACCGATGGCGCTGCTGGGCGAAATATTCCAGACCCGGCCTGAATCGGCACTGACACTGGCTCGGGACATCGGCTGGTTGATGGCAACGGAGCTGGTTCGTTGTGGTGTGGATGTCAGCTTCGCACCGGTACTGGATATTGAACGTGGTTGTTCGCAGGTGATTGGCAATCGTGCCTTTGCTACCGATGCGGCGGCGGTCAGCTTGCTGGCTGCTGCCTTGGTTGATGGCATGGCAGCCGCTGGTATGAAAGCGGTGGGCAAACACTTTCCGGGGCATGGTGCGGTCGTCGCCGATTCTCACCGCGAGTTGCCGGTCGATCACCGCAGCCTGGCGCAGCTGGATTACGACATGCGGCCTTTTCACTACCTGATCGCAACGGGGCGAATGGCAGGGGTGATGCCCGCACATGTGGTTTATCCAGCGCTGGATAGCACGCAGACGGCCGGATTTTCCTGTCGTTGGCTGACGCTGTTGCGGCAGCAGCTGGGTTTTACCGGCGTTGTGTTCAGTGATGATCTGACCATGGAAGGTGCTGCCCGCTATGGCAGCTACCGCCACCGGGCAGAACTGGCGATGGCCGCCGGTTGCAACGCGTTGGTGGTGTGTAATCGCCAGTCGGGCGAGTTGGAAGTGTTGCAGCATGTCGTCGAGCAGGCCTTGGCCCAAGGACGGCCCCGGCTGGATCTGTCGGGCTGGCAATATCAGCCGCCGTCGATGGCGGCAGAGGCGGCAGCCGTGACAGATATAAACATATCACTTGAACGTATTCGATCCGGGTTAGCGGCACTGACAGCGTCCTGATGGATATAAAATTTTTTCTGGCGTCCTGAGCTGGGGCGTACTCCCTCTTTTCATTTGTTAGCAGGAGCGCTTGTATGCCTTATCAGCGTATCGGCATTATTGGTGGTACTGGTCTTACCCGTCTGGAGGGGCCAAATATTACGGTGCGTCACGACATCAATACGGTGCTTGGCACACCGTCGGGCAGTATTCATGAAGGTCTCTGGCAGGGGCGTGAAGTGCTGTTTATGGCCCGTCACGGCCACCCTCATGCCGTTCCGCCTCATAAGGTGAACTACCGTGCCAACCTGCTGGCATTGCAGGAAGCCGGAGCCGAAGCGATTCTGGCAGTGAATGCGGTAGGGGGGATTCACGCCGACATGGGAGCGGGTGCGCTTGTTATTCCAGATCAGCTGATTGATCTGACCTGGGGGCGAGAAAACACCTTTTTTGATGGCAGTTATCAACCGCTGGATCACATTGATTTTACCGAGCCATTTGACGCTGGATTACGCCAGGCACTGATTGCAGCGGCGGCGGCACTGGCTTTGCCGGTGAGTGATTATGGTGTGATCGGAGTGACTCAGGGGCCGCGATTGGAAACCACTGCCGAGGTGAATTATCTCGAGCGTATTGGTTGTGACCTGGTCGGCATGACCAGTATGCCGGAAGCGGTACTGGCACGTGAGTTAGGCATTCCCTATGCCAGCGTGTGCTTGGTGGTGAACCCGGCTGCGGGTCGCAGCGACACCGAAATTACCATGGCAGATATTCAGGCCGTGTTGGATGGTGGTATGGATAAAGTCCGTGACCTGCTGGCGGCAGTACTGCCGTCGCTGTAGTTTTACAGGAACCATGTCGCGTTGCGTGGCATGCTGCGGCCTACCGTTGCATTACCACGCGGAGCGTGGAACGAGAAATCTTCTGGCGTCAGACGGCTGTATCAGCCCTGTGGGTCAAGCGCTGCTTCAGCCGTCAGGTCTGGAAATTCAACCGGTGTCAGTATCACCACAATCCCCAGCATGGGGTGGTCTATATAGTGTAATTCCTTGCTGCGCATGCGGCGCTTCTGCCGTACTTCGGTGGCCCGTATCGGGTAGCGGCTGTGAATGGTCAGCGGCTCTTCGATGGATTGTATGACGGGGAACGACGTAGTGCTGGTGTTGGCGACGCTACTGTTGAGGGTTTTCAGCTGCGGATCTGTTGGCATTTGGCTGCTGAGATGCTGAACATGCAAATCGGTGGATATATGCAGATAGCGGCTAAGGTAGAGGCTGAAGCCGCCGGTAATCTGTATTTCCGGTTCGCCGCTATCGGTCAGGTTGACTGCATGGACGATGACTCCGGCGTCATCCTGCACCGGTTCAAGCCAGCTCTGGTGCCAGACCACGTCCATATCCGCTTGCGGGTCGATGCGGTTGGCTTCCCGTTTCAGCTGGAGTGTTGATAGTGGTGCCAGTGGTTGCCATAGCTCATCGGACATAACGATTGGCAATTTGAGGGCAGTAAGCCATTGCCTCTGGAGTTGGCGGTAACGGTAGAGAGCGACCACCGGGTTAAATCTTTTGGGTCTGGTGGTTGGCGCTGGAAATATCGATTCGCTGTTGATGATTATTTTGGGCCAGAGTTCCTGGTCGATGTCGCTGGCGTTGCGGTAGGCCACCAACATCACTTCTGCCCGGTACCAGTTGTCGCCAAACGGCTGCCGGTTATCGGCGCTGGCGGGGGATGTTAACAGTGTGGCGAGGCTCAGAAATAACGCCATTTTGACGGAGTGAAACAGGTTCAAGGGTCAGAGTTCCTTTTGCAGTTCGGTCAGCACCTGGTCGATGACGTTAAAGCGCCGGTCGATAGTGTCCATGTTGAAGTAGAAACGCAAGGTGTGGCCACCTTCAAGCTTGTAGCTGTGGGATTTGCTTTGTACCAGCTTGACCAGGGTGAAGGGGTTGATTTTGGTTTCGGCGCTGAACTCCAGTCGACCGGAGTCGGAACCTACATCGAGTTTGGCAATACCCAGCGGGTTGAGTTGCAGTTTCAGCGATGTCTGGCGGAACAGGTTTTTTACCGCATCCGGCAGCAGTCCGAAACGATCGATCATTTCTACTTGCAGTTCTTTTAATTCGTTATCATTTTGGCCGTTGGCAATCCGTTTGTAGAGCGTCAGTCGGGTGTTGACGTCGGGCAGGTAGGTGTCAGGAATCAGTGCCGGTATGTGTAAATTGACATCGGCCATCTGTTTTGGTGTCAGGTCGTCAGACGGCATTTTGCCGGAGCGCATGGCATTGACGGCCTGTTCGAGCATTTCCATATAAAGGGTGAAACCGATGGTTTCGATCTGGCCGCTTTGCTCTTCACCCAGGAGTTCACCCGCACCACGGATTTCCAGGTCGTGGGTCGCAAGCATAAAACCGGCACCCAGATCTTGCGCTGATGCAATGGCTTCCAGGCGTTTTTCGGCATCCTTGGTTATGACTTTTGGCGGTGGCGTCAGCAGATAGGCGTAGGCTTGATGGTGCGAGCGGCCAACACGACCACGCAGCTGGTGCAGCTGGGCCAGACCAAACTTGTCGGCCCGTTCAATGATGATGGTGTTGGCGGAAGGGATATCGATACCGGTTTCAATAATGGTGGTACAGACCAGCACATTAAAGCGTTTGTGGTAAAAATCGCTCATGACGCTTTCCAGCTCACGCTCCGACATCTGGCCGTGGGCAAAGACGACGCGGGCTTCTGGTACCAGCTGATCCAGTTCGCGAGTGAGTTTTTCGATGCTTTTGACTTCGTTGTGGAGGTAGTACACCTGACCGCCACGGAGGATTTCCCGCAGAATGGATTCTTTGATGGTGGCTTCGTCGTATTGGCGCACAAAGGTTTTGACGCTCAGGCGTTTCGCCGGTGGTGTAGCAATAATCGACAGGTCGCGAATACTGGCCATGGCCATATTCAGTGTCCGGGGGATCGGCGTTGCCGTGAGAGTAAGGATGTCGACATTGGCCCGCAGAGCCTTGATACGCTCTTTTTGTTGTACGCCAAAGCGGTGTTCCTCGTCGATCACCAGTAGCCCCAGATGCTCAAAACGGACGTCTTTTTGCAGCAGCTTGTGGGTGCCGACCACGATATCGGTTTTGCCATCCAACATGCGTTCGAGTGCCAGTTGGGTCTCTTTGGCGGATTTGAAACGTGATAATACATCGACCTTGACCGGCCATTCAGCAAAGCGGTCGGCAAAGTTCTGGTAGTGCTGTTGCGCCAGCAGAGTGGTAGGTACGAGTACAGCGACCTGCTTGCCACTTTGAACCGCCATAAAGGCCGCCCGCATAGCCACTTCGGTTTTACCAAAACCGACATCGCCACACACCAGACGATCCATTGGCCGTGGTGAACACATATCGTTGATTACGGCATCAATGGCGGTTTGCTGGTCGGGGGTTTCTTCGTAGGGGAAACCGGCGGTAAAGCGTTCGTATTCTTCGTCCGGGCCATTAAAAGCGAAGCCTTTGCGAGCTTCCCGGCGAGCATAGATTTCCAGTAACTCGGCGGCCGTATCGCGGATTTTCTCGGCGGCCTTGCGTTTGGCAACGGCCCATTTTTCAGTGCCCAAACGGCTGATTGGGATGGCGCCGTCTTCGGCACCGCCATAACGTGAAATCAGGTGCAGTGAAGAAACCGGTACGTACAACTTGCTGTTGCTGGCGTATTCGAGCACCAGGAATTCATTCAGCTGACCACCGGCATCCAGTGCCTGTAACCCCTGGTAGCGGCCAATGCCGTGATCCAGGTGAACGACCGGGGAGCCGGGCTTCAGCTCAGACAGATCACGAATAATGTTGTCAGCGTCAGTTTTTTGTTTGTTGCGGCGGCGGGTCTGACGAATACGTTGACCAAACAGTTCATTTTCGGTGATCAGCGCCAACGCCGGGCTACCGGCGATCACGACCCCTTTACCGAGCGGTGCAATGGTCAGCATCAGGCGATCATTACTGCTGATGGCCGTTATCCAGTCCGGGTGTTCACTGGCTCGAACCTTGATCCGGTTGAGCAGTTCCTTTAACGCTTCCCGGCGACCAGCTGATTCGGCGCAAAACAGGATACGGGTGTTCGGGTTGGCCTGCAGCCAGGATTGCAGCCGTTGTAACGGTTGTTCCAGCCGTGAGTCAACGCTGATGTCGGCTGCTGGGCTGGTATCAAAATGAATCGCACCGGCACGGGCGGGCATCTCTGTTTCGTACCACTGGATGCGCGGGTAGTCATTGAGGTGACTGAACAGCTGTTCGGTGGCAATAAACAACTCGCCAGGTGTCAGGATCGGGCGGGTGCGATCGTAGCGACGGCTTTCATGGCGTTGCTCCAGATCGCTGCGGAAATGTTTGGCACCTTGTTCGATAGCGGCATCGTGGATGATCAGCGTGTTGCGGGGCAGGTGATCAAAAAAGTTGCCCAGATCATCGGCAAAAAACAACGGCAGGTAGTATTCGACCCCCGCTGGTGCAATACCCTGAGTGATGTCGACGTAAACCGAACAGTCGTTCGGGTTGTGTTCAAAAAAGTCGAACCAGCGCTGTTTGAACATCTTGATCGCCGCTGCATTGAGCGGGAATTCCCGTGCGGGCAGAATCCGGATGCTATTGACTTTATCCAGGGTGCGCTGGTTTTCGGGATCAAAGGTTCTCAGGGTTTCTATTTCGTCGTCGAACATGTCGATACGAAACGGCAACTCCTGACCCATTGGATAAATATCGACAATGGCGCCCCGAACGGCAAATTCGCCGTGTTCATACACCGTATCGACGCAATGATAGCCAGCTGCCTGTAGCTGTTTGCGGGTGTTCTCGACATTAAAGTGCTGACCGACATCCAGCGCAAAACTTTGGCCCTGATAAAAGCTGGCGGGTGGCAGGCGGTGTAGCAGGGTGGCGACCGGAATAATCAGTACCGCCTGACGAATATCCTGCAACTGGCTGAGCGTGGCAATCCGTTGGGAAACGATGTCCTGGTGCGGGGAAAACACGTCGTAGGGCAGGGTCTCCCAGTCGGGAAATAACAGTACCGGCAAGTTGGCAGCAAAAAAACGGATGTCTTCTTCCAGCTGCAGTGCGCTGGTGGTGTCGTTACAAACCACCAGGGTCAATCCCTTGTTTGACGATGCGGCCTGAGCAATGGCCAATGCCAGGCTTGCTCCCTCAAGATTGCCCCAGAAGCGACGTTCGGCAGCTTTGGTCGGCAGGTCGGGAGTCATCGGACTGGTCATGCGTTCTCCGGGCAGGTGTGATTGGGTGAGGATCAACAGACGGCTAAGTGTAATCAATGGCTTACAGGGTGTCACAGGTTTCCCGCTGAGCAGCTGCGGTTTTGATGTGGGCGAAGTTGTTGAAACTGAATGTTGGCGTTTGATCCGGGATGGATCGGAATGAGCTGATTTGGTACTGGTCGTTGGCGATTGTTATCCGACTGACAGGTATTGAGCGATAGTGCACAAATTGAGGGTCTGCTGTTGCCAATGTATTGAAAGTGTCACATCAAGCCGGATTTTTCTGTAAAAAATGTCGTAAAACAGCGCGGTTGTGCGTTCCTGTGCTGCAAAAACCAGGCGCTAAAAGGGGATAAAGCCGGTAAATTTTCTAATAAGTATGGTTTTTTGTTGGAAATTTACTACGTTAATCGACTGGTTTGAGTTGCCTGATGGCAAAGGTAGTTATTTTGCTGGTGGCTGATGGGGCTGGGTTCGTAATGTTTCGTAGGTTGTTTTAAAAAGTAGGTAGGTTTTCTACAAAGCAGGTTGCTTTTTGGCCGGATTGTGATCTCAGGTCTGCGCGTGCATAATCCGCACCGTAATGATCCCTCGAATAATTGAATGGAAGGTTTGCCTGTGACCCAAGATATGCGCGACACCTGCTTGCAGGAATGGATGGAACGCGAAACGATCGCTGAATCCATGATTCCCCTGATTGGTGGTTTGTACCGCACTCACAATGTGATCACATCCTTGTATGGCCGTGCGATCATCAATCGTTCTGTGATTGATATTCTGAAGGCTCACCGTTTTGTCCGTCATATGGAGAAACAGGAAGTTTCTGTTCAGGATACCTTTCCGATTCTCCAGATCCTGGCGGAGCTGGACGTTAACCGCGTACACGTCGATATTGGCCGTCTGGCCGTCAAGTTCCGTACCGAAGCGAATGGCCGTGACTTGCGGGCATTTGTGACGGATGAGTTGGGCGATGCGATTGGTCAAAGCACTGAAGATGGCGAAAACCGCGATATCGTATTGTATGGTTTTGGTCGTATTGGTCGTTTGCTGGCGCGTATCTTGATTGAAAAATCCGGTGGTGGCCGAGGTTTGCGTTTGCGTGCGATCGTGGTTCGTCGTGGCAAGGGTGATGACCTGGTCAAGCGCGCCAGTCTGCTGCGTCGCGATTCGGTTCACGGTACCTTTCGTGGCAGCCTGTCGGTTGACGAAGAGAATGAATGCCTGATTGCCAATGGCAACGTGATCAAGATTATCTACGCTGGCAGCCCGACTGAGATTGATTATGCCGATTACGGTATCAAGAATGCGCTGGTGATTGATAATACCGGTGTGTGGCGCGATGAAGATGGCCTGAGTCAGCACCTGAAGTGCAACGGTGTTGCCCGTGTGCTGCTGACCGCGCCAGGCAAGGGCGATATCAAGAACATCGTCTACGGCATCAATAACGGTGATATTGCCGAAACCGACAAGATTCTGTCTGCGGCTTCCTGTACCACCAATGCCATCACGCCGGTTCTGAAGGTGATGAACGACCAATACGGTATCGTCAGTGGCCATGTGGAAACGGTTCACTCTTATACCAACGACCAGAACCTGATTGATAACTACCATAGTGGTGATCGTCGTGGCCGTTCCGCGCCGCTGAACATGGTGATTACGGAAACGGGTGCCGCCAAGGCAGTTGCCAAGGCGCTGCCTGAACTCAAAGGTAAGTTGACCGGTAATGCGATCCGGGTTCCGACACCGAATGTGTCGATGGCAATTCTGTCATTGAACCTGAGCAAGGAAGTCAGTGTTGATGATGTTAACGAGTACCTGCGTGAAGCATCCTTGCGCTCAGATCTGCATCGTCAGATTGACTGGGTAAATTCACCGGAAGTGGTTTCTACTGACTTTGTCGGTAACAGTCATGCCGGTATCGTTGATGCCAAGGCCACCATTGTGAATGGCAATCATGCCAACCTCTATGTCTGGTATGACAATGAATATGGCTATAGTCGTCAGGTGATCCGTATTGCGCATCAGTTGTGTGGCGTGGAATATCCGACCTATCCGGTAAAAAACTGAGTGTTTGCCCGTCGGTTGCTGTTTTGATCGGGCAATCTGACGGGTAATGCCTCTGCGCTGGCCGGGAGAGAAGGGTGTTTCTCTTCCGGCTGAGTTGCTTTCGATTGATCCCTGTCATTGTTTCTTGTTGTTGTACCCCGTCAATTTGTACTCTTTTGGTATACAGCGTTCCCTCTAAAGCATCGTCTTCAGATCCCCTTGATCGCTAGATTATTCGGGTGCGCATCTTTATACTTACCGCCGATTTTTCACTTAGTAAACTTAGCAAACGAGTATCCAAGTGCTTGTTTCCCAATGCAAATTGCAAGTAATACGGGCCTGCTTCCGATTTCAACGATGATTTTGGCGGCATTTTCGTGTGTTTGTGTTGAGGATCTGGCACGTCGGCACTCATGTGATTAGGCGAGGCATATGATCAAAATTAAAAAAGGTCTCGACTTACCTATCACCGGAATTCCTGAGCAAACCATCACATCGGGCCAGAACGTAACGGAAGTTGCGATACTGGGCGCGGACTATGTTGGTATGAAGCCAACGATGGCTGTTCAGGAAGGTGATTTGGTTAAGAAGGGGCAAGTCCTATTTACAGACAAGAAAACCGAAGGTGTGCAGTTCACCTCACCGGTTGCGGGTGTGGTCAAGGCGATTAATCGCGGTGATCGGCGCAAATTCTTGTCAGTTGTTATCAAAATTGAAGGTTCCGATGAAGAAACCTTTAATAGCTATCCAGTGGATGCTCTGTCATCCCTGTCTGCAACGGATGTCCAGGCCAATCTGGTGAATTCCGGTCTGTGGACGACTCTGCGTACCCGCCCATATTCTCGGGTTCCGGCGCTGGACAGCACGCCGGAAGCAATTTTTGTTAATGCCATGGATACCAATCCACTGGCGGCCAATCCGGAATTGATCATCGCTGAACAGGCTGAAGCGTTCAAAAATGGCATCCAGGTTTTGAATAACCTGACGGCTGGCAAGCTGTATGTGTGCAAGGCTGCGGGTGCCAATATTCCAGCAGCTGGTGTCGAGGCAGTGGAAGAATTTGCGGGTGTTCATCCCGCAGGTCTGCCGGGTACCCATATCCATTTTCTGCACCCGGTAAATGAGCATCGTACCGTCTGGACCATGGGTTATCAGGATGTGATTGCCGTCGGTATTCTGTTTACCACCGGCAAGTTGTCTTCCGAACGTGTGGTCGCTCTGGCAGGCCCACAGGTCAAGCAGCCTCGTCTGGTTCGTACTCTGGTGGGTGCCAGCTTGCAGCAGTTGACTGCTGGCGAACTGGTGGATGATGAGAATCGTATTGTTACTGGTTCGGTGTTTGGTGGGCGTACGGCTGAAGGGGCTGAAGCCTTTCTGGGCCGTTACCACAATCAGGTCAGTGTACTGCGCGAAGGACGTGAACGGCCGTTGTTGCATTACTTGACACCGGGCGCCAATCGTTTTTCTGTGATGCCGATTTACCTGTCCAATCTGATGAAGAAAACGTTCCCGTTCTCAACCTCTACCAACGGCAGTGAGCGTGCCATGGTGCCCGTAGGTGCCTATGAACGCATTATGCCGCTGGATATGCTGCCAACCCAATTGTTGCGCGCATTGATCGTTGAAGATATGGAATCGGCCGTTGCGCTGGGTGCGCTGGAGCTGGATGAAGAAGATCTTGCTCTGTGTTCTTTTGTTTGCCCTGGCAAATATGAGTATGGCCCGATCCTGCGTAAAAATCTTACTCGAATTGAGGCGGAGGGCTGATTATGGGTCTGCGAACTATGCTCGATAACCTGGCGCCCCTGTTCGAAAAGGGCGGCAAGTATGAAAAAATGTATCCTCTTTATGAGGCTGTTGATACCGGTCTGTTTTCTCCCCCGAATGTGACCAACAACACCGCACATGTGCGTGATGGTATTGACCTCAAGCGCATCATGATTACTGTTTGGGTGTGTACCTTTCCGGCAATGCTCTTTGGTATGTACAACATCGGACTGCAGGCGAATGACGCCATGGCAGCGGGTGCGGGTACGGTCATTGAAGGCTGGCGTGAATTCCTGATCGTGTTGCTGGGCGGTGGTGCTCACAATGCGGCCAGTTTCTGGGATAACTTTGTTTTTGGTGCCGCCTACTTCCTGCCGGTTTATGCCACTGTCTTTATTGTGGGTGGTTTTTGGGAAGTTTTGTTTGCAACGATTCGTCGCCACGAAGTGAACGAAGGTTTCTTTGTGACCTCGGTGCTGTTTGCGCTGACGTTACCACCGACCATCCCGCTGTGGCAGGTTGCTCTGGGTATTTCGTTTGGTGTGGTTATCGGTAAGGAAGTGTTTGGCGGTACCGGCAAAAATTTCCTCAACCCGGCCCTGACCGGTCGTGCGTTCCTGTTCTTTGCTTATCCGGCCAATATGTCGGGTAATGCAGTATGGACCGCTGCCGATGGTTTTACCGGTGCAACCGCGCTGGGTAATGCTGCCGAAGGTGGGGTACAGGGAATTATTGATGCAGGCATTAGCTGGAGCGATGCGTTTTTTGGCACGATCCAGGGTTCAATGGGTGAAACCAGCACGCTGGCCATCCTGATCGGTGGTGTGGTACTGCTGGCCATGAATATTGCGGCCTGGCGTATTGTGGCCGGTGTGTTTGGTGGCATGGTGGTGTTCAGCCTGCTGTTGAACATGATTGGTTCAGATACCAATCATATGTTTGCTTTGCCATGGTACTGGCATCTGGTAGTGGGTGGTTTTGCCTTCGGTATGATTTTTATGGCGACCGATCCGGTATCGGCTTCCATGACCAATACTGGCAAGTACTTTTTTGGTGCACTGATCGGCTTCATGGTGGTGATGATTCGTGTGGTTAACCCAGCTTTCCCTGAAGGCATGATGCTGGCCATTCTGTTTGCCAATCTGTTTGCACCTTTGATCGACCACTTTGTGGTACAGGCAAACATCAAGCGGAGGATTGCCCGTGTCAGCTAATAACGAGAGCATTCAAAAAACCCTGACGGTTGCCATTCTGCTGTGTCTGGTGTGCTCGGTGATTGTTGCCGGTGCTGCAGTAGGCCTGCGTAGCAAACAAAATGAAAACAAGGCCAACGATAAAAAGGCGGCGGTATTACAAGCGGCCGGTTTGTACGTTGAAGGCCAGCCGGTAGCCGATCAGTTCAAGCAGATCACTACCCGTATTGTTAATCTGGAAGCCGGACGCTTTGCGACCGACGCAGAACTTCAGCAAATCCGTGATGCCGGTTTGACGATCGAAAATTTCGATCAGAAAAAATCGTCAAAAACGCCAGCGCTGTCCCGTGCCTTGTCTTCCGATGAAGACAAGGCCAGCATCAAGCGGCTGGAACAATACGCAGCGGTATTTATCGTGGGCGATGCAGACCATATCGACAAGATAATCCTGCCGGTGCATGGTTATGGCCTTTGGTCCACACTGTACGGATTCCTGGCGCTGCAAGGCGATATGGATACGATCGTGGGGCTGGGTTTCTACTCTCATGCAGAGACGCCGGGACTGGGTGGTGAAGTTGATAATCCCAAGTGGAAAGCGTTGTGGGTCGGCAAGCAAGTCTTTAATGACAAAGGCGACGTTGCGATCTCTGTTGTAAAAGGTGGTGCCGAAGCCGGTAATCCCTATCAGGTCGACGGCCTGTCAGGTGCAACCCTGACCAGTCGTGGTGTGAACAACCTGGTGCGGTTCTGGATGAGTGACAAGGCATTTGGTGGCTTGTTGAACAAACTGAAAGGGCAGGGGGCGTAATATGTCTGAAATCAAGAGAGTCCTTACCGAGCCATTATTTGGCAAAAATCCGATTGCAGTGCAGATTCTGGGTATTTGTTCGGCGCTGGCAGTAACTACCAGTCTGAATGTGACCCTGGTAATGTGTATTGCATTAACTCTGGTAACGGCGTTTTCCAGTGCTGGTATTGCACTGATCCGTCATCACATTCCCAACAGCATTCGTATCATCGTGCAGATGATCATTATTGCTTCTCTGGTGATTGTGGTTGACCAGATCCTCAAGGCTTACGCCTATGAGATCAGCAAGCAGTTGTCGGTATTTGTGGGTCTGATCATTACCAACTGTATCGTCATGGGGCGCGCAGAAGCCTTCGCGATGAAAAATGGCCCGGTGCTGAGTTTCTTTGACGGTATTGGTAACGGTCTTGGCTATTCCCTGATGCTGGTTCTGGTCGCCACGGTGCGTGAGCTGTTTGGTTCCGGCAAGCTGTTCGGTTTTGAGATTCTGCCGCTGATTCAGGACGGTGGCTGGTATCAGTCCAATGGTCTGTTGCTGTTGCCACCATCGGCGTTCTTTATTATCGGTTTTTTTATCTGGGCGTTACGTAGCTGGAAAACAGAACTGGTTGAGCAGACTGAATTCAAGATCCTGCCAAATACCGAACACTCAGGAGGTCACTGATGGAACATTATATCAGCCTGTTCGTCCGATCCGTGTTCCTTGAGAACATGGCTCTGTCTTTCTTCCTGGGCATGTGTACCTTCATGGCCATCTCCAAGAAGATCCAGACCGCGATTGGTCTGGGCATCGCTGTGGTGGTTGTGCTGGGTATTTGTACCCCGATCAACAACCTGATTTATACCAACTTGCTGAAAGAAGGTGCGCTGACCTGGGCTTCCCCGGAGATGGCGACGGTTGATCTGAGCTTTCTGGGGCTGCTGACCTACATCGGTGTGATTGCCGCTGTGGTACAGATTCTGGAAATGGTGCTGGATAAGTATGTACCAGCGCTGTACAACGCGCTGGGCGTGTTTCTGCCACTGATCACTGTAAACTGCGCCATCATGGGTGCGGTGTTGTTTATGGTTGAACGTGACTACAACTTTGCCGAAAGTGCGGTGTTTGGTGTGGGTTCCGGCGTTGGCTGGGCTCTGGCTATTACCGCATTGGCCGGTATTCGCGAAAAACTGAAGTACAGCGACGTGCCAGCAGGTCTGCAGGGTCTGGGTATTACCTTTATGACTGTAGGTCTGATGTCACTTGGCTTCATGTCCTTCTCTGGCGTATCACTGTAAGGAGACGAAGTTTTGGATATCGTAACAATTCAAATTATTCTGGGCGTAGTGATGTTTACCGTGATCGTTTTGTCACTGGTATTCATCATTCTTGGCGCTCGTGCTCGACTGGTAAGTTCCGGCAACGTCAAGATTATGATCAATGGCGAGCGTGAAGTTGAAACGGAAGCGGGCGGCAAGCTGTTGCAGACGCTGGCGGCCAATAACATCTTCCTGTCGTCTGCTTGTGGTGGTGGTGGTACTTGCGCACAGTGCAAATGCAAGGTGACTGACGGCGGTGGCGAAATGCTGCCAACCGAAGCTGCTCACTTTACCAAGGGTGAAGCTCGTGAAGGCTGGCGCTTGTCGTGCCAAACACCGGTGAAGCAGGACATGGTGGTTGAGGTTCCTGAAGAAGTGTTCGGTGTGAAGAAGTGGGAAACAACCGTTGTTTCCAACCCCAACATGGCGACCTTTATCAAGGAATTGACGCTGGCGTTGCCAGAAGGCGAAAACGTTGACTTCCGTGCCGGTGGTTACGTTCAGCTGGAATGCCCACCGTACGAGATTGACTTCGCTGACTTCGATATTGAAGAACAATATCGTGGTGACTGGGAGCGTTTTGGCTTCTTCGACATCAAGGCAGTGAACAAGGAAGACACTATTCGTGCCTATTCCATGGCTAACTACCCTGAAGAAAAAGGTCTGGTGAAGTTCAATATCCGTATTGCAACACCACCTCCGGGTTCTCAGGGTATTCAGCCTGGCATCATGTCGACCTTCGTCTTTAACCTGAAGCCAGGTGATAAGGTGACGGTATACGGGCCGTTTGGTGAATTCTTCGCTCGTGATACTGACGCCGAAATGGTCTTTATCGGTGGTGGTGCAGGTATGGCACCGATGCGCTCCCATATCTTTGACCAGCTCAAGCGTTTGCATTCCAAGCGCAAGATCAGCTTCTGGTACGGCGCGCGCTCATTACGCGAACTGTTTTACCAGGAAGAGTACGACAAGCTGGCAGAAGAGAACGATAATTTCGAATGGCACGTGGCGATGTCTGATCCACTGCCAGAAGATAACTGGACGGGTCTGACCGGCTTTATCCATAACGTACTGTACGAGCAGTACCTCAAGGATCATGCTGCGCCAGAAGATTGCGAGTACTACATGTGTGGGCCGCCAATCATGAACCAGTCTGTGATTAACATGCTGCTCTCTTTGGGTGTTGAACCTGATAACATCATGCTGGACGACTTCGGTGGTTAATCACTGATACGTTCTGAAAAGCCGCGCAACATGCGCGGCTTTTTTATGACCGTATTTATGCTGATTATAACTAAAGTTGTATATGAGCATGAACGGCGTCCGAATTGGGCTGTCTGAAAGGGTAGAGCAGCGGTCTTTCCTAACCTTTTGAAATTTCTTGCCATATTCCACCGAAGGCGCATGTCGGATTACGCAATCCTGGTTTAGTATGAATACCTCTGTTACTGCGTCGATTGTCACAAGAAAGAGTACTATGACCCAAAACGACCAAGCACAATCTGCTGCTGAGCAGCGTAAAAATAACAAGAAACCACCTATTTACTGGATACCCACCATTATGTTCAGTGTCAGCACACTGGGTGTACTGACACTGGTTCCCTGGTACGGATTCACCCATGGCTACGATACCTCGGCCTGGGTTGCCTACGTTGTCATTACCTGGTTAACCGGGATGGCGATCACGGGCGGTTATCACCGGCTCTGGTCACACAATGCCTACGATGCGCATTGGGCGCTACGCATCTGGTACGCCCTGTGGGGGGCATCGGCATTACAGAATACTGTGTTGGAATGGTGTTCTGGTCATCGCAAGCATCATCGCCATGTGGATGATGTTGACCAGGATCCATACTCCGCCAAACGCGGTTTGTGGTTTTCTCATATCGGCTGGATGCTGCGAGAATGGCCAGCGGGTAAAACAGATTACGCCAATGTGAAAAACCTGCTGAAAGATCCGATTGTCATGTGGCAAGACAAATACTACGTCTGGATCGTGCTGGCCATGAACGTTGGTCTGCCCGTGGTGCTCGGACTGGTGTTTGGCGACGTCTGGGGTATGCTGTTGCTGGCGGGGCTGCTGCGTTTGTTTACCACTCATCATGTCACTTTCTTTATTAACTCCATCGCCCATAAATGGGGTTCGCAGCCTTATACCGACGAAAATACCGCGCGAGACAATCCGTTTTTTGCCTTTCTGACTCACGGTGAGGGTTACCACAACTACCACCATATTTTTCAGAACGACTATCGTAACGGCATCCGCTGGTATCACTGGGATCCGACCAAATGGTTTATCCAGGCCTGTTCCTGGGTCGGGCTGGCCTCGAATTTGAGAACCGTGTCCAACTTTAAAATCCAGCGCGCCAAAATCCAGATGCAGTTCAAGCGTGCCAAGGAAGAACTGGCCTTGCGTCAGCTTAAAGAGGCCGATCACCAGCGTTGGAGTGAGGTGCTGGAAAAAGAGTACGCCCAGTTCAAGGCCATGCTGAACGACTGGACCAGTCTGCAAGGTGAGCGTTATTCGAATACGCGCCAGTCACTGGCTTGTCGTTGGGAGAAGGCCGCAATCAGAACTCGTTATCAGGAATTGGAATATGCGCTCAGAATGCAGCACAAGCGTATGCAGTTATTGATGGTGGAGCTGGCACCAGCCTAGCCTGATCAGCCATTGATTAACCGAATAGATCCAGTGTAACTGTGCCAGTTCATGGCTGCAGTCAACAGTAAAGCCACCGTCGGGTGGCTTTACTGTTTATAGAGCTCGGTGACTGCGGTTCACAGTTATAAACACAGTAGCCATTGCATCCCGGAACAGCCCTTGGTTAGTATGGCGCGCAATGTTCCGATCAACAGTCCAGACAGGAGAGATACATGGCGAATGTACTGATTACCGGTGCCAACCGAGGCATAGGGCTGGAGCTGGTGCGCTATTTTTCCAGTCGTGGAGACTGCGTCATGGCTGTTTGCCGCGAATCATCCGAAGAGCTGGATACGCTCGCGGATCAGATTATTGCCGGTATCGATATGACCGACGCCGAAGCCGTTCAGGGTTTACAAACCATCGTTGCCGAGCTGCTGGATGGCGGGCCATTGGATATTCTGGTCAATAACGCGGGTATTTTTGAAAACGAAACGCTTGAGCAGATGGATTTTGAACAGATTCGCCGTCAGTTTGAAGTGAATAGCCTGGCACCCTTGCGTCTTGCTCACACCTTGCTGCCACTGATGAGCGCGGGCAGCAAAATTACCAACATCACCAGCCGTATGGGCTCCATGGCTGATAATAGCTCCGGTGGTTATTACGGTTACCGGGCATCCAAGGCGGCGCTTAACGCCTTCGGCAAAAGTCTGGCCGAAGACCTCAAGCCTCAAGGTATCGCCGTGGCTCAGCTACACCCCGGATTTGTGCAGACCCGGATGGTGAATTTTGCCGGTGATATCTCGCCACAACAGGCAGCGGAAGGATTGGTTGCCCGCATTGACGAATTGACGATTCATAACAGCGGTGGGTTCTGGCACGCCAATGGCCAGTCTTTGCCCTGGTAACATCTTTTATACAGACAGGCCGCTACAACACGCAGCTACAACTACGGTTACAACACACAGCTACAACACACAGCTACAACACACAGCTACAACACACAGCTACAACACACAGTTACAACAGGAAATTTATATGGCAAATGCCCGTATCACCAAAAAATACCACACTCGTTATCTGGCCGATTTTTTTGTGGAGTGCACCCAGGTAAAAGAGTGGGAAGAAAAACTCAAGGCGATGGGCCTGGAAGATAAAACAGATACTGCCGTTGACGGCTTTCCGGCCAGCTTTGAGCAGGAATTTCCTGAGATTATTGGCCTTGGATTACACTACTGCATTGAACGTGTAGAGCTGGCCGACATTCCCCGCGCCGCCTCCTGCTGGTGGCCCATCGATGATGCGACCCAGTACTTTATGTGTTATCCCGCCGATTTTCCGCAAAGCGCTGTGTATATGGCCATCGACTTTGACGAAGAAGGTCATGCTTGCGGTCACGATCACTAAGAGAAAACCAGCTTCTTCGCAGTCGAACAGCCCCCGATAGGTTGCGACGTCCTGCTTGATACGCTCTCGTTGGCTGGCTTGAGCGGCCAGTCGTGTGCCTGAATAAGCATTTCATCACACTCTCTTCATTTATTGAGGAAAGGCTGGCAGAGCTTTCAGCCGCTTGCGGAACTGTTTGGTTCACTGGTCATCAGTTGCAGATGGTCTGTGGTTCTGAATCTGTGGTTCTGAATCTGTGGGATGGGTGTTTAAACCGTTATGGTGTTAATCCAGGGGGGACATATATAGACGCTCCCGCGGTGTCAAGGACGACTTCACCCTGGCACCTC
>OJIO01000675.1_pt1 | contig 19828 bp, 17 predicted proteins | sample 1595621 | NCBI WGS metagenome assembly OJIO01 (sample SAMN05416776, study PRJEB24817) | seawater metagenome | isolation source: Sea water | place: Canada:Atlantic | collected 2013-07
AAGAGACAGTAATGGTATAGATTATAAAAAATTCGAAGCTTTTCAAGCCACTTCACCAGAAGTATTCACATATACTTACTTTGGAAGACTAGGCATTTCAAAAGGATTAGAATTATTAATTCCTGCTGCGGCAGAGTTCAAAAAATCTCATCCGAATTCAATACTAAAACTTATCATACCTAAAGAACCTAAAGGTATCTTTGATGAATTGATGAAACTAATTGCAGCCAATAACCTACAATCATATATTGAAATACATCACAATCTTTCTCGCCAAGAATTGTACAATGAACTACTTGCATCAAGCTGTGCTGTGATCCCCTCTCATAGTGAGGGTTTTTGTTTTGCTGCCGCAGAAACTGTTGCATTAAAAATACCAATTATTTCTTCTCATCAAGGAGCACTCAAAGAGGTCGTTAGTGGCAAATTTATTCAAATGAAAGAACAATCATCTACCTCACTTTGCAATGCTTTAAAAGATGCTTATCTTAATAAATGGACTAAAATTCCCATTAAAAAATACCACCTTGACAACTCAATTAAATTGTACACTGATATGTACTCCAGAACTAAACAATAAACAAAAAGGTCTGAAATGATATGATCCATCATAAAAGAAGAGAAAATAAAATGAAAAAAGCACTAATAACTGGAGTTACAGGACAAGATGGAGCCTATTTATCGGAGTTACTCCTAAAAAAGGGATATCAAGTTCATGGAATTAAGAGAAGATCTTCATCATTCAACACAGATAGAATTGATCATTTATATCAAGAACCACATATAGAAAATCGGAATTTCATATTACATTATGGAGATCTCTCAGATGCAACCAATATTATTCGAATTGTACAGGAGGTACAACCTGACGAAATATATAACTTGGGAGCAATGTCTCATGTCAAAGTTAGTTTTGAAACTCCAGAATACACAGCAAATGTAGATGGAATGGGTACATTAAGATTACTAGAAGCAATCCGAATATTAGGATTAGAGAAAACAACAAAAATATATCAAGCCTCAACTTCCGAATTGTTTGGTTTGGTAAAAGAAACTCCTCAATCCGAAACAACACCATTTCATCCGAGATCCCCCTATGCAGTTGCAAAATTATACGCCTATTGGATAACCATAAACTATAGAGAATCATATAACATCTTTGGTTGTAACGGAATACTATTCAATCATGAAAGCCCCCTTAGAGGGGAGACTTTTGTAACTAGAAAAATTACAAGAGCGGTAGCAAAAATTGGTTTAGGACTGCAATCAAAATTATATTTAGGCAATCTTAATGCAAGAAGAGATTGGGGTCATGCTAAAGATTATGTAGAGTTAATGTGGAAAATCCTTCAATATAAAAATGCAGAGGATTGGGTGATATCAACAGGTGTATCTGCAAGTGTCCGCGATTTTGTTAACATGTCATTTCATAAAATAGGAGTAGAAATAGAATTCAAAGGAAAAGATGAAAATGAAGTAGGCTTCATTGTTTCGTGCAATAATCCAAATTATCAATTGGAAATTGGATCCGAAGTAGTGGGTATTGACCCTACATATTATCGGCCAGCAGAAGTAGATACTCTTATTGGGGATTCATCAAAAGCTAGAAAATTATTAGATTGGAATCCAAAATATAATTTGCAAATGATTTGTGCTGAAATGATGGAGCATGACATTGCTATTTTCAAAAAAGAGCAATATTTAATAAAAGCAGGTTTTGGTCAATAAGTAATTATGACTTTAGATTGCCACTCATTTATTCCGATAAATAATATTGATCTTTAATAAAACATACTCGTGAATCACAACTCAAAAATATATATAGCAGGCCACAATGGTATGGTTGGAACTGCAATTTACAAAAGGCTTAAAAGTGCAGGATACACTAATTTTGTGCTTCGAAAAAGTTCAGAATTAGACCTTAGGAATCAACTTTCCGTTAATGATTTTTTTGAATCGGAAAAACCAGAATTTGTTTTTCTAGCCGCAGCAAAAGTAGGGGGTATTCAAGCAAATAATACGTACCGTGCTGAGTTTTTATACGATAACCTATTGATTCAAACTAATGTAATCCATGCTTCATATAAAAACAACATAAAGAAGTTGATGTTTCTTGGCTCTTCTTGTATCTACCCAAAACTAGCAAAACAACCACTCAAAGAATCTTGTCTCTTGACGGGTGCACTAGAGCCGACAAATGAACCTTACGCTATTGCCAAAATTGCAGGAATAAAGCTTTGTGACGCCTACAGAGATCAATATGGGTGTAATTTTATATCTGTCATGCCAACTAACTTATATGGCCCTAATGATAACTATGACTTAACTAATAGTCATGTGTTACCTGCACTTCTTCGTAAATTTCATGTTGCGAAAAAAGAAAACATGGCAAAGGTCACTATTTGGGGTAGCGGCAATCCCAAAAGAGAATTTTTACATGTTGACGATATGGCAGATGCATGCTATTCCCTTATGGACAATTATAATGACAAAGGACCAATAAATATAGGCACAGGAAAAGACATCTCAATTCTTGAATTGGCTCTTTTGATTAAAAAAATAGTAGGTTTTGAAGGTGATATAATTAAGGACTTAAATAAGCCAGATGGTACTCCTAGAAAACTTTTGGACATTGAAAAAATATCTCTTATGGGCTGGCAAGCAAAAATAGGCTTAAAGGAAGGGATTGAAAGTGTATATAAGGGTTTGTTGAATCAACCCTGGTGGTAATATAAATTTAATTACTAAGATTGGCGACAGAGTCTAAATTCCATTTCTATTTTATTGTCGTTTCTGTTGGGTAAAATTCATCCTTCAAATATCGTAACCCTAGCACACTCACCACACAAAACAAAAACATAACAATAAACAGAACTTTATATCCAAAGCTATCTAAAATAACCGTACCTAATATCGGAGCTACAATAAGTGCTGTTGAAAACATTATGGTATTCACACTCATATACTGACCTATGTTTCCTTCGTTTGCTCGATCCATTGATGTGGAAGCAATGAAGGGAAAATTAACCATCTCACCATAACTTACAAAAATGGTATAGAAGCCTATTAAAAATAAAGCTGGTAAAGGGAATATAAATACTAAAACTGCAAAACCCAACATCCAAGCCCCAACTTTCATGACTTTAAAGTTGTCATATCGTTTTTCAAGATAATGTACAAGTGGCATTTCTGTAAGGAAGATTAATATACCGTTGACCCCAAAGAAATATCCTACGTGTTTTTCTGTATATCCCAATTCTTCTGTCATGAACAATGGAACCGTAAATAAAATTTGGAAAAAGCTAATTAGCATACAAAAACTAAAAAACATAAACACCATAAACTTCAAATCTTTATATGGAGATTTGGCCAGCGATATATCTTTTATAACATCTTTCACTTTTGGTTTCTGCACATTTTTTACACATAGGATCAAAAAAACTCCAGCACACAAACAAGTCAGTGCATCAACTGTGAATATAAGATTATAGCCATATTGTTCTATCAATACCCCTGCGAATGCTGGTCCTATTGATAAACCAAGGTTAAAAGCCATACGCATAAGAGAAACTGCCCTTGTTTGAGTCTTTTTATCCGTGAAATATGTAATACCTGTCATTAAAGCAGGTCGTATTAAATCTGCCATCATACTACTTATGAACAACAACCCACAAAACATATAAAATTCGGATACAAATTGTAAACTATAGAAAAACCCAGCTGCAGTAAATAAACTGATCATCATGGTACGATAGTAACCAATCTTATCTGTAAGGTATCCCCCCAGTATAGCGCCAGCCAAACTACCCGCTCCGAAACTCATTGTTGCAGTACCAGCATCTATCTTGCTCCAACCTAATTCTTGGGTAGTATAAAGTGTGAGGAAAGGTAAAATCAATGTTCCTAACCTATTGATCAGCATCATCGACGCGAAAACCCAGATATCTTTGGTGATTCCGTCAAAAGCGTCTACATATGTCTTTATAAATTTGTTCATAGCTAATCTTATGTAAAGCTATAGATATGCTTGATTTATTTTTCGATTTTGACGAAAATCAATTCAATTATATATTGATTTAATAATATGGCATTGCATATTAAAAAGTTTATTTGATTACTTATTTTCCAAAGTTGTTAAACCATCAGACTGATCCTGTGGACGCCTGGATTGTATTCTTTGGCTAGAAGTAATTTCACTTCTTCATAGTTACGATCATTGGTTTCGAAGTCAATCGTGTTTAGATCAATGATTAGTACTGGAAATGATAGAATATTTCTGAAGTATTCAAAATATGAATTTTGGACTTTAGTTAAATATTCATCCGTGATATCTTTCTCATACTCCCGACCTCTTTTTGCTATATTTGCTTGTAGATGTTCGACGCTTCTATGGAAATAAACAAGTATTTCTGGTTGAGGGAAAGATTGATTTAAGGTAGTAAATATCTTATTGAACATTTTAAACTCACTTTCTTCGAGATTTTGTCTGGCGAATAGTAGTGTTTTAACAAAAGTATAGTCAGAGACGGTAAAATCAACGAACATATCTCTTGACACAAGCTGATTTTGCATTTGCTTGTACCTTTCAGTCATAAAAAACAACTCCACAGTAAATGCCCACCTTTCCTGATCTTTATAGAATAAAGGAAGAAATGGGTTATCATCAAATTCTTCGAGGATAAGCTGGCAATTATATTCTTCTCTTAGTTTCTTACAAAAAGTAGTTTTTCCTGAGCCAATATTACCCTCAATGGTGATGAAATTATATGGAAATTGTATGTTCAAATATTATGCTTTTATAATTTATGTGATCAGATTTAGTATAATTCTATTCTCCGTGCTTCAGTCTCATCTTCACAATCTTCTAATAGGTGAGACAATTGCTCATCCAATATTGGATGAATGAAATCTGCCGCTATTTCAACCATCGGATATAAAACAAAGTTTCGTTTGTGCATCAATGGGTGAGGAATAGTCAATTTTTCTGTATCAACAATGGTATCTTCCATGAAGATTATATCAATATCTATCAAACGAGGCCCCCATTTTTCAAGACGGACTCGGCCAATTTGATCTTCAATTTTGTTTACTATTTTTAGAAGTTGGTTTGGTGTCAAGTAGTGCTCTACTTCTAGTGCAATATTGATAAAGTCATTTTGATCAGTTTTTCCCCATGCATCTGTTTCATACATCGCAGAACTACTAAGAACTGGTCCAATTGACTCTTCTATCATTTGAACAGCACGTGCCAGTTGCACTTTTCTATCACCTTGATTCGAACCTAAATGCAAATGACACTTCCCCACAGATTTCAACTTTTTGCAATGATAGGGATATATTAGAAAAAATGATATATAATTATGAATAGAAGTTTTTTCAGTAGAAAAATAAATTACAATATGGGATTCCAAAGAATAATCATTTTTTTGTTTTTAAAAAAATGTATTATCCTAAGCGCTATGCAATTGGGGATGTATTTGCTTGATAGTCAACATCATGTAGTAGATGTTTTGGTGTAGATATGCATTTTGTAAAATTGTGTTATGAAACATACATGAAAATTAACGTTTCACATTACATAGGAAGATGTAATATGACATATCTCTTCTTTATCCTAAAATGTTATCAGAACGAGATATGTTAAACTAACAGAGATCAATGAAAGACGCTTTAAGAATGGAGCATAAATTGCTATAGTAGAAAATTTCAAAATTTCTATCTAAGACAAATTAAGTCAAATATGCAAGAGTCGGCAAATCTAGTTGTCTGCATTTGGTATTTTGTAATAAAAGCTTTAAACGAAAGAGTCTGTTAAATGAAAGCATTAATAGATGATCTTCAAAAGGTTGTACTTTTTAATTACCCTTAGGAAATTTAGTTAATGAAAAATCACAGAGAATAATTATAAACAAAATTGCATCTGGTTAGTTTTATACGTGGCTATTGGTAAAAACCAGTTAACAATCAAAAGATAGTCATCCACAAAAAATTTAAAGGGTGTTTTTGAGTTGGGGACTTCATTGTTTTATGGGTCCCTGACTTTTTTTTGGTTACGAGCAATCAAGTAGAGAGAATTCCTTAATGCTCAGACTTTATTGCGAATACTTTATGCGTCCAGAAGTATTCTGATTTTAATTAATGGTCTTTCAAGTATAAGGGGAGAATTCGAAGAAATCTCATTTTTTATTGCGACACCTATCCATTCGCCAGCCTTTTATGTTTCATAACTTCTCTTAAATTCGATTAATAATCCCATTTGTCGAAAAATCCTAGAAAATCAATCCTCCCCTTGTAACCTGTTCTTAAAGCAAGAGAAATGAAAATCTATTACATTATATCTATTACATTATTACTCATCTTTGGTGCAATCAAACTGTGCGCCCAAACTGCAAATAGTGATAATCTTATATTCCCTTCTACGTTCACATAAGCACAAAAAGAACTGATAACAAACAACCTCTTCGAATTCCCAATAAATACTCAAGTATCAATCGCTGTTATAAAAGGAGATAAAACAGAATACTTAGGTATAAAAAACAAAGACTGGAAACTAAAAACTGTAGAAAATAGAGATTCCATTTTCGAAATTGGTTCAATAACAAAGATAATGACCTCTGCCCTCTTGGCTAATGCTATATTAAGTGGAGATGTATCATCATCTACAGAAATTTCAGAGTTGCTGGGTTACCCTCTATTAAAAGATGGAAAAATCACACTCGAACAATTATCAAACCATACTTCTGGAATGATGAGAATGCCTGGGAACTTCTTATTCGCGCAAATGAAAGATCCAGATAATCCATACATACATTATGATGAAGCTGCACTTAAGACCTGGCTTACAGAATATATGACGACTGATCTCAAACATGATGGGAGCAATTACTCTAACCTTGGTGTCGCTCTTTTAGCTCATGGATTGACAAAAAAGTACAATAAACCGTATGAGGATTTACTTCAAGAGCAAATTTTCCAAAAACTGGGAATGAAAAATTCAACAACCAAATTAGAAAAAGTAAAAGAACGACTCATTAAAGGACAGGATGCTAAGGGACAAACTAGTAAGAATTGGGAATTCGATGTATTAGAAGGTGCAGGAGCCGTTTTATCCACTATTTCAGACATGGAAAAGTTTACAAGAGCTGTAATGTCCCAAAAAAATGAAGCGCTCGAACTACAAAGGAAACCAACTTTCAAAGTAAATGATAACTTAGAAATAGGTATGGGTTGGCACATATTTAATGCAAATGATGGTAATACTCTTTACTGGCACAATGGAGGCACAAATGGATATACATCATCTTTTATAATTGATGTTGAAAGACAACTGGCATTTGTTATTTTATCTAATCTATCCGCATTTCATGCAAATATGGGTAATATTGATGTTTTAACATTTGATTTTATGAAGACATTAAAAAATCAGTAAGTGGGTATTCTATTTAGAAATTAAAAATTTGTTTTTTTCCATCTAGGTAAACAGCTTCAATGTGATCTCTTCCAAATGAGTAGGGTAAAAACCCATATGAATTAACCGCTTCAGTGATCATAAAATTGGCCCTCTTTCCGATTGTAACACTTCCAACTTCTTCTTCTAATCCCATTGCATATGCTCCATTGATAGTCGCTCCATTAATGGCTTCTTCTGGTGTCATTTTCATCTTAATGCATGCAGTAGACACTACAAAGTTCATATTACCAGAAGGTGTAGAGCCCGGATTATAATCTGTCGCCAGAGCTAAAGGCAAACCAGAATCTATCATCTCTCTCGCTGGCGTATAAGGAATAGATAAAAAGTAGGAGCAGCTCGGCAAAGCTACTGGCATTGTATCGGTGCCCTTCAGCACATCAATATCCTCTTGATTCATTACTTCTAAATGATCAACTGACAAAGCATCATGTTGCACCCCTGCCTTTACTCCGCCAATAGTTGTAAATTGATTAACATGTATCTTAGGAGTTAGTCCATACGCCTTTCCTGCAGTCATAATCAGTACTGTATCTTCTACCGTAAAGTATCCCGTCTCACAAAAGATATCAATATAATCCGCTAAATTTTGAGTAGCAATGTCAGGTAATACATCGTTAATTAACATATTAAGATAGCCGGCTTTATCGTCTTTATATTCTTTTGGTACGGCATGTGCTCCTAGGAAAGTTGCTTTGATAGGAATATCATATTCTGCATTTAACTTTTTGATCACTCTGAGCATCTTCAACTCCGCATCTTTAGTCAATCCGTATCCAGATTTGATTTCAACTGCTCCTGTCCCCATTTGGATGACTTCCTCAAGCCGTTTTCTACTTTGTTCATAAAGGTCTTCTTCTGATGTTGTTTGAAGCTTCTTTGCAGAATTGAGAATACCACCTCCGTTATCCGCTATTTCTTTATAAGTCTTTCCATTAATCCTGTCTACGAACTCTCCTTCCCTGTTTCCTGCATACACAATATGCGTATGTGAATCACACCAAGTAGGAAGTATCATTTTGCCAGTAGCATCTATAATTTCTCCATCATAGTCAGATGGACAATCTTTCATTTCTCCATAACTATCGATTTTACCTTCTTTGATAACGAGGTAGGCATCTTCGATTGTAGGTAGCGTTTTCATTTCTGAACCAGATAGGAATCGAATTCCTGCTTCTCTAACTTGAATGAGTTCTTTTATGTTTTTTATAAGCATCATTACAATAAATTATATTTTCCTTCTGGGTTAATACTATATAAATTTTGGCACAAATCCACCTTGACAAGTACCTACAATAGGAATTAATTGATCTCCAGATTGGTCAACTGGATATTTTTCTTGAATTAATTGATACCAGCGATTGTCGTTAAATGAAGACTTTCTGAAATTTGTAGCTAATTCTGGTTGGACTAAAACATGGTAACCACCTCTTGTTTCGACAATCTGATAATTGCCTTTGCCTACCTCAAAATCTAACCATTTTTTATCAATATCAATATCTTTATCATCCATATCAAAATCAACATAGATAGTTCTAGATTTTGACTTCTGAATACAACTTAATGCTTCACCATGCAAATTATAACTTTGAGAATTCATTAAGTCCCAACATTTCTTACCCATCAGTTCAGTTGCTTTTCTCATACATCTTGGATTGAGAGAAATGTAACACGCTAAGGACTCTTGTGGTGCTATCTCACCTTTCATTTTCCAAGCACCTACAGGTAATTCTAGTTGTTTGATATTATCTATCAGTTTCTCTTTTCTAGATGTAAATCTTCTCAGTTGTGTTTGATTATTTGACTTAATTAGACCATTGCTGTATTTCTTCCTAGCAAAAAGAGCGACAAAAAATGTCTCACTTTCTTCTAACTCTGGCAACCATTCCACAAAGCTAATTAATGCATTTTCATCTACAATGATTTGATAATTCATAACCAACACTTCTTATTATTATTACTGTGATACTTACTATGTATGCGACCAATTATTAGATTCATCATTATTATTAGGTGATAATCCAATAATATCTCCAACGGTATCAACCCCGAGTCCTACAACCATTCTATTCACATAATTGAAGTAACTGACTACTTGATTTACTTCCAAAATCTCTCCATCATCAAACCCCCTATCTCTAAGCGTTTGAATATAATCCTTATTTATTGAAGTATGATCCCGTGTTAATTTTTTAGCATATTCTGCACCAGCCATTTGCTTTTCATTGAATACAAGTTCGATCTTCTTTTCTTTTATTGCTTGATAAATTGCTTCAAATCGAGCTTGATCGCCAAGGTTTTTACGCAATCCTTCAGAATGATGATCAAAACAATAATGGCATTCATTTAGCAAGCTGACATAGGTCCCCAATGCTTCCAGATACCATTTATCAAATGTATTGTCATTGTGATGAAGAACACTTTTATACAGCACCATATGACCATGCAAGGTGTGTGGTCTTAAGCTGTGAATCTTAAGGACATTATCTACATTATTGTCTGGCCCTTTGACTCTGTCATAAAGCTTTTTGAGCTTACCTTCGGCTTCGTCGTATGGGATTGTTTTTATGTATGACATTTTAAAATAGACTTTTATATTGTTAAATTTCCAACCGATTTCTAGTTCCTTTCACTCTGCTTCTCTATGAACAAGATCCATTGAAAAAGATGGAGTACATATTGCCATATAAACACACTCTTTATCGAATGGATTTGAATATTGGACTCTGGTATTCTTTTCTATTTTGATAGACTGACCAGCTTCTAAGATGATCGTTTCTCCATCAATGATAAATTGTTTCTTTCCACTAATAATATAGGTGTACTCATTAAATTCTGGGGTTTGGTATGGTTCACTCCAACCTGGTGGTGCTATCATATGTGCTATACTAATTTCACTATTTCCATCTGTAGCTTTGCCCCAATGTTCAGTTATAGTTTTGCCATCTGTGGTGGGTACAACAAATGGGTTGCTTTGTATTTTGTATTTCATAATTACTGTTAAGTTGTAAAAATGTTTGTTTGTTAAGTTGTTCTTATCCTATTCAGGCAGAATCATTTTTTGAGTTTCCAGATTATAAAAATGTCAAGTTCTAGTTTTACACATTCATTTTTTTTACAACCTTGCAACATCACGCCTTCATTCCATTTTCATATCTCAGATAACAATTCATCATCCACTAAATTCGCAATAGTAACCTTCAACCCAGGAGTCCTTTCCATTTCACGTTTTATAGCAAATATAGCTTCTTTATTCCTTGCCCAACTTCTTCTTGCGATACCATTGTTTACATCAAAAAGCAGCATATTCTTCAATCTTGCATCCGCTTCTCGACTGCCATCAAGCAACATACCGAATCCGCCATTTATTACTTCACCCCATCCTACTCCACCTCCATTGTGGATTGAGACCCAAGTTGCACCACGAAAGCTATCACCTATCACATTATGGATAGCCATATCCGCTGTAAATTTACTTCCATCATAGATATTGGACGTCTCTCTATACGGACTATCTGTTCCACTCACATCATGATGATCTCTACCCAATACTACAGATCCAATGTCACCATTTGCTACTGCATTATTGAATGCTTCAGCAATTTTCATTCGTCCCTCAGCATCTGCATATAGGATTCTCGCTTGTGAACCAACAACTAATTTATTTTGCTTCGCTTCCTTAATCCATGTAATATTATCTTGCATCTGAAGTTGGATTTCTGGTGGACTGTTTTCCATAATTCTTTGGAGAACTTCTGCAGCAATCTCATCTGTCTTATCCAGATCCGCTGATTTCCCAGAAGCACATACCCATCGGAAAGGACCAAATCCATAATCAAAACACATTGGCCCCAAAATATCTTGAACGTAAGACGGATATTTAAAGTCAATTCCATTCTCCGCCATTACATCAGCTCCAGCTCTTGAACACTCTAATAAAAATGCATTCCCATAATCAAAGAAGTATGTCCCTTTCGCTGTGTGATTATTTACAGAAGCTGCGTGCCTTTTTAATGTTGACTGCACCGCATCTTTGAACTCCTGTGGATTTTCTCTTAGAAGATCATTCGCATCATCGAACGAAATATCAATCGGATAATATCCTCCTGACCAAGGATTATGCAAAGACGTTTGATCAGATCCAACATGAATAAATATGTTTTCTGCATCAAAACGCTCCCAAACTTCAACTACATTCCCAATATAGGCGATAGAAACTACTTCTTTTTGCTCTTTTGCAGTTCTAACTCTAGTTACCAGATCATCCATATTATCAATCAGAACATCGACCCAGCCTTGTTCATGCCTTTTGGTGGCAGCTTTCGGGTTTACTTCTGCACAAATAGTGATACAGCCCGCAATATTTCCAGCTTTGGGTTGTGCCCCACTCATACCTCCAAGTCCCGCAGTTAAGAATATCTTTCCCGCTGGAGACTCTCCTTTAGTTAGCATCTTTCTGAATGCATTCATTACTGTGATTGTAGTCCCATGAACAATCCCTTGAGGTCCGATATACATGTATGACCCCGCAGTCATCTGACCATATTGGCTAACACCCAAAGCATTGAATTTCTCTAAATCATCTGGCGAAGAATAATTGGGAATCACCATACCATTGGTCACAATTACTCTTGGCGCTTCTTTGCTGGAGGGAAACAATCCCATTGGATGTCCAGAATACATATGAAGCGTCTGCTCTTCCGTCATTTCTGACAAATACTTCATTGTAAGAATATATTGAGCCCAATTTTGAAAAACCGCCCCATTACCTCCATAAGTAATTAATTCTTCAGGATGCTGGGCTACTGCAGGATCAAGGTTATTCTGAATCATCAACATGATAGCAGCCGCTTGTTGAGATACCGCTGGGTATTCATTAATTGGTCGAGCATATATTTTATACTCAGGTTTAAATCTGTACATGTAGATCCTACCAAACTCTTTGAGCTCCTGTGCAAATTCCAGTGCTAATTCCTCATGCCATTCTGAAGGAAAATATCTAAGTGCATTCCTCAAAGCAAGCTTTTTCTCATCAGCAGAAAGGATGTTTTTCCGCTTTGGTGCAGGATTAGCTCCTTCTGGGTATTTTCTCCTTGTTGGAAGTGTAGATGGAAGACCTTGTTGTATATCTTGTTTGAATGTCATATTTTTTATTGTTGGTCATTAGCTCTAAACTAACGGTTGACAAAAATGATAGTTGTGATAAGAAATGAAAGTTAAAGTATTGGATAAAGCCTCAAGCCACAACAAAAGCCCTATCTCTTACCAATTCGATGATTACATTAATATCATCTTTTAGCAATCGATCTTCTTCTAATTTTTTCACATGCTTTCTAATTATAGCATGGTTTTCTTCAATTATTACTGAACAAAGATTTGGCCTTCTAAACTCTATTGCTTGGGCTGCATACATTAACTCTATTGCAAATATTTTTTCAAGATTTCCAAGAATCTGATTGAATTGACGACCAGAGATACTACCCATGGATACATGATCTTCTTGTCCAAGTGATGTCGGTATACTATCCGCGGAAGGAGGAAAACACAAAGATTTGTTTTCTGTCACCAATGCTGCCGTTGTGTATTGTGGTATCATAAAACCACTATTTAATCCCCCAGCTTTTGTCAATAGTCTCGGTAGCCCATATAAGCCTTCAAGTAAAAGATAACATCTTCGATCAGATATATTACCCAACTCAGCTGAAGCAATTGATCCATAATCAAGTGCCATTGCTAACGGTTGTCCATGAAAATTACCTCCAGAAATAGCTTCTGTATCACTAAGTATGATCGGATTATCCGTTACAGAATTCATTTCAATTTCAGCTAACTCTGTCAAATGATAAAATGCGTTTCTTGATGCACCATGCACCTGAGGCATGCACCTTAGTGAATATGGATCTTGTACTCTCTCACAATCAGTATGAGATGATAGATTTTCAGAATCTTTGATGAGCATCCTTATTCTCTCAGCGACTTTCACTGTACCTTCGAATGCTCTTATTCTGTGCAACTCTTCTCTGAAAGGTGATGCACTTCCCTGAAAGCCTTCTAAACTCATAGCTCCTGAAACATCTGCTAAATCAAGTAGATAAGCCATCTTATCTAATCCTAAAATAGTATGTGCAAGTATAAATTGTGTGCCGTTTATAAGTGCTAGTCCTTCTTTAGCTTGTAATGTGATTGGTTCTAGCCCATGTCCTTTAAGCACATCTTTAGCGTGCATAATCTGCCCCTTTATCCAAAACTCTCCTTCTGCGAATAATGGTAAAAACAAGTGAGAAAGAGGAGCTAGATCACCAGATGCTCCCACAGAGCCTTGTTCTGGCACGACAGGTAAAAGATCATTCTCAATAAAATATATAATGCGTTCTATTACTTCCAGTCTGATCCCTGAATACCCTTGGCACAATGCATGGACCTTACAGATCATCATAATCTTAGACAACATAGATTCGATCGGATTACCTACACCAACTGCATGAGTGATCAACAGATTGATTTGTAGTTGACTGGTTTCTTCTGGAGATATTTGCGTATCGCATAAAGGTCCGAAACCAGTATTTACACCATATACAGCTTTTGATCCCGCTGCCATCTTTTCAACTTTTGCTCGACAAGCATTTACTTTGTCTATTGCCTCCATTTTTAGTCCAGCTGTAATTTCTCCCTTCGCTATTTTTATTACTGCGTCAACATTTAGTTGATCGATTCCGTACTTGAACATAAATACAATTGTTGAATGATTGAAATTTTGGTTACTGAATTTTGAGCACGTTATGTTTCAAAATTCGATTCAGAAATTACCTCTCTTTTATATTTGGAGTATTTCCACATCACTTATGTAAAGTTAACTTTATATTTGATGCTTATAAATACCAATATCGTCACCAACTGATAACTATGAGTAATCAATTAGAACTACGTCATATCAAGTATTTTTTAGCTGTAGCTGAAGAATTACACTTTCGTAAAGCTGCAGATCGATTATTTATTTCTCAGCCAGGACTCAGTCGGCAGATCAAACAAATGGAAACCGAACTAGGTGTCCAACTATTCGAAAGGCATAATAGGAAAGTGTCCTTGACTCAAGCTGGAGTATACCTTAAATATGAATATCAATCTATTATAAAGTCTCTTGACAAGGTACAAAAGCATGCACAGTTGCTACATAAAGGGAAAGAAGGAGAGCTAAAAATAGGATACATTGGATCGGCAATGCACAAGATCATTCCTACATTTCTTTTGGCTATAAAAAAGGTTTACCCCAACATTCATATCAACCTTCAAGAAATGGATAATCAAGCACAGACATCTGGCATACTAGATCATAACATTGATATAGGATTTGTCAGAATGGATCGTGTGCTTCGTGGAGTAGAGATTCGTCCAATCTTTGAGGAGACATTTTCTCTTGTGCTTCCTAAAAGTCACCCTATTAACAAAAATAATTTCAAAGATTTATCACAACTAAAAGACGAGCCGTTTATCATGTTTGATTCTTCATATAGTCCATCCTATTATGAAAAAGTGATGCAGATTTTCGATGAGGCAGGATTTAGCCCAATAATATCACACAATTCAGTGAAAGCAAATACCATTTATCGATTGATAGAAAATAATCTTGGAGGGGCCATTGTACCAACATCATTGAAAGAAGGCTATGATCTCAATATCAAGTTTATAGAATTGAATAAGATTGAACATCGAACCACTCTACAGTTGGTTTGGAGTAAAGCGAATCCGAATCCTGTGTTAGCGAATGTATTGGAGTTGGTTTGAGGCGAATTGTGGAATTATCGAATTGTTGAATTATTGAATTGTTGAATTGTTGAATTGTCGATTCTAAATTTGATCTCTTTCAAGGCGCTTTTTCCATAAAAAAAAAGAAATTTAGAAATCTCGTTTTTTGTTAGTTTCGAATTTATGTTTTTCTCAATAACTATGTGTTGTGATTCATCCAATATAAAATATTTGTAATCTTCAAATTTTACGAAAACACCTTTATTCATTTCAAATGAGTTTAAGCCATCTTTTTTAAAATTCTGATAATATATATTTAGGGTTAAGTTATTCTCTGTCCGTAATGAAGATAAAATATGTGGGACATCACATAAAATTTGGTCCTTCAATATATTAATTTTAATATTTCTATTTCCATATATAATCGTGCATTCGACCTTTTCAAACATAGGTTCTATGTTTGAAGAGCTTGATTCCATGATTTTCAATAATAACGGGCCAATAGAATCTTTCAATCGATCTAAAGTTAATAATGAATCTCTTTTTACGGGACGTCTTACTCCTTTCAGACTTAGAATTTTTAATTCTTTGGACCAATCATCATCTTCTTCTAGCTTTTCCCCTTTTGCCGCTTTCAAACATAGACCTAAACTCCAATCCAACTCTCCTGCAACATACTCAACAAAAGAATCCATATCTCCCACATCAGCTTTACGCAATGCCTGTAAGTATTTCACATTTTCTGCACTTTTGATAATAATAGGCGGCAAGTCATTTTTCATCAACACATAATTGACTAAAAGACGAGAAACTCTACTATTACCATCGTCGAATGGGTGTATCAAAATGTATTTGTGGTGTAAAATGGCAGCAAGTTCTACAGGATGTAATTCAGATTTCCACTCTTCTTCTTGAAACCATTCTATCAACTCCTGCATTTTAGGTGGAGTATCTATCACACTGGCATATTCAAATATTTCACCATTAGCAAGTTGTACTGAATTAGGATGTTTTTTATATTCACTAACTAAGATTTTCTACGAGTAGATTGGCCATCAGAAGTAATTGCCTCTTTCCAAAATGGTTTCACCAATAAAATTTGATTCAGCGTCTTAATATCTGTTTCAGTTATTGACCTTGATTTGTCTTGTGCCCACTCTGAAATTAGTGTATAAGCAACATCATGACCTTCCATTTCATCGAGCTCACGTTTATCATGGTCACCACTAGTTTGATTATAAATTAATAACAATTCTGTTTCACTATATGTAAGCGTATTGCCTTCAATATGATTTGAGTTAAAATTGTACTCTAATCGTATTTTCTTATCCAAAGCTTTTTTGTACTCCTCGTCAATAAGAAGATGTCCTTTAAGCTCATTTAATAAGTTTTCAACATTCTGGATATATGGTTTCATTAATTCTGATCTAGTGTATTCAACAACCCACAAGTAAAGAATATTCATTTAATTTTTTGATAGATAGAAAATCCTAGATTGCAACTCATTTTTCCCTAAATTACATCATTAACTAAACAACTGCATGAAACTAAAAGTATCCCTCATCCAAGACGCTCCCGTCTTTTTCAACAAAGATGCTACCCTCAATAAAATGGAACTCCTTATTGAGGAAAATAAAGATTCCGACCTTATTGTATTCCCTGAATCATTTATCCCTGGATATCCCAGAGGATTCTCTTTTGGAGCTGTGATTGGGAGTAGAACTGATGAAGGGAGAGCTCTGTATTCAAAATATCATACGAATAGTATTAGTATCGATGGAGCAGAGATGATACGGTTGATCAATATTGCAAAATCAACCAAAACGTATCTTGTATTTGGATTTACAGAAAAGAAAAATGACAATGGAAGTCTATATTGTTCCATGGCATACATCTCACCAACAGATGGACTATTAGGAGTTCATCGAAAAATAAAACCAACAGGTACAGAACGTCTTATCTGGGCAGAAGCTGGAGGTGAATCACTTGTTACTTTTGATACTAAAATTGGAATTCTTGGCGGACTAATATGCTGGGAAAATTATATGCCTCTTGCTCGTCTATCCATGTATAAAAAAGGAGTACAAATCTATATAGCTCCTACTGCTGATTCTAGAGATGAATGGACAAACACATTAAAACATATAGCTCTTGAAGGCAGGTGCTTTGTATTAGGTTGCAACCAATTCTTTACTAAATCGATGTATCCAGAGGAATATCAACATTTAGTCAAAGATGAAAAAGAAGAAATTTGTCCAGGTGGTAGTATGGTTGTTTCACCCTTAGGGAAAGTTATTGTCGAACCCGTCTTTGGCAAATCAGATGTCATCAAAGTTGAAATTGACTTAGACGATGTAACAAAGAGTAAATTAGACTTTGATGCAAATGGGCATTATACCCGAGGTGATATATTTCATTTTAAAGTAGATCGCCAACCAGAAACGAAATCGGAGGCTTCAAAATAGCCAGTCAATTTATAAAAAGTTCAAAAAAAAATGTTAAATATGCACTTATTACGAATTTACTTAAACCTATATACATTAAAAACACATAATCCATCCATACTTAACATCAACATATCTAGATAAATCTTGACTGCACTTATTGTGTAATTAAATATTTCAGCAAAACCATTTTACAAAAAAAATTATGAAAAAAACTATTTATTTATTAGCGTTACTAATCTTTTGTATTAGTAGTGTTACAAGCCAAAAAGTTGACATTGACAACTACAAATTCTATGTGGAGTATGCGAAGCTGCCAACTCATAAAATTGCACCTGCAGACAAAACATTTACTGTTCAAGCTTCAGGATCAGCTGATTTTAATATCGGATCAATTGCTGATAATTTATCTATACGTGGATGGGAGTATAAAGAGGATGATGCAAAAGCTCTTGTCAAGCTTACAGTGAATGACTTCACTAGAGGTTCATCTAATCTAAAGAAAGAAGAAAAAGTAAAGAAAAACAAAGCTGGCAAAGTAATAAGTAGAAAAAAGGAGTACACTGTCTCTAGCACAAATACTGGTGTTGCAACAATCAAAGTAGTAGGACCTGTAAATGCATACAAAAAGCCGGAAACTGAAAAAGAAAAGAAAAGGAATAAGAAGAAGAAGAATAAGAAGAAGGAAGAAGAGGCAAAAAAATCAGCTAATCCTTTCTTGAAAGATGTTAAAATTGATACTTCAGACCCAGAATCAGATACAAATACATCAGATCTAGCAGGCTTTGCAGATCTTTCAAAATCATATGGAGTATCTTCAGGAACTTATAGCACAAGTAAAGCAGCTTATAATGACTTCAACTCTAAGTCAGGAGACTCTTATACAAATCAAAGCACTAAATTTTACAATTCCTTATCTAGCAGAGCTACTACAGTTCTTAATAATATCTATGGGTACAATAGAAAAAGAGATTACGTAAAATTCAAAAGGTTAGATTCTGATAAACACCCAGAGTTTGAAATGTTCGATGCAGCCACTATTGCTATGAAAGAAATCTTGGGTAAAAAAAGATTTAATAAATCACATGATGAAGTAGAAACTGCAATGGGTCCGATAATCGAATATTTCGAATCTGTAAAAGCTAAATATAGCCAAGATAAAAAACATCCTAAAAGATTAAAAGCTGCAGCTATGTACAACTTAGCTCAGATTCATCTATACCTAGATAACCCTGAAAAGGCGATCGAAATAGGAAAAGAATATATCAGATGGGATCATGATAAAAAAGATGGAGAAAGGTTTGTCAAAAGTGGCGAAGAATTAAAGCACTTTCTTGACTTCTATGGTGCTAAAAGATACTTCGAAACAGATGAAGATGCTGATAAAATAGAATCGGAAGATGAAAGTATCACTGGAAATTAATTCTGGATTTCCAATAAATTAATATTAAAAGAAGCCGTAAATCTCGAATTTACGGCTTCTTTTATTTTAAAGGATTTCAAATAGGGTCACCGTACATAAAATAATGCCAACCAACTGATATAATACCATTTACGTTTGAAATTGTCGGTTATTATTTAGTTTTTTCTTTGCGATCCTTCGTTAAAAATACTCACGATTATTACTCAGTGTAACAATTGATATTTCATTTGTGGGCTGAGAGCAATGCTTTGGGTAGGCTCCTACTAATAAAACGGCTTTTTTATCTAATTTCTTGCTAATTTAAAAGTACTAATATATAAAATTTAGCCATTCACTGGAATGAGCGAAATCAATTAATGAAGTGATGTTTATCACTTTTTGTAATAATACCATTTCTGTTTCGAAGCTGAATTCTAGAAACAGATATTTTATGAACTTAAACATTTGAATCATTAAAAAAGCCCTTCTACAATTTAATGCAGAAAGGCTATATATTCTATAACTTATTCTAAGCTATTTTATCTAACTACAATCATCTTCTTAGTAGCTGTAAACTCACCACTTTCGATTGTGTAGTATAATACTCCAGTAATTCCGAGGTCATCAGCATCTAATGGAAGTAAATTCATTCCTTTAGCTCCAATTGTATTCACTACTTTCAGTGTCTTACCCGTTACATCAGTTAATCTAAACATTACCGCTCCTTCCTCTGCCAATTCAAATCTGATCATCGTCTGATCTTTGAATGGA
>OJIO01000676.1_pt1 | contig 19817 bp, 13 predicted proteins | sample 1595621 | NCBI WGS metagenome assembly OJIO01 (sample SAMN05416776, study PRJEB24817) | seawater metagenome | isolation source: Sea water | place: Canada:Atlantic | collected 2013-07
CTACACTATCCTCTTCGTCGGCAGCGTCAGATGTGTATAAGAGACAGGATATACACTTTTCATATTCACAAACTATTAGTTTAGTATCAAAAATTACTATAAAAATCTAACTAATTTTGTCTTAAAATAACCTCCTTAATTAGATGCACAAAAGTAGTACATATATGTAAATTTTGAAATGCTAAAGAGCTGTTAAATATTAATTTATATTTGTTCTAAATAAGCTTATTTTGCAATTTATTTATGATGAAGTTGTTAACTTTGTAGAGAACCATTTTTTATGAAAAAATCAGTAGCTGTAGCGTGTCTTTTATTTGTAGGATTTTTTACTACCCAAACAGTCTTTTCTCAGTCAGAAAAATCTGATACTATGCTAGTTGAAGAACTTATTTCAAAAAAAAGAAGTTTTAATAAAGAGTTTAGTTACGGCTTTAGAATTCAGTTATACAACGGGCTTGAGGTAGAAGCAAAAAGAACAAGTGCAAAATTTAAGCTAGATTTCCCTGAAACAAAAACACATCTTGTATACAGGCAACCAGAATGGAAAATACAAGTTGGGTTTTACAAAACAAAGCTTGAAGCTGACAGAGCTTTGTTAAATTTTAAAAGAAAATACCAGAGTGCAATTGTGATTCCTCTTGGCAAATAAAAACACATTTTACCAAACAAAAAAAGCGCCTTAATTATTGAACTAGTTTCAATAATTAAGGCGCTTTTTTAAGCTATAAATTATTTCAATTTTTTCTTCACTGCAATTTCTTGATACGCCTCAACGCTATCTCCTTCTGCAATGTCGTTATAGTTTTTAATTTGAAGACCACAGTCATAGCCTTTGGCTACTTCTCTTACATCATCTTTAAATCGTTTTAGTGACGTTAATTCTCCGTCATGCACAACAATTCCATCTCGAATAATTCTAATTTTAGAATTTCTAAAGATTTTACCATTCATCACCATACAACCTGCAATATTACCAACTTTAGAAATTTTATACACTTCTCTAATTTCTACAGTACCTGTTACCTCTTCTTTCATTTCTGGAGATAACATTCCTTCCATGGCGTCTTTAAGGTCGTTAATTGCGTCATAAATAATAGAATAGGTTCTAATATCTACTTCTTCTCTATCTGCTATCACTCTAGCGTTTGATTGAGGACGAACATTAAACCCAACTATAATTGCGTCTGATGCCGTAGCTAACAATACATCTGATTCTGTAATTGCACCCACACCTTTATGCAAGATATTTACTTGTATTTCTTCGGTAGATAGTTTCTGGAAAGAATCTGTTAGAGCTTCTACAGAACCATCTACATCTCCTTTTAAGATAATGTTTAATTCTTTGAAATCTCCTAAAGCAATTCGTCTTCCTATTTCTGCTAGTGTTAAAGTTTTCTGTGTTCTAACAGACTGTTCTCTTTGTAATTGTGATCTTTTTGATGCAATTTGTTTTGCCTCTCTTTCATCATCAAATACATTAAACTTATCTCCTGCTTGAGGGGCACCATCTAATCCTAAAATAGAAACTGGTGAAGAAGGGCCTGCCTCTTCTAAATTATTTCCTTTATCATCAAACATGGCTTTTACTTTACCACTATTTTTTCCTGCCAACATGTAGTCTCCAATTTTTAGGGTACCGGCCTGAACTAATATCGTAGTTACATAACCTCTTCCCTTATCTAATTGTGCTTCAACTACTGCTCCAACAGCATTTTTATTTGGATTTGATTTTAATTCTAAAATCTCTGCTTCTAACAATACTTTTTCCAATAATTCTGGAATTCCTTCTCCTGTTTTAGCAGAAATATCTTGAGATTGTATGCTTCCTCCCCATTCTTCAATTAATAAATTCATTGAAGATAATTGTGTTTTTACATTGTCTGGGTTGGCATTTGGCTTGTCAATTTTATTAATTGCAAATATAATTGGCACACCTGCTGCTTGCGCATGTGATATTGCTTCTTTTGTTTGAGGCATTACATCATCATCTGCAGCCGCTACAATAATTACTAAATCGGTTACTTGAGCACCACGAGCACGCATCGCTGTAAAAGCTTCGTGACCTGGCGTATCTAAAAATGCTATTTTTTGATCTCCTACATTTACTGAATAGGCTCCAATATGCTGTGTAATTCCTCCAGATTCTCCGTCAATTACATTTGCTTTTCTAATATAATCTAATAAAGACGTTTTTCCATGATCTACATGACCCATCACTGTAATAATAGGCGCACGGTTTACTAGATCTTCTGGTTTGTCTATAACTTCTTCTATAGATTCTTCTACTTCTGCTCCAACAAACTCTACGGTATGATCAAATTCTTCTGCTACAATTTTTAATGTTTCAGCATCTAAACGTTGATTCATTGTTACCATCATTCCTAACATCATACAAGCTGAAATAATTTCAGTTACGGGCACTTCCATCATGGTAGCTACCTCACTTGCTGTTACAAATTCTGTAACCTTCAAAATTTTAGACCCTAGTACTTGTGCTTCAGATTCTGCATCAGACAATTCTCTGTGTGCATCTCTTTTATTTCTTCTATATTTCGCTCCTTTTCCTTTGGAAGATTTTCCTTGGAGTTTTTCTAGTGTTTCTCTAACTTGTTTTTGAACTTCTGCTTCTGTAAGCTCTCTTTTAACAGCCACAGGTCTTCTTTGTGCTGCACCTCCTCTTGCTGGACTTGGTCTTCCAACTCCTCCTGGTCTTCCTACTCCTCCTGGCCTTCCTACTCCTGAAGTTCTATTTTGATTGTTTTGCCCGGGCGCTCCTGGCTTGCTAATTCTTTTTCTCTTTCTCTTAGAAGCGTCGTTTTTATTGGGTGTTTTTGGCTTGTCTTCAGGTTTTTTCTTTACTTTCTCAAACTGCTTGAGATCAATTATTTTACCTGTTAACTTTGGTCCATTTAACTTTTTATATTGTGTCTTAATTGTCTCTGACACTTCTGTTGTGTCAGATGTTTCTGACGCTTCTGTTGTTTCGGTTGTTTCTGTAGAAGTTTCCTCATTGGCCTTAGCCGCTGGTTTTTCTTCCTCAACTTTCACAGGAGCTTCTTTTTGCTCTTGTACTACTTCAGGTTTTTCTTCCTCAACTTTTTTAGAAGTAACTTCAGATTCTTTCTTTTCGGGTTTTGGTGCTTCTTGTTGCTTTTCTACTTCAACTTTGGCAGCTGGTTTTACTTCTTGCACTTCAGCCTTTGGGGCATCAACAGGAACTGGCGCTGGTTTTACTGCGGCTTTTTTAGGCGCTATATCTATTTTACCAACTGTTTTTATTTGTAATTTTTCAGCTTTAGCTTTTAAAACTTCTTCCTTCTTTTCATCCTCTACTCTCTTTCTTTCAATTTTTTCTTCAAGCTCAAGCCTAATTGCTTCTTTCTCTTTTCTCTTTTCTTCTCCAACTTCTTTTGATGCAGCTTTTTTGTTAGCATCTGTTTCGAAACCATCTTGCAGTACTTGATATATCTGACTTGATATTTTTGTAGTTGGTCTTGCATCGATCTGATGACCGTTTTTTGCAAGAAACTCTACAGCCCTATCAAGAGATATATTTAATTCTCTTAGCACCTTATTTAGTCTCACTGTTCTACTTTCCGACATATACTCTTGTTAACCTTTTATTTGTAAAAGTATTATTTTTTATTGATAGTTATTCTTCGAATTCTTCTTTTAAGATTCTTTGAACATCTAATATTGTTTCTTCTTCTAAATCTGTTCTCTTTAACAGTTCTTCAACAGAAGCATCTAATACACTTTTTGCAGTATCTAAACCAATGTTTTTGAATTCTTGAATTACCCAAGGCTCAATCTCATCTCTAAATTCTGTTAACTCAACATCTTCTTCCTCTAAACCTTCTCTTTGAACGTCTATATCATACTTAGTCAATTCACTTGCCAAACGAATATTTACGCCTCCTTTACCAATTGCTTTTGACACTTCTTCTGGTTTCAAGAAAACGTTAACACGTCCTTTCTTTCCATTTCTTTCTTCTTCGTATTCTTCAATTTCCATAGAAACAACTTTCGCAGGGCTTAAAGCTCTAGAAATAAATAGTTGTTCGTTTTTTGTGTAATTGATAACATCTATATTCTCATTTCCTAATTCGCGAACAATTCCGTGAATTCTAGAACCTTTCATTCCTACACATGCTCCAACTGGATCTATTCTATCATCATAAGAATCTACCGCTACTTTTGCTTTTTCTCCCGGAATTCTAGCCACTCTTTCAACAGTAATTAACCCATCAAATACTTCTGGAATTTCTTGTTCAAATAATTTGACTAGAAAATCTGGCGAAGTTCTAGATAAGATTATTGCAGGCTTATTGCCTCGCAATTCAACTGTTTTAATAACACCTCTTACAGAATCTCCTTTTCTGAAAAAATCTGATCGTATTTGTTCACTTTTAGGCAGTACAATTTCATTTCCATCATCATCTAATAAAATAATAGCGTTATGACGGATGTGATGCACCTCTGCACTGTAAATATCTCCTTCTAACTCCTTAAAGTGCTTAAAAATATTAGTGCTGTCGTGTTCTTGAATTTTTGAAATTAAGTTTTGACGCAATGCCAAAATAGCTCTTCTTCCTAAATCATATAGCTTTACTTCTTCTGAAACATCTTCACCAATTTCAAAATCTGGTTCAATTTTTCTTGCTGCTGATAGTTCAATTTCTTCATTGTCATCTTCTACTTCGTCATCTGCTACAACAATTCTATTTCTCCAAATTTCTAAATCTCCTTTATCTGGATTGATAATAATATCAAAATTATCATCTGAGCCGAACTTACGCTTAAGCGCAGCTCTAAAAACCTCTTCCAAAATAGACATGAGTGTAACTCTGTCTATACTTTTCATGTCTTTGAATTCTGAAAACGAATCTATTAATGCTATATTTTCCATTGCATGTTCTTCTTAATATGTAATCTTCACTTTTGCTTCTTTTATACTGTTAAATGCTATTGAAGCATTTTTCTCTACAGTTACTTTACCTTTTCCTATTGGTTTAGGTTCTCTTGTTTTCCATCTCAGAGAAATTTCTTTCTCATTAATACTTATCAAGGTTCCTTCTAATTCCTCTTCTTCTGTCTTTACCTTTAGTATTCTATTGATATTCTTAAGGTATTGTCTTCTCACCGTTAAAGGATGAGAAATATCTGGTGATGTCACTTCTAATCCAAAATCTTCTTCTTCTCTATCAAAGCTATGTTCTACATGCCTACTAATACGCATGCACTCTTTAATAGAGATGCCTTGATCACCATCAACAACAACCTTAATTCTGTTTCCTACTAAAAAAGATAGTTCAATTAAAAACAAGGATTCGTTATCTGATATCGCTTCGTTTACTAATTTTTTAACTAAATTTTGATCCATACCTCAAGATATAAAAAGAGGGGACTTATCGTCCCCTTCTTCTTCGTTTTTGGTTATTTTCGGTGCAAATATACTAACTTGTTACTTAATAACCAAATAGCTTTTTCTCAATTTTTTTCGTAGATTTAACAAGATTGACGTTATTTTAACAAAGCTACCCCAGAAACTAATAAAACAATTTTACTATGTATAAAATTTTAGTTCCTGTAGATTTTTCTAAGAAATCTAAATACGCTGTAAAAATAGCCGCCCAAATTGGTAAAAAAATTGATGCTAAAATATATTTATTACACCTAGTAGAACTTCCTTCCGGAATAGTAGATATGGGAGCTGGAAATAATTTTAGCATTCCTGAAAGCATGATGTACTTAAGAAAAGTAAAGGAAAAAATTCTTGCCTTAAAAGCTACTTTTTTTAGTGATGATCAAATTGTTAAATATTCCATTAAATTTCAACATCCTTATGAAGGAATTAAAGACTATGTTAAAAAAATTAATGCAGATTTAATTGTTATGGGCTCTAAAGGAGTTTCTGATTTTGAAGAAATGATTATTGGCTCTAATACAGAAAAAGTTGTAAGAACTTCAACAGTTCCTGTAATTGTAGTAAAAACTGATACTAAAAAATTTAAATTTAAAAAAATAGTTTTTGCCTCTAATTATGAAAATGAAAACAAAGCTGCCTTCACAGATTTTTTAACTTTTGCAAAGCAATTTAATAGTCAGATTCATTTATTAAAAATAAATACTGTTAGTAGTTTTGAGAGCTCTACGGTAACCAAAGAAAAAATTAAAGATTTTATTAAAGATTTTGAGTTAGATCGAAAAACCATACATATTCACAATGACGTTTCAGTTGTAAAAGGAATTACAAATTTTGCGCAAGAGATTGATGCAGATTTAATTGCTTTAACCACTCATGGAAGAAGTGGCTTGTCTAGTCTTTTTAATAGTAGTATTGCAAAAAGTGTATCAAAAAGTGTTTTACGTCCTGTAATTACTTTTAAAATATAGCTACTGGCATCGAGACTTATAGAGATAATTTTTTTATTTCTTGTTTTGTGTCAATAAAAAATCCCATTCTAAAAAGAACGGGATTTTAAACGTTGGCCTACAAGGACTCGAACCTTGAATGTCGGTACCAAAAACCGGTGTGTTACCAATTACACCATAGGCCAATAGATTTCATAGCGGCTGCAAATTTAAATCAAAGTTTTTATCCTGCAAATGTTTTTATTACTTTTTTATTTTTAACAAAGTTTTATAATCTCAGAACGCTTAATACTGCTCTGTTAAACGTTTTATGTCTTATAAATTAGTAAATTCGCCCATACATTTTACAACCTATGACATCAGAAAACTTTAAAAAATGGAATCTCATCCTTGGATGGGGTACTTTTGCTATAGCACTTATTACATATTCTCTTACCCTAGAACCTACAGTTAGTGCATGGGATTGCGGAGAGTATATCTCTACATCTGTAAAATTAGAAGTTGGGCACCCTCCCGGAGCTCCTTTGTTTCAAATGCTAGGTGCTTTCTTTGCTATGTTTACCTCTGAGGTTACTGAAATAGCAAAAATGGTAAATTTTATGTCTGCTTTAGCCAGTGCATTTACCATTCTTTTTATGTTTTGGACCATTACCAATCTGGCAAAAAAATTAGCAGTTAAGTCTAGTAAAATAACGGAAGGTTCTTCTATTGCAATTTTAGGGAGTGCTTTAGTAGGATCTCTAACCTACACCTTTTCTGATAGTTTTTGGTTTAGTGCTGTTGAAGGCGAAGTATATGCAATGTCTTCATTTTTAATGGCCATCTTATTCTGGCTTGGCTTAAAATGGGAAAGCGAAATTCATACCCCAAGAGGTCATAAATGGCTTGTAATTATTAGTTTTGTAGTAGGCTTATCTTTTGGTGTTCACATTTTGTCATTACTTGTTATCCCTGCAATATTTCTATTGTATTTTTTTAAAACATACCATACTATCAATTTAAAAACAACGGCAATAGCAACTGTTATTTCAGTACTTATATTGGCTTTTGTCTTTAAGTTTTTATTTCCATTTACATTAAAATTCTTTAGTGCATCTGAGTTGTTTTTTGTGAATTCAATTGGATTTCCTTACAATACTGGATCTATAATAGCTGGAGTTTTATTAATAGCTGGATTCTATTTTGGACTTAATTACACTCGAAAAAAGAAAAAAATAATTACAAATACAATCCTTCTTTCTGTCTTATTTATTATGATTGGTTTTTCATCTTGGTTAATGCTCCCTATAAGAGCCAATACGAATACAACCATTAACGAAAACAATCCTTCTAGTGCCAGAGAACTACTAGCCTATTACAATCGTGAACAATATGGAGATGCCAATGTTTTTTATGACACTTACTATTCAAACACCTATAACAGAGATGTTAATAAAGACAAGCCTTTAAGAGATGACAAGCCAAAGTATGAAAAAAGAAATGGCAAATATGAAATTGTAAACAAGTACAAAGATGTATTGCCAAATACGTCAGATAAACATAAGGGGTTTATTCCTAGGATGACAAATCCGGCTGCAGAAGAAATGTACAAAGCTATTGCCGGCATTCCACCAAATAGTACCCGAAGGCCAACATTTGCAGAAAACATAAAATTCATGCTCAATTTCCAATTTGGATATATGTATGGTCGTTATTTTATGTGGAATTTCTCTGGCAGACAAAATGATGTGCAAGGACAATTAGACAAATACAATGGAAATTGGTTAAGCGGAATTTCTGTCATAGATGAAGCAAGACTTGGCCCTCAAACAAACTTACCTTCAGATGTCTTAGAAAACAAGGGTAGAAATATCTATTTTATGCTACCGTTCTTGTTAGGGTTAATTGGCTTATTGTATCAAATTAAATGGGATAAGAAAAACTTCTTTGTACTCTTTATGTTTTTTGCCTTTACAGGCTTTGCCATCATATTTTACACAAATCCAAAACCTTTTGAACCAAGAGAGCGAGATTATGCCATTGTAGGTTCTTTTTATATTTTTGCTATATGGGTTGGCTTTGGCGTATTGGCTCTTTATGAATATTTGAAGAATTTTGCCAATAAGAAAATGGTTGCAATTGTTGTTTCAGCAGTTTCATTAGTAGCTGTACCAACACTCATGGGTTTTGAAAACTGGGATGATCATGATAGGTCTAACAGATATACAACTCATTTAAATGCACAATCATATCTAGAGTCTTGCGACCCAAATGCTATTATGTTTACCATTGGAGATAATGATACATTTCCACTTTGGTATATGCAAGAGGTTGAAGGTATTAGAACAGATATTAAACTGGTAAACACCAGTCTATTTGCTACAGATTGGTATATAGATCAAATGAAGCGCGCAACCTATGATGCACCACCTATTCCTTCTCAATTAAAACATGACGATTATAAATACGGTAGTTTAGATGCTGCTTATTATTTTGAAGAGTTGTTTCCAACATTGAAGGATTCTATCCTTTCAATAAATGAGTATATGCAATGGATAGAAAGCAAGAATAAGGTTACTTTTTATGATATTGATGGTGATGGAAATGAAGAGAAAGTATTACCAACCAGAAAAATTAGAATTCCTGTAAACAAAGAAAATGTTTTAGAGTATGGAATTGTTGCGGCCAAAGATGCAGATAAAATTGTAGATTATATAGACATTGAAATTGGCAGAGGTATTGCTAAAAATAGAATTCTAATGATCGATATTTTAGCAAACTTTGACTGGAAAAGACCTCTTTATTTTACAGGAGGTGCATTTGCAGACGAAGAATACATTTGGCTGAAGGACTATTTACAGCTAGATGGGATGGCTTATAAATTGGTTCCAATAAGAACCCCAATGAATGTTGAAAACCCAGACGGAACTGTAACAAAGAAAAGTCCGTTTGATATGGGACGTATTGATCCTGAGAAAATGTATGCCAACATTCAGAAACTAGATTGGAGAAACATTAATGATGGAAAAATCTATTTAGATGAGCAGACAAAAAGAAGCTCAATCTCTATGCGTAATAATTTAATGCGTTTGTCTGATGCTTTTGCAGCGCAGGGTGATACTGTAAAAGCCTTAGAAATACTAGATCTCTCTATAGAAAAAATGCCTATTAGGGACTTTAGTCATTTTAGCTTATCTGTTGGATACCCAGAAATGTATTACCTACTAGGAGAGCCTATAAAAGCCAGAGCAGCAGCAGAAACTTTAATTAGAATTTTTAAAGAACAGCTCATTTGGTTGGCAGAACATTCTATTGAAAACACAGATTTAATCTTTGAAGAAATAGACAATAACTTGTTAATGTATAGAAATATTATTGCCACTCAAATAGATAGATTTGATACCGATGAGCAATACAAGACTGATAAGCAAGACGAGTTTATAGAAACAGTAAAATTATTTAGCCATCTAATGCCTGAAGAAGAATAGTTTTTATGAAATTTTACACCATTAAAACGCCCACAATAATTCAGAAATTCTTTTCTAATTATCGTTGGCGTTTTTCTTCTGTTCCAAAAGAAATTTATCTAACTTTTGACGATGGTCCTACGCTAGAAGTAACAAATTTTGTGTTAGAAGAATTAAAGAAACACCAGGCAAAAGCTACTTTTTTTTGTATTGGAAAAAATGTAAAAAAACACCAAAATATCTATCATAAAATACAAGAAGAAGGCCATTCTGTAGGCAATCATACCTTTAATCATCTCAATGGTTTACTAACTAAAAACACTCGCTATATTGAAAATATTCAACAAGCATCTGCTTACATTGTTAGTAAATTATTTAGACCCCCTTACGGAAGGTTAAAATCATCACAAGCAAGATTATTGCAACAAGAAGGCTATAAAATTATAATGTGGGATGTGCTTAGCGGCGATTTTGATAGGTCTATATCTCCTGAAAAGTGTCTAGAAAATGTTCTTAAAAAAACTACCAACGGAAGTATTATTGTAATGCATGATAGTGAAAAAGCCAAAGATAAAATCTACTTTGCACTACCTAGAATACTTGATCACTTTAGCCAAAAAGGATATCTATTTAAAGCGATTGTTTAGAGATACTGCTGAACCAAACCAATTAAAGTATTGGCATCTTGCTCTCCGGTTTGTCTCCATTTCATTTCACCATCTTTATAAATCATGAAAGTAGGATTTCCTTTTACGCGAAGCGCTTCAGCTAATGGCTCGTTCTTTTTGATGTCTATCTTAATTACCTTTGCTTTATCTCCTAGAGCAGCAGCAACATCTCGTAAAGTATCTAAATTATTGTCAGCATCTTCCCAATCAAAATAGAAATCTATTAAAACAGGTTCTTCAGCACTAATTAATTCACCAAACTTTGTCATTTTTAATCATTTTTCTTAGGGTAGAAACGCAATTAACTGCGTTTTCTTATCTACAAATATAACATTTCTGTTGAATTGACCTGATTATCAGGTCTTTTTAAGCTCAATTACAGTAATTTCTGGCCAAATACCTACCCTTCCAGGGAACGCATGATAGCCAAAACCTCTGTTTACATTTATATATCTACCATACTCTTCATACAAACCTGCCCATTGCTTGTATACATATTTTGAAGGACTCCATTTAAACCACCCCGGAATTTCAATTCCCATTTGTAAGCCATGTGTATGGCCACTTAATGTTAAGTGATAGTTTAAATCATCTTGCTTAACTTCTGCCTCCCAATGAGATGGATCATGAGACATTAGAATTTTAAAATCATTTTTGTTTACTCCCTCAGATGCTTTAGAAAGATCTCCTGCTTGTTTAAAACTTTTCCCCCAATTTTCTACACCAACTAATGCAATTTTTTGACCATCTTTTTCAATATATCGATGTTCATTGCACAATAAATCAAAACCTATTTTTGGATGAATCTTTTTTATTTCTTCAAATTGAACTTCTTTTTCTTCTTTGCTTATTCCTCGAATATATTCTGCATAATCATGATTTCCTAAAACAGCATATTTACCATAAGGTGCATTTAGAGTCCCAAACATATCAATCCAATTATCCATTTCACTTGCTTTATTATTTACAATGTCTCCTGTAAATAATAACAAGTCTGAATGCTGATCATTAATCATATCTACACCATATTGTACCTTCTCCTTATTGGTAAAACTTCCTGAATGAATGTCTGAAATTTGGGTAATGGTAAATCCATCAAAAGCATCTGGTAAGTCTTTAAAAGATAGTTGATATTTTAAAACTTTATAATTATAGCGCCCTTGTATGATTCCATATAAAAATGACGCAAACGGTATTGCTGCCAACCCCAGTGCCATTTGTGAAATAAATTTACGTCTTCCTGAAATGGATTGGGTGGGATTAGTACCAAGCCATGAAATAATTTTTTGAACCAAACGAACTATGTCTTCACCAAATAAGATTATTAAAATAAATACTTTAGGAATTAAAATGGTAATCACCATTCCTGTTGCCATTTGAAACTGTTTTGTCTGACCAGAATTGCTAGGTGTGGCAAAAATAACATACAACAAGTTGAGGTATACCAACAATCCTATGCCTAACCAAACCCATCTAATTACCCGATTTTTAGTAACCGTTTTTACTGCCTGAAAAGCATAATATTCGAGAACAAAAATGAGTGCAGAAGCAATCAATAAGGGGATAATCCATCGTAACATAATTGGTGTGTTTTGTCTGCTCAAAGATACTTCAAAAAGAAAGCTCTAATTTTAACTAGCATGTTAAAGTTTTCTTTACAAAATGAGATACAAAACAGGAGTTTACATCAATCTTATTAAGAAAATAAAAACATACTCTAACCCTTTTGAAACTTAGATTAAAAGACCTAATATGATCATGCTCATAACTTATGACAATTTTTAGAGATTCTTTTTTTGGCAAAATTTATATTTTGTAGTTTTAACAATTCAATACCTAACTTCATGTCAGATAAAAAACGTCTTTTTTTACTCGATGCTTTTGCATTAATTTTTAGAGGATATTATGCCTTTATTAAAAACCCGAGAATTAACTCAAAAGGGATGGATACCTCTGCTATTTTAGGCTTCACCAATTCTCTATTAGATGTTATAAAGCGAGAAAAACCAGATCATTTAGCGGTTTGTTTTGATAGAGGTGGTAGTGCTGCTAGAACAGAGGCTTTCCCAGAATATAAAGCCAACAGACAAGAGACGCCAGAGGCAATTAAAATTGCAGTTCCTATTATAGAAAGTATTTTAAAAGCAATGAAAATTCCTGCAGTTGTGTTGGCAGGATATGAAGCTGATGATATTATTGGAACCTTAGCTAAAAAAGCAGAGAAAGAAGGATACCAAACTTTTATGGTTACGCCAGATAAAGATTTTGCGCAATTGGTTTCTGAAAATATTTTCATGTATAGACCTAGATTTGGGGGTGGCTATGAAACCTGGGGAATTCCAGAAATACAGGAAAAATTTGGCGTAGAAAGACCTGAACAAGTCATAGATTTTTTAGGAATGATGGGAGATTCTGTAGACAATATTCCAGGGCTACCAGGTGTTGGTGAAAAAACTGCCAAAAAGTTCTTAGCGCAGTATGGATCTATGGAAAATTTGTTAGAAAATACTGCAGATCTTAAAGGTAAAATGAAAGAAAAAGTTGAAGGTGCCAAAGAATTGGGAATTCTCTCCAAAGAATTAGCTACTATTATGCTGGATGTTCCTGTAGATTTCCATGAAGAAAACTTTAAAATGTGCATGCCAGATATTGAAGCTACAAAAGCAATTTTTACTGAGCTAGAATTTCGAAGACTTACAGATAATTTTGTAAAAACTTTTACCACAGCAACAGATACAACTAACGCAACAACTTCTGAAAATGCACAGCCAAAGAGTTCAGCGCAGGTTACTTCGACTACGCTCAGCAACCAGAATGGTCAATTTGATTTGTTTGCTGCTCCAGGAACTGGAAATGTTTCAGAACAAGAAAGTGTTCAAGGATACAAAACTATTGCAACTACTGATCATTTTTATCAGCACGTACAAACACCGCTCTCCAGAAAAATATTGCTTAAAAAATTACAACAACAATCTTCTGTGTGTTTTGATACAGAAACAACTGGATTAAAAGCACTAGAAGTTGAGCTAATTGGAATTGCTTTTTCTTGGGAAATTGGAAAAGGATATTATGTTTCATTTCCAGAAGACCAAGCTGAAACGAAAGCTATTTTAGAAGAGTTTCGTGAGTTTTTTGAAAATGAGTCTATCCAAAAAATTGGCCACAACTTAAAGTATGATATTAAGGTACTGTCTAACTATGAGATGCCCGTTAAAGGTTCTTTATTTGATACTATGATTGCTCATTATTTGATTAATCCAGATATGCGACATGGAATGGATATTTTATCGGAAACCTACTTAAATTATCAACCTGTTTCTATTGCTGAGTTAATTGGTAAAAAAGGAAAAAATCAGCTTTCTATGCGCGTAGTTCCTTTAGAAGACCAAACAGAATATGCAGTAGAAGACGCAGACATCACGCTTCAATTAAAAGAGCATTTCATAAATGAATTAGAAAATGGCAATGTTACTAAATTGTTTAATGAAATAGAATTGCCGCTGGTCTCAGTATTAGCAGCTATGGAAATTGAAGGGATTAATTTAAATACCGATTTTCTAAAGGAATTGTCTGTTCATTTAACAGAGGATATCAATCGATTAGAGAAAAACATCTTTGAACAAGCGGGTGAAGAATTTAATATTGCTTCACCAAAACAATTAGGAATTGTATTGTTTGAAAATATGAAGTTGGTAGACAAACCTAAAAAAACAAAAACAGGTCAGTATTCTACTGCCGAAGATGTATTATCTTACTTAGCAAAAGAGCATGAAATTATTGCCAATGTACTAGAATATAGACAGTATAAAAAATTACAAAGCACCTATTTAGATGCATTGCCAAATGAAATAAACCCAAAAACGGGCAGAGTTCACACAGCCTATGCACAAGCAGTTGCTGCCACAGGAAGATTAAGCTCTACAAACCCTAATTTACAGAACATTCCTATTAGAACAGAGCGAGGAAAACAAGTAAGAAAAGCATTCATTCCAAGAGATGAAAATTATGTATTACTTGCCGCTGATTACTCGCAAATAGAGTTGCGAATTATTGCGGCTTTAAGTGAAGAAGAAACCATGATTGAGGCTTTTAAAAACGGAGAAGATATTCATGCTTCTACAGCAGCAAAGGTGTTTAACGTACCTATTGAAGAGGTTACCAGAGAACAACGAAGCAATGCAAAAACTGTAAACTTTGGTATTATTTATGGAGTTTCTGCCTTTGGATTAAGCAATCAAACAGATTTAACCAGAAAAGAATCTAAAGAACTCATTGATTTGTATTACGAAACCTATCCAAAATTAAGAAGCTATATGTCTGCGCAAGTAGATTTTGCAAGAGATAATGGCTATGTAGAAACCGTATTACAACGCCGTAGATATTTAAAAGACATTAATTCTAGAAATGCAATTGTTAGAGGAGCAGCAGAACGAAATGCAGTAAATGCACCCATTCAAGGCTCTGCCGCAGACATTATAAAGCTAGCAATGATAAATATCTATAAGCGTTTTGAAAAAGAAGGTTTTAAATCTAAAATGTTATTGCAAGTGCATGATGAATTGGTCTTTGATGCACATAAAGATGAGCTAGAGATCATAAAACCTATTATTAAACACGAAATGGAGCATGCTTTTTCAATGATAGTTCCGTTGGATGTAGAAATAGGAATTGGAGAAAATTGGTTGGAAGCACATTAAGTTTTTACAACAATATCCATCATTAAAAAACTAACTAAAAAATTTGCTTCATTTTCAACACTTTAAAGAAGACATTTCTGGAATTTTAGTTCCAGAAAAATTTACATTTCCGTTTTATTACCAGCCGCATCAATTAGCTAAAGTAGCTACTAAAGAGCTACAAACATACTTAGAAAATCAAACAGATTTTGTTCATAATTTTGGACTTTACAATGATGAAAATAATGATTCTGTTGGAAAAATGTTTGGGGTATTGGTTGTTAAAAAAGCAGACAACACTCTTGGATACATTGCTGCTTTTTCTGGAAAATTAGCCGATAAAAGTTTGCCTGATATATTTGTGCCTCCAATTTTTAATATGAGAACCGACGGAAGTTTTTATATACAAGGAGAAAAAAAAATTGAGGAAATTGGAGCAGAAATTCAGCTGCTAAAAAAAGACAAAACCTATCTCTCTTTAAAAAAATCAGTACAAAAACTGAGTAAAAAAATTGAAGAAGATTTAGCTACCCAAAGAAAGAAAATGAAGACTTCAAAACTAGCAAGAAGACTTCGAAAAAAAGAAGCTAGAGCAGATTTAGATGAAAATAATTTTGAGATCTTCTCTAAAAAATTAACTCAGGAAAGTTATAACGATCAGTTTTTCTACAAAGAACTTCAAGAATACTATTCTTATAAAGTTGAAGAAAGTAAGAATCTACTAGCAGATTTTGAAAACAAGATTTCAAGTTTAATAACACTTAGAAAAGAGACCTCTGCTATTCTTCAAAATACCTTGTTTGAAAAATACCAATTCTTAAATCAACAAAAAGAAACAAAAGGATTATTGGCTATTTTTAATAACCCTCTGGCAAAACCTCCAGCAGGTGCTGGAGATTGCTCTGCTCCAAAATTATTACAGTATGCTTTTGAGCATCATTTAACTCCGGTTGTTATGGCAGAATTTTGGTGGGGCATCTCCCCTAATTCTGAAATAAGAAAACACAAAAACTTTTATCCTTCATGTCTAAGTAGGTGCAAGCCTATTTTAAATCATATGCTAGAAGGAATTAAAATGGACGAAAATTTGCTGCTGAAAAACCTAGCAGAAAAAGAAGAATTAATCATTATTTTTGAAGATGATGATCTAATAGTCGTAAACAAACCACCAGAGTTTTTATCGGTTCCTGGAAAAGAAATAAACGATTCTGTGTATACTAGAGTTAAACAGCTATACCCATCTACTACAGGGCCATTAATAGTTCACAGATTAGACATGTCTACTTCTGGTATTTTAGTACTCACCAAAACAAAAGAAGCAAACAAAATATTGCAAAGTCAGTTCATTAAACGAACGGTAAAAAAGAGGTATTTAGCCTTGCTAGATGGACATCTAACAGAAAAAAGCGGAACCATAGAACTACCTCTTAGATTAGATATACATGACAGGCCAAGGCAATTAGTTGACTTTGTAAACGGAAAAAATGCTAAAACTAACTGGACTCTTATAGATCATAAAAATGGCAAAACACGTGTTTACTTTTACCCAATTACTGGCAGAACTCATCAACTAAGAGTTCATGCAGCACATAAAGGTGGATTAAATACACCTATTGTTGGAGATGATTTGTACGGAAAAAAACAAAACCGATTGTATTTACATGCAGAGTTTATTGAGTTTAGACACCCAACTACTAAAGAAAAAATACATTTTACAGTTCCTTCAGTTTTTTAAAAAAAATCTTTACGTATTTATTTCAAGATTTTTTTATTTTGTGAAATGATCTAATTTATACTCACTTGATATTATTTTCATTTAATAGTCTGTTTTTTTTTAATTTTAAGTTTTTTTATATATTTTTATATATTCAAAATTTATGTGAAAACATATTTAGAGATTAAGTGCATATCACCCCTCCACGTTTTTTAGCAAGTCTATACTTTAACTATTTATTACACTCATGTTAAGTGTTACTTACATGTTCGTATAATACGTAATTTATGAAGCCTGTTTTAACTTTTATTTTAATCATAGTTGTTTTTAAACTATTTGGTCAGAACATTCATCACCAAATGATTAGTTCTCAAGGAAAAACTTCGGTTACTAATTCAGGAATAATTGTAAAGCATACAGTTGGTCAACTTTCTGCCACAGGAAACTTTTCTGGAAGTGTTGCTGTTCAACAGGGTTTCCAGCAATCTCTGTGGGCTATTTACCTTACGTCATCTGAAAAAATACATATTACAACATATCCAAATCCTTTTACAGAGGTAGTTAATTTTAATACAATTAGTATAAAATCTGGTAAAATAGCAGTTCGAATTTTTGACATTAATGGAAAGTTAGTTTACCTAAAAGAACAATTAATAACAAATAATCAATGTGCTCTTAATCTCTCTAAATTATCCATAGGGACTTATTTAGTAAGACTAAGTACAAAAGAGTTAAATTATTACACTAAAATTATTAAAATTTGAGAACCACCTATCTATTTATTTTCATAGTCTTATTAACTTTTAATGCTCTAGCTCAAGAAATTTATATGAGTTCTGGCAATAATATAACCAGCTATGACTACAAAAGTTCTAATGGAAGTGATGAAAATTTAGACTTTAGAAGTGGGTCTGGAAATTACTTTGAAGTAGGATATGTTCATGGCTTAATAAATTATAAATTACTGTACTCTATTGGCTTTATTTACAATGAGTATAATTCTAAAGCTTCTAATTATTCAACAAACTATTCTTGGAAAACAAAATACTTAGGAATTACAAATAAAATATCTTTCAACCTTTCTAAAGAGTATTCAGAGTGTAGTCACTTTGGTTTTGGTCTCAGAACATTTCTGTCAATTGGTTTTAACACCTCTACATTAACAAGTGGAGAACAGTATATTAATAATTATTACTATGATTTAGTTGGAAATAAAGATTTTTTAGGAATTATTGTTCAACCCTTTGCAGGGATCAATTCTCAATATAATATTTCAAGAAAATTTAAATTAACTATGGGATATAATTTTTCTAAATCATTTGGTTTGTTAAATGATTCAGATGAAAAAATCTCATTTAACAACCATCAGTTTCAATTAGGGTTTCAAATTTCAATTCTTAGATAAATTAATATGAGAAAAATAGTATTACTTTTTTTGTTTTTTAGTTCAGTAGTTTTGAGTCAAACAAGAGGTATATCATATCAAGCTTTGATAATAGACCCTGTAGTACAAGAATTGCCAGGAGTTAACAATAGTAATGCACCTCTTGCTAATAAAAATATTTGTTTAAAATTTTCAATAATTGATGAAATAAACGTTCTGGAATATGAAGAAATTTTCTCTGTCACAACAGATAATTATGGAATGGTCAATCTAATTATTGGAACTGAGGTTAAAACTGGGGGGTATGCTAGTTCTTTTGAAGATATCACCTGGAATTCTTTGCCCAAAAATTTAAAAATTGATTTAAGCGTAGATGAAACTTGCTCTAATTTTATTGAAATAAGTAATTCCCCGTTTACAGCTGTTCCGTTCGCATTGTTTGCCCTAAACACTGAAAATACTCCGCTAATATTAGACAATGAAGCTGAGATTATTTTACTGAAAGCTTTATTAGCAGCTACTCAAAATGGTGCAGGACTTAATACTGATGGAACCTACTCCCCTAATGTATCTTCAAATTTTATAACTGGTGCTACTTCTCTAAATAATGCAGATACAATTTTAGATGGCCAAGTAAAAAATAATGCAGATGCTATAACTGATAACACTACCAATATCGGAACAAACACAACAGGTATTGCAACTAACCTAACTACTATAACTGATAACACTACCAGTATCGGAACTAACACAACAGGTATAGCAACTAACACAACTACTATAACTGATAACACTACCAGTATCGGAACAAACATAACAGGTATAGCTGATAATACAACAGCTATTAATGAAAGGGTTAAAATAGCTGATATTGTAGATGATCTAACTACGGGTGGAACCATGCTCCCTTTATCTGCAGAGCAAGGAAAGGTTTTAAAGAATTTAGTAGATACAACCGTAAATATATTAGTTGAAGATGATCTTACATCTACAAGCACAACCAATGCTTTATCAGCAAATCAAGGAAAAGTATTAAAAGGATTAACCGATACTAATTCAACGGATATTGCAACCAATACATCGGGGATAGCTACCAACGTTACTGATATAGGAACCAACACTTCTGGGATTGCAACCAATGTAACTGACATAGCAACCAACACATCGGGGATTGCAACTAACGTAACTAATATAGCAACCAACACCTCAGGGATTGCAACTAACGTAACTAATATTGCAACGAATGTAACTGACATAGCAACCAACACTTCTGGGATTGACACCAATGTGACTGATATAGCAACCAACACCTCAGGGATAGCAACCAACGTTACTGATATTGCAACTAACACATCCGGTATAGCAACCAATGTAACTGATATCGGAACTAACACTACTAATATAGCTACCAACACATCGGGGATTGCTACTAACGTAACTAATATAGCAACGAATGTGACTGACATTGCAACCAACACATCGGGGATTGCTACTAACGTAACTAATATAGCAACGAATGTGACTGACATTGCAACCAACACATCGGGGATTGCT
>OJIO01000677.1_pt1 | contig 19807 bp, 15 predicted proteins | sample 1595621 | NCBI WGS metagenome assembly OJIO01 (sample SAMN05416776, study PRJEB24817) | seawater metagenome | isolation source: Sea water | place: Canada:Atlantic | collected 2013-07
AAGTACGTTTTTATGTGCTGATATTTATTCATTCTCCAAGGCAAAAAACGTAGGCGATGCATTGCATAGGCGAGGCTTTTTAACGCAGAAGAAAGGGAAAATATCAAGCAGAAGAATGTAACTTTATTATTGTTTCATTTCTTAGCATTATCTAAATCATTTTGATAGATAAACTCAAGAATATCTCTAGCATCACCAATTGATACATTCTGATTAGGCATCCGAGTCATACATTCTTCTAAAAGTTTCTGTGCCGTTGGATCTTTATCTAACATAACTTCTACGTTAGTGATCATATTCATAACCCATTCTGGTTTTCTTTTATCCATTAATCCAGCCCAACTAGGACCCACGACTCTTGAACCTTTCAATTTGTGACATGCAGCACATTTCATTTCATAAATAGCAAGACCTCGTTTTACCATTTCTTGGTTTAGCGGGTTATTTAAGGTTACATTTTTAATTTCCCCTACTCCAAGACCGTCTTTAGCGGCGGCGGCTTGTTCTTTTCGTTCTCTTTTTATTTTTTGAGAGGGTGATTCTTTCTTTTCGCCACAGGCAATTATTACTGTTGCTATTAAAGCTAGTATTAGAAATTTTTTCATCATTGATTATTTTAATGTAGTAAAAAATGTTTCTTCTGTATTTGATTTTATTATCGATTCGAGTTTCCTAGACGTCTCTTCTATAGTATCACAACCATATATAGAATGCAACTCTGATCTTATCGAAGTTACCATATTATGATATGGACATCTATTCGAGTTTATACAGTCCTTTTGTCCCAGCAAACAATTGTTGATTAATCTGTCTGATTGCTCAAGCTCTTTTATGACATCTATTAGCTTGTTTGCTTTTTGATCTGGGGTCATGAAAAATCCTCCATTCCGTCCTTTTTTGGATTCTATTAGTTTCTTTTTTGTTAAGGTTTGTAATACTTTTGATAGCATATGCTCACTTGCTTTTATGTGAAATGCTATTTCTTTTACGCCGACAAGTTTATCTAGTTCGGTGTGTAATGCGAGATATAAAACCGATCTCACTCCATATCTACCTGTCTTACTTAACATACTTTATTAGTGAATGTAACACAAAGATAAAATAATAAAAAGATAAAATGATCTTTTTATCTTTTTTAATTCAAAAAGATATATCTTTGTATTATTATTTATTAATTTACTTAATTGAAACAGATGAAAAAGCAATTTAAATATCTACCAGTAGCACTCTTTATAGTAGCTATAATAGGTATATTCTTTTTTGGCTGCAATACCAGCCAACAGTCAACCTCAGGAGCACTAGATAATGATGCAGCAAGTGCTGTGTACGTAGCTCCTGGAGAGCATGATGAATTTTATGGATTTTTCTCAGGTGGATTTAGCGGACAAGTATCCGTATACGGTCTTCCATCAGGCCGTTTGCTCAAAGTAATTCCAGTTTTCTCTCAGGATGCTGAGAAAGGCTATGGTTACAATGAAGAGACTAAGCCAATGCTGAACACCAACTTTGGATTTATTCCGTGGGATGATGCACACCACCCTGAGCTTTCACAGACCAATGGTGAGACAGATGGTAGATGGCTATTTATCAATGGTAACAATACACCAAGGGTTGCGAAAATAGACCTTACAACTTTTGAAACAACTGAAATTATCGAAATTCCTAACAGTGGAGGAAATCATAGTTCTCCGTTCACAACAGAGAATACGGAGTATATCGTAGCGGGTACAAGATTTTCAGTGCCATATCCACAGCAGGATGTAGCTATCGATTCTTATAAAGAGAATTTCAAAGGTATGCTAACATTTATCAGTGTAAGTGATGAAGGCCACATGGAGATTGCTTTCCAAGTTTTACTACCTGCATTTGACTATGATCTTGCTCACTCAGGTAAAGGAAAGTCACATGGATGGACATTCTTCACTACATATAATACGGAAGAGAGTCATACGCTCATGGAAGTAAATGCTTCGCAAAATGATAAGGATTTTATCGCTGCTATCAATTGGAAAAAAGCAGAGGAGTATATAAAAGCGGGCAAGTATAAAGAGATGCCTGCAGAGCACCATATCAATACTTATGATGAGAAATCTCATGTTGCAACATCAAAATTGCAGAAGACAGTGAAAGTACTGACTCCTGAAGATTGTCCTGGTTTGGTATATTTTATGCCTACACCTAAGTCTCCTCATGGAGTGGATGTAGATCCGTCTGGAGAATACATCATTGGAAATGGTAAATTGTCAGCAGACCTTACAGTTCACTCATTTACCAATATGCTTTCTGCAATTGAGAACGAAGAGTATGAAACTACGATCTCTGGAATTCCAGTTCTGAAATATGAAAAAGTAATTGGTGGAGTAGTCAAAAAACCAGGTCTAGGACCATTGCATACCGAGTTTGACAATGAAGGTAATGCTTACACTACATTCTTTATCTCATCAGAGGTTGTGAAATGGAAACTAGGTACATGGGAAGTTCTTGATAGAATACCTACTTACTATAGTGTAGGTCACTTGATGATTCCTGGTGGCGACTCTAGAAAGCCAGATGGTAAATATATGGTAGCACTAAATAAAATCACAAAAGATAGATATCTACCAACAGGCCCAGAGATGAATCATTCTGCTCAGCTGTATGATATCTCAGGTGATAAAATGAAACTACTACTTGATTTCCCTACCATAGGTGAGCCTCATTATGCTCAAGGTATTGCAGCAAGTAAGATAAAAACAAAGAGTAAGAAGTTCTATCCGATAGAAGAAAACGAACATCCGCATAAAGCGCTTGGTGAGAAACACACTAAAGTAGTAAGAGACGGTAACGTGGTGAGAATCTATATGACCTCTATCCGTAGTCACTTTTCCCCTGATAATATTGAAGGAATAAAAGTCGGCGATAAAGTATATGTTCACCTTACTAATCTAGAACAAGATTTTGATGTACCACACGGTTTAGCAATAATGGGTGCTCGAAATGCTGAACTTCTAGTTATGCCTGGGCAAACAGAAACGATGTACTGGGAGCCACAGAAAGAAGGAGTCTTTCCATTCTATTGTACAGATTTTTGTTCAGCATTGCACCAAGAGATGCAAGGATACATCCGAGTATCACCTAAAGGTTCTAATGTACCTCTCAAATGGAGCATGGGCCTACCTGATGAAGAAGAAGGCGAATAACAATCCTTTCAATGTAATAATATAGAACTGGCATCTTGCCGATGATCTTTCGCAGATGCCAGTTCTTATTTTATACAAATCAATATTAAATATCTTATTGTAATGAGATTACCAAGAATACTCATGTTGTTGGCAGGCATTCTTATGATGACACTATTCATCTGGCCAATGTGGAAAATCACTTTGCTAGCACCACAATATCCTGATGGAGTACAGATGCACATCCATATCAATAAAATTGGTGGCTCAACGCCAGGAACCTTGCAAAATGTGAATATTCTCAACCATTATATTGGTATGAAAAAGATTTTACCAGAATCAATCCCTGAATTAAAGTATATGCCTCCGATTGTCATCTTTTTTATATTGACAGCATTCTTGATAGCATGGCTTGATAAGAAGTGGATGTATTGGACTTGGACTATTTCATTAATAATCATTTTAAGTATTGGGCTCTATGATTTTTACCTTTGGGAATATGACTACGGTCACTCATTGGACCCAAAAGCACCTATGAAATTTGAAGGTGAATCCTTCCAACCTCCATTAATTGGACGAAAAGAAATTATTAACTTTACGGCGATATCTATGCCACATATTGCAGGTTATTTTCTTGGTATAGCTACATTTTTTGGAATTGCAGCAACATACCTAAAGTCTAAAAAATCTAAACTAAGCACATAATGAAGTATCTAGCCATAGCAATAATATTCTTATTTAGCTTGACTTCTTGTGATATCAAACCTGAGCCAATCAACTATAATCATGATGAATGTGCTTACTGTAAAATGAAAATATCTGATGTTAGATTTGGAGCAGAGATGGTGACCAGCAAAGGCAAGATTTATAAATATGATTCTGCGGAATGCTTAGTTCGTACCTACATTGAGAATAGTAATCCAGATTATAAGTTTGTGATAGTGACGGATTATGCTCGACCTCATACATTAATAGACGCAAAAACAGCTTCCTATCTAATAAGCGAGAATCAACCAAGTCCTATGGGGGGCAATCTCAGTGCATATGAACACAAAGATCATGGAGAAATTGCCATGGATGAAAAAAGTGGTAAACTTGTTACTTTCCAAGAACTACTGGATGAATACAGATCAATCTATCAATGAAAGTAATTTTATTTTTCATATTGTCTTTTATCAGTCAATCAGTTCATGCAAGCACACTTGATGTGTGTTCTACTTGCACGTACATGGACATTGAGTCAGCTTACAGTAAATGTATGGTTGGTGATACGATGTTGATTAAGCATGGTGAGTATAAGATCGAGAACTGGATCATTGATAAAGCCATTATAGTAAAAGGTGAGTCTGGTGCGCATCTCATATCAGCAAGTGGAGATGAAATCATCACAGTAACCTCAAATGATGTTACCATTGAAGGACTTACGTTTTCTGGAGTTACAACCAATTATCTCAAAGAAAATGCAGCTATCCGTATCAGAAAAAGTCGAAGATTCTTGATTCTTGATAATAAGATCAACGATTGCTTTTTTGCAATATATCTTGAGAAAGCAAAGCAAGGCTCAGTCATTAACAACTTGATAGATGGAGATGCGAGTTCAGACGCAGCATCCGGCAATGGAATACATGCTTGGCATTGTGACAAACTTAAAATAATAAATAATGAAATACTACATCATCGTGACGGGATCTACTTAGAATTTGTCAATAATAGTGATGTAGATAAAAATCATAGTCACCTCAATAATCGGTACGGGCTTCACTACATGTTTAGCAATGATGATACGTATACTGAGAATGTAATAGAGAGAAATGGGGTAGGGGTAGCAGTTATGTTTTCTCGACGAATCACTATGAAAAACAACACATTTGCTTATAATTGGGGCCATGCTGCATATGGTCTTCTACTTAAAGAAATCTATGATGCAGAGATAATAGACAATCATTTCATTGAGAACACAGTTGGCATTTTTGTCGAGGGGTCCAATAGGATTAATTATCTTCGGAATGAATTCAGACGTAATGGCTGGGCTATTAAGTTTTCTGGCGGCTGTGATGCAAATGTCATAAAATACAACAATTTTCTATATAATTCTATCGACCTGGTCGTGTCTAGCAAATTGAGCAACAATACTTTTAACGATAACTACTGGAGTGAATATACAGGTTATGACCTCGACAAAGATGGTGTGGGTGACATACCACATTACCCTGTAAAACTCTACTCTTACATTCACCAGCAAGTCCCTGAGTCAGTTGTCTTGATGAGAAGTCTGTTTGTAGATATCATTAATTATGCAGAAAAGGTTAGTCCCGTATTTACACCAAAAGACGTGATGGATAAAACTCCCAAAATGAAGCAACTATGATCACGATAACAAACCTAAATAAGTCGTACAAAAAGAATCATGTGCTGCGAGATATTAATTTAGAATTACCACAATCGGGTATAGTAGCTTTGCTTGGCCCCAATGGTTCAGGCAAGACGACCCTACTTAAATGCTTTCTTGGTATGGTGCTGGCTGACAGTGGTGATCTAGTATTCGATGGAAGATCAGTATTGGGTCAATATGAGTACAGAGCCAAAGTGAGTTACCTCTCTCAGATAGCTAGATTTCCAGAAAATCTTACTGCCAGAGAACTTATCTCCTTGATGAAGGAAATCAAACCTGGAGAAACAAGAGAAGCCAACTTCATCAAAGTATTCAATCTAGAAAAAGAACTGGATAAGAAGATGGGCAGCCTTTCAGGAGGAACTAGGCAGAAGGTCAATATCACCTTAGCCCTAATGCATGATGATCCTTTGATCATTCTCGATGAACCAAGTACTGGACTAGATCCACTCTCATTGCAAGAGCTCAAGAAATTTATACTTAAAGAAAGAGAAAGAGGAAAACTCATACTCATAACAACGCATATACTCAGTCTAGCGGAAGACTTAGCAGATGACATCCTCTTCCTTCTTGAAGGTGATATTTACTTCAATGGAAGTCTCAAAGATTTACTCAATGACCAAGGAGAAAATAACTTAGAGAATGCAATAGCACATATCCTCAGATCTACTAAAGAATATAGTCATGCTTAAGATATTAAAGTACAGTTTTTATGAGATGATCAGGAGCAGGTGGGTATTTATCTACACTGGTTTTTACTTGTTGGCTACGATTGCACTCTTGCTATTGAGTAATGACCTCTCCAAAGTATTGATTAGTATGACGAATATCACACTCATATTGACACCGCTCATTGGAATACTCTTTGGGACTATTTATTATTACAATTCAAAAGAGTTTATTCAATTATTGATGGCACAAGCACTTTCTAGGTGGTCGATTTTTTCAGGAATGTATGCAGGTATGGTCATAGCGCTATGTCTTAGTATTTTGCTAGGTATTGGGTTGCCTTTTGTGTTCTATGGGATTATGGTTTCGCCTGATTTGCCTATATTCTTATTGCTCATAACGATGGGTTGTGCATTGTCCATTATCTTTTCCTTGATCGCTTTTTTGATCGCGATGAAGTTTGATGACAAGGTCAAAGGCCTTAGTATATCAATCTTTGTGTGGTTATTCTTTGCTATTGTTTATGATGGAATATTTCTGCTCTTACTACTTGGTCTCAAGGACTATCCGCTGGATAAGTTGACTATATCAATGTTAGTGCTTAATCCGATTGATCTCAGTCGTATTCTCATTCTGATGAAACTAGATATGTCGGCAATGATGGGGTATACAGGAGCAGTATTGAGTAAGTTTTTGGGTAAAGAGACCGGGATTATTGTAGTATCGACATCTCTTCTATTTTGGATATTATTACCATTGTGGAGGTTGTTTAGTATAGGACAAAAGAAAGATTTATAAATAAGAATCACAAATAGAGATATCTTATAATTTCATGCTCATTCAGTCTTCATCGAATATAGAGCTAAACATTATAATAGCTACAAAAAAAGCCACCCCAAAGCTCTAAAGCTTGGAGTGGCTTTTCAAATTCATATAATTGGGTTTTGCCTTTAGAAACTCATGACATTCTTGCTAATCAATTATCACACTATATTATTTGTAAACCATTTGGAAAATCATTTTAAACGGGTTGCAATTTCTCCATTTCTACCGTTTTAGGAAATAAGATGTTGTTTTCTAAATGAATATGTTTGTGAAGATCATTTTCGAATTCTTCTAGCATCGAAAATGCTACAGTATAAGTACTACAAGCATCTGATGGGGGAGTGTAGTAGTTTGTCAGTTCTCTTATCTTTCTGAATCTCTCTCCTTCATTTTCATGTTCTAGCATCATTACACGAACTGGATTCTGTACTGTTCCAAAATGTGGTGGTGTGTTTGCAGTTTCATTAGCCATTTGCCTAGCATAAGGGAATAATATACTTTCCTCTTTTTTCATGTGTTGAATTAGATCTGATGCAGCTCCTTGAAATAGAGAATAAATTTCATACAATTCAGGATGCTTCTCACCATGAACAGCTTGAATTTTGTTCAAGTATTGCAATAATTCTGGTACTTTGTCATTGACATATTTGTGATGTATCCGCTCTATGTAATCTGCCAGTAGATCGATAGGCCAAGCATTAAAGTTTATATTTTCTTGGCTGGTTGATCCTGATATATTTTCCAAATCATACAGCACTTTATCTATATCAATATTCTTAGTTTTTGCGGCCTCATCAATATTTCTATTGCCATTGCAGCAGAAATCTATTTTGTAATTTTTAAATACTGATGCAGTACGAAAATCATCAGCTACTACCTGTCCTATGATACTGTTTGCTTTATATTTCATGGTCCATTTTTTTGATTAAATATGCTCCAAAGATACAATTAATTTAAATAAAAGACTATTTAGTCTTTTATTAATTCTATCTTTATTACTACCTTTTAGCCATGGTTAGTGATTTAGTTGGCTATGGATAAAGTAAGTGAGATCTGAGTTGTACCTGAAGCTATGACAGGATGGCAAAATTTAATAAATAACATGTATGAAAACTTTCACTGGAAAGCAATTTGAAATTAATGAATTAGATCGATCTATTTTAGAGGAAGATCCTTTTATGCAATTTGAAAAATGGTATAAAGAAGCTGGTGCATCGGGAATAGAAGAACCAAATACTATGAGTCTCGCTACAGCTACTTCTAGTGGTTTTCCATCAGTTAGAAGTGTGTATTTAAAGTATTTTGATGCAAGAGGCTTCGTGTTCTTTACAAATTATACAAGCCAAAAAGCTTTCGAAATAGAAGAAAATCCTAATGTTGAAATTCTGTTTTATTGGATGGCAATGGAAAGGCAAATTCGAGTAAAAGGTAAATGTGAAAAAGTATCAAAACTAGAATCTTTAAAATACTTTGCCTCTCGTCCAAGAGATAGCCAATTGGGCGCTTGGTGTTCTAATCAAAGTGCAACCATATCATCTCGAAGTATTTTGATCCAAAAATTCGATGAGATGAAGCGAAAATTCAAAAATGGGGAGGTGCCTTTACCTGACTCTTGGGGAGGTTATAGGATTATACCGGAAATGTTTGAATTTTGGCAAGGGCGTAAAAATAGATTACATGACAGATTTCAGTACCAAAGACTTGAGAATGAGGAATTGTGGAATATTGTTAGATTAGCGCCTTAGGAATGATATTATCCTAATTGAGCAAGTAGGGTATTATCATACGATTCCGTTTCTAACAATACACATAATAGTTATTCAAAATGAATCGAATCGTTAGCCTGTTTTTTTTACTCGCTTTTAGCCTACAATCAAAAGCGCAATCAAGTATCCAATCCCATATGATGGGTCATAGTTTGATGGATCATTCGTCCTCTACCCAACAGACCAAAATTGCATATTGGATCAATCAACTTGCATTAGAAGACAGTAATGTATATGAATCAGCGGGTCAGTTTGGTGACATTTGGCAATTTGCAGATTTCAATCCAATTTCACAATGGGGATCCCCAAGTGTGCCATCCTCATGGGACGAAGATTTCGAAACATATGCAGAAGCGGATCTCAATAATTTCATATTTACTATATTCAATTATGTACAGGATTTACCCCCTGATGTAGTTTATTATACCTCGCCTTCTTCTGTGCTGACAGCGAGTGAAAGATTAGTAGATTCTGTAAAGCTTTATCAAGGTGACAATGATATTTTCATCTACGAAAACTGGCCTGACATGGGTCCATTTGCTGATGAAAATCCATTCAATCCTACAACACAAGAATTTGATGATTATAATGCCTATACATTAGGTGATTTTCATGATTGGTGGATAGACCTTCATGATCTTATCCTAGCATCACGCCCAACCTATAATATCAGAATGATCCCTGTAGGTCCTATGATTGCAGAGATGTTGGGGACAGCACCTTATAATGCCATACATGCAAATCAGCTTTACGAAGATAATGCACCGCATGGGCGAGAGACTATCTACTTCTTGGCAGGGTTGGCTACATATATGGCAATCTATGGAGAAAAAGCCCCATCTACTTACACTCCTCCGAAAACTGTCCTTCCTGAGATCGTCAATAATTATACAACTATAGTCGACGATTTCTGGGATTATATGGTCGCATTCAATGATGATAATGGAGATAATCGAGTATTCGTAAATACATCTAACCCACCAGAAGATGCCGACGGTGATGGCGTGAATGATCCGCAGGATAATTGTGTCAATATAGCCAACCCTAACCAAGCTGACTATGACAATGATGGAATCGGAGACTTGTGCGATACTCCTGAAAACAAGGTTATAATTGATCAAGGGGTGTTGTATCAAGATGATGCCGAAGGGATTTTGCTAAAAGGTAGAAATGGAAATTGCTATCTACTTTATATGGATGGAAATGGGCAGATGATTACAGAGGAGCGACCTTGTCCTGAATAAATGTACCTAATAGATTAGGAATATTGATGGTTTATTAAAATGAGTACTTATTTTCAAATTTTCACCACTTTCCTATTCAATGATCCTTGGTCGAAATCTATTTTTAAAAAGTAGACACCTGACGCAAGGCCATTTAAATTTGCGTCTTTTCCAAACTGAAAGGTTCTTACTTGTTGACCGTGAATATTGATCACTGAAACAAGCTTGTAAGGTGCTTCGGTTTTAATTTGGAAGTAATCGTATATAGGATTTGGTGATATTGTGAGTTCTGGTTCAATTGATATTAAGCCATCACTGAGCCCATCACATTCACCATCTGGTATCTCTGTGTAGTTAAATTGATTTGAAAAGAAACAACGGAATGATTCAGGTTCTCCTGATAATAACTGAGCCAATCCTTTTCTCATGAAGCCTCCCGTGGGGCCAACTCCTTCTATTATTTCGGTTATCCAATTTCCAATTTGTTCACCATCTACTTCTCTAACAATTGGACCAACTTGCCAACGCCGTAACTCAATACCTGTGGATGCAATTACTGTATCTATACCTGTTATTTCATACTTATATGGATTTATTATTGGTTCAATGCCTCCGTTACTACTTATATCGTAAAGGTTTGCATTTTCTGGAAGATTGTAAGTAACTGTATCTCCAATTTCTAAGTCATGTGAAAAATTGAACAACAATTTATAATTGCCATTTTCATCAATGAAATATACTCTATTATCTTCTGATGTTAGCAAAACTTGAGACTCTTCAATAGGGTTCTTATCTTCATCGAGTAGCTCCATTACTTGAAAATACCCGGAATTGGTTATAGTATCCTTTTCTATTATGATTTGAGCGACTTCAGATGATTGAGGTAAACCCCATTTGCCAAAAAACCATTGAGAACCATTTTGGATGTAAGCATTGCCATAGAATTTTTCACATTGATCATCAGAAGTAAATTTTATGGTTTGGCCATCAGGATATGTAACACACCTTAAGTTTCCAGCACCTGGATCACAAGCTCCATATTGAGGTAATAAGAAGCCAATAGAACCTACGTGCTCTATGAAAGTTAAGTTCCACTCAACCCCGTTGTTTTCTTCTGAAAGACTACAATATTGGGTGTAAAGTGTCACTCCGTCCACAATAGTTTCACCTATAGAATCAATGACAATCTCCAAGGAGTCATTTTCATAACCCACATAGTTTTTTATACGATAAGATTCTCCAGGAAGCAGATTGAAATCATAAACTAACCCTTCTGAACCTTCAATAATCATGTAATACTTTCTGTCTTCTATTCTAAGATGACTAGCGGAAGGACCACAAGAGCTAAAATTATCAAATACAAAATATGTTTTTCCGTCTATGATTTCTTCTCCTGTAATAATATATTCACCAGTAAGTTTCTCTCCTGGGAAAGGATTGATACTGTAATTTGAATATGTCCATATTGTGCCAATCCCTATTTCTTGTGAGAAAATTGATATAGAAATAAAAAGGAATAGAAGTGTGAAATTAATTTTCATGATGTAATAGTTTAATAGAAAGATTCTGGTATTGAATATACGATTAATCTTTATAAAAGGTTAGTTTTTAAGATGATAGGAGTAAGACCTAAATAATGAGATGTATCTTAAAGAAAATATACCTTAACCATGTATATTTAGCCTAAAGCACAAAATCAACCACCATGAAAAAGATTATCCTCCGTCTAATATTGCTAGGTCTAATTTTGTTTGGACTATTTGTAGCAAACAAAAAATATAACCAATATAAAAAAGAGCAACGATATGAAGAATATCTTAAAAATATTGTAGATACATCATCTCCCACAGTTACGGTTTTAAAAGATTCTATTCTTATAGGGTATCAAAATGATAAGAGAACGATCCATATCTATGTGCCACCAGAATATGATGCAGACAGTACAAGTCGATATCCTGTGATTTACATGATGGATGGTGAATCATCATTCAATGACATGGCAAATATGGCTCCTGAATGGGAAATAGATGAGGTGATCAATCAAGCTTCTTCAGAGGGTAAACAAACATCCATAGTTATAGGTATAGAGCAAGCCGAAAATAGAGATGCAGAATACACACCTTTTATAAATGAAGATATTCCTGATGCACATGGAGCCGAATTCTCAAAATGGGTGACAACTGATCTGAAAAATATAATTGATGCAAATTATAGGACAAAAGTAGAACCAGAATCAACATCAATAGGTGGTATCTCAAGAAGTGGGATGATGGCATATTATATGTTGATGGCGCACCCTGATGTATTTGGGAACGCTATTATCCAATCGCCTTCTATGTGGGTAGATCATGATCGTTTATTTGAGATGGAACTCACAAAACCTCAACTTGCAAACAAAAAAATATTTGTAAGTGTAGGAGAATATGAAGGTGGAATTATGATCCCTCATGCAAAAGAAGTTTATGAAAAATTCAAAGACCAAGGGTTAAAGGATGATCAATTGCAATTTGAAATGATCCTAGATGAAGCGCACTGGCATCCTACTTGGCGGAAATCTTTCGCTCTTGCATATCCATGGCTAATGGAGTGATGGAACAAGTGAATCGGTTAGTATCAAAAAGTATAAACAATTCGAAAAGAAGGGAAAAATTGTACTTCTATTCCGTCACAATCTTGCCTCCCACTATTTTCACAACAGCTCTACTTTGTAAAAATAGACTCTTGATAAATACATCAGAATTCACTTCTGGGCTAAACGGAGTAAATGCTGGAATTATCACTTCGTCTGAAGATGTAGGTATGATACCGCCTCCCCAGTTAAATTCATTTTTCCATTCAGTATTATCAACTCCTATCCATCCTCTTGCTGTTTTATGTTCTAAAGTAAATTGACCAAATGAACCTACAGTTAGATTTTGATCAAAAGTGATCGTTTTGTTTGGTTGATTAATAGAACTAGAAGTAGCAAGCTCGATCCAAGTGAGTCCAAAATCATTCTCAGGTCTTGAAGAAAGAGGGAAATCTGTGGCAGTACTATATGCTGTCAACAATCCCGTATCATCAAATGTCATCGATGTCAATGCGTCGAAAGTCTGGTTTGTTCCATAATTATTGATTACCCAATATGCTTTTGCAGTTGGTGAATCTCCAGGAATAACATCTGGTCTTTGATTGATTCTTGTTAAGACTAATTCACCATCAGGATATATGCCTGTAGCACCAAATTCAAGATCGATTCCTGTAATAGAATTGATAGTGGAAGCAGTCGTTACAATGTGAATATCACTTGTACCTCCTCCAATAGGAGCATCAGAAAGTATTCTTACAGTATTGCCTTGTAGAGTACTGTTGTTGTTATAAGTTGTCTTATCATAGATCTTACCATCTTCCTCATTGAACTGAAGATAGATCACTAAATCTTCATCAGATTCGAGAATGTCATCTTTGGTAAGGTGCCTTAGTGTTCTGATTTCATCTTGAGAAAGCACTCTATTCCAAATACACACTTCATCAATTTGTCCATCAAAAGTCCTACTTGATTGTGCGGAATCATTTCCGATTCTAGTTGGTGCATCAAATGCTTCAATTGAATGGTTGATCGTTCTTGTGTAAGCTACTCCATTAAGATAGATTGTCATTTGTGTAGGCTCGATGACCATTGCCACATGATTCCATTTATCTAACTCAATATAAGCGCCGCTAGACCATCCATATTCACCACCATTCCAGTGATATCTCAGTTCATTATCTGAAAGAATGCTCAACCCAGAAGTTGTAGATCCACCCCGACAAAAAAGAATTCCAGCCCAATCGTTTTGAGCTCCATCTGGTTTTACCCATGCGGACATAGTAATCGTATTGGTATTTAAGTTCAATGCAGGGATTTCAGCATAATCTCCTCCATTGCCTGGAAATTCTATCATCATTCCAGGAATAGTGTCTACTTCACAAGGCTTAATAGGTTTCACTTCAATAAATTCTGGTGCACCATTTGTTATGATTATTTGCTGATCACCATTGATGTTGCTTTCGCTGTGGTATGTGATTTCATTGCCAATAATTTCCTTTGACTTTGATTGTACAGCCCAAGAAGTACCTTCAGAATGCTCGCCTCGAGAATAAATGACAGCCGAAGATTGTCCACCTAATTGAGATATAAAATCAGTATCTGTGGTTGTAATTTTAATTGAGTCCAAATTTGCAAAACCTTCTCCCTCATCAGTAATACTATTGATGATCCAATATTGATTTGTGTATTGTTCATTTACATTTACTGTGTCTGGAGATACATCTAATCTTGAGACTACGATTTTTCCATCTGGATCGTCACAATCAGACAAGAATAATTTAGCACCAACCTCAGGAAGATCATATTCTGTAACATTAGGATCTAGCGTGATAATCGATGACGATCCACCGCCAATGGGCACACTACTAGTTACTAATTCTGAATCAGAGACAAGAACTCCATGTCGGATTCCAGCCATATCCTTGATTATGGACCCATTCATCGCATTATTAAATTGATAGTAAGCGATCAAATCTGGGTCATTTTCTATTTCTTCTCCTTTTGTTATGTGTTTGAGCCTGTATATGTCATCATCTGATAGGGCTTTGGTCCATATAGTTACCTCATCTATCTCTCCTTTAAAAGATTTCGAATAGTGACCATATGCAACGTGTAGATCAGTGATGTTTCCAGGTTGCAATGTTTTATTATGCACGTATTTTTGATCATTGAGATACATTGTAGCACTTGTAGGTGTAATTACCAATGCAACATAACTCCATTCATCTTGGGGTATAGTCATCCCACTATTACTGCCCCAGTTGTCAGCATTTCCTGGCCATTTGTACCATAATTTACTTCCAAAATAATCATAGACAAGGCCTTCTGTATAATCACAATGAGCACACCAATCACCACTAGAAACCAATGCTGAATAAGCTTGTTGTGCTCCTATTGGCTTCCACCAGCCTGTTACAGTAAAGTGAGTTATGTCATTTAAATTTGCATCTCTTATGACCACAGATTCACCATTGGCTGTTGTTTTTAATGATTTTCCTGCTACAGTTTCGGGAGCACATATATCAGTTAGATTTACAAAATTGATAACTGTTCTAGTGTCGCTTGCTCCATTGGCATCAGTTACTGTAAGTGTAACATCATAGGTTCCTAGATTACCAAATACAACTTTAGGATTTCTAGCTGTAACATCACTAATATATTCTGGTGCAGGAGATATTGACCATAGCCATGTAGCACCTGCTTGATTAAGAATAGAATAACTTTCTAAATAACTTGTATCTCTTGCACAGATAACATCTGCATTATTAATCATTGGTATTGCTTGTACTTTACTAGGTCCTTCGAGCTGAGTCTCCCAAATACCTTTTGCACTTGCCATTCTAATCTTACCATCTCTATAAAATGGAAGGCTCATAAACCCAGTATGTTTCACTGGTAAACCATCGTTAAATGAATTCCAAGATCCAGCATCAATATCGTAGAAGAAGTAGTTGTCATTTGTCATTACATAAACCTTATCTCCGTCGGTCGATCCATGATAGATCATATCTTTAATGCCTTCATCAGCTATAGTGGTTCCATATTTATTGACCCAAGTACTTCCTCCATCTGTAGAACTAAAAATCTTATTTCCATTAGAAGAGGAATTTGAAGCTAGCCAGATTTCATCTTTGTTGAATGGATTTAATGTAAATGAAAGATTTCTCCAAGATCCACCAGTCAAAGGTGGTGCAGTCAATTCAGTGAAGGATTCGCCACCATCTGTGGATTTCAAAACTCTCCAGTCCCAATAACTTACGTATGCTATTGCATAGATATAATTAGGGTCATCTCTGCTAATCTCATATCGGCGAATTTCTCCAGGTAGAGCGGATATGGGGGTGAATGCATTTCCGCCATCTGTAGATCTGTATAGTTGGGTGTCTTTTCCTACGTATACAACATTTGCTTTATAAGGATGCCATTCTACCTCACTATATGAGAAGTGATAGTAGGCCTCTGTAGGCATCAATGATAAGTTTGCAATACTTTGGGCTCCTTGACTCAAGCTATCATTTATTCTTCTGGCACCAATGTCAGAATAGTATGTTTTTCGGTTATCGAGTTGGTTTACATATCCGGTAGAATTTTCAGCTCCTCCTAAGAAAAGCGTATTCCCGACTCCGTAGTTTTCGTGGAAAGCTGCATTCCCATTATGGTATCTTCCTCCTACCCAAATATCTTCATTCCATCCCTGACCAAATCCCCAGAAATCGCTGGCATACATACCGTCCATTCTAGTTTCCATGGTTTGACATTCATCATTTGAATAATTGAGTCCGCCATCCGATGCTATCCAGATGTCATTACCTACTACATCAATATCTTGTACATCTGCATGCATACTTAAGGATCTAGTTCCTCTGATATATTCGATGTTTTGACCTTTATTTCCTGTCTCACAAAACCAGATAGTACCAATCCACAATTTATCAGGATCGTTATGTGATACGTCAATATCAAAGTTGTACCATCCTTGATGATAACCACTCGAATATCCTCCAACGTACCAATTTGTATTCATATCGCTTCCCGAAGGGTAAGACCAAGTTCCATCTCCATCATCTATTGAAGCACCATCCACACCAGAATCGTTTTGCCATGTTTCGCCGATGTCTTCACTATAGTAAATTCCAATCCAACCATTATCTCCTTCTTTTCCAGAGGCTATGATTCCTGCATAGATTCTATCTGGATCAGCTGGAGTAACTCCGATTTTACATCCATAAACTGTTGAAGCATCCAAATCAGAAGGAACATAAAATCCGACATCTTTCAAAGTCCAGTTGTCTCCGCTGTCATACGATATTAGAATATCTGGACGTATAGCAACATCATTTTTTATTGATATGTACAATGTGTCGTTCGTGCCCGGCTTAGCTTCTACATCGAATACATATCCACTATATTTTGATGTCCAAGACACACCACTATCTGTACTCTTCAGTAATCCGCTTCTTGTAGCTGCATAAATTATTGATGTGTTTGAGTTATCTATATATAGTTGTTCAATATTTCCAACGGAGGTATAATGAAGATCCCATGTATTTCCTCCATCGATTGATTTATACAAAAGCTTACCATCAACCACATATACGATATCAGAATTATTTGGATCAACTTTGATCTCTTCTGGACTACCCATGGCATATGCTTCACTGACAGGATTCCAGTTAATACCTTTGTCTGTGGATTTATAAACACCGCCAGTCTCCATTCCTGCGTATACAATTGATGGATTAGATGGGGATACTCCTAGACAAAATACATTGGCTTGAGTGGGTCTTGATGATCCATCAGAATTGAGCGTTTTATCTGGCCCAATATTAATCCAAGAACTAGTATTCCTACTCGATTTTGATTCTGGGCCTCTTTTCTTTTTGGCTAATTTAAATACTTCTTCAGCGGAAGGAATTTGTACTTTCCCATTTTCGCCCACATGATTTTGAACTGCCTTGAGCCAATGTTTATAATTTTGGACATGGATGTTTTTCTCCCATTTCCTATTTCTATAGTATTCCTTTTTAAGTGATTCTATTTTTACAAAATTATCATCTTCAGTATACATCACTCTTGCCCATTCTGGAGTAGAAGAGTCTACCATCGGAATAGCCTTGAACCATTCAGGGTGATTGGGTTGAGGAAAAAATCGATCTGTACTTTGTGCAATTGATTGTATGGTGAAAAGAAGTAGTATTAAAAATACATTGTTAATTGTCTTCAAGATCCCTGTGTTTGTGTAAACGCTAAGTTAAGTAGATGGCTGTTAATATAGTAATGGATCTTGCTCAATAATGAAATTATATTAATTGTAGAAGTAAAATTTTTCAATTATCAAATTAAACTCATCAAATTACTATGATAGACTTTTGATGTCTTTTAGGCTTAAATAATAAACGGCACCTGCACGGTCAAATGATCAGTCACTATTCCAATAAATAATGTCAACTATAATACTCAATTAATTTCCTCATTTCAATATTTCATTATTTTTTGTTTGCTAATTATATCTTGATCCTCGACTATTATTTGCAAGAGATATATCCCACTATTAAGATTTCCGATGTCTATTCTATCTACATTCACCTTATCCATGATTACTGAACCAGTTACATCTAGTAATCGGATGTTGTACTTATTATCAGACTGTATATAGATCATATCCTGTGTTGGATTTGGGTATATTAATAAGTTGATGTTAGTATTTATATTGTCAATGTTTACTAAGCAGTCGCTATCAGTGTCACCTTCCATCGTCCAGCCCAATGAATTGATTAGATAGTCTCGTGATGTGATAGACTGTCCTGTAGAATATTGCATATTGGTAAGTAAGCCTAGATTTTTGTTTGTTGGAGTCGCTGTATTATTTGCCCATCCAATAAGAGTATTGGAGTAGTTCTCGCATGATAACCCTGATTCTTCTAGAAGTCCTTGATCAAAAGAAGTTATGAATTCTGCGCTTGGAGCAAAAGTCCATGTGCCAAGATTTTGGTTAAATTCAGAAGCGAAGGCAAACATTCCATTTAGCGAGGTTACATTTGATACATCCCAACTACTTAAATTTTGATTGAATTTTTTGGCTCCGGCAAACATTCTATCCATATTGTTTACCGACGCTATGTTCCACATACTTATATCTTGATTGAAATTTTGAGAGATTCCAAACATTCTTGCCATATTCTCAACACTAGAGACATTCCATTGATCCAGATTCTGATCAAAAGCAAAAGTGAAATCAAAAAGAGATTCCATGTTCTTGACATTAGACACATCCCAATTGTTGAAGGACTGATCAAAATCTCTTGCGGAATTAAACATATCCTCCATAGTTATTACAGAAGAGACATCCCAATTGTCAATAGGCTGGTCAAAGCGATTGGTACCTTCAAACATCATGGCCATATTGGTGACTTTCGAAACGTCCCAGTTATTAAGAGGTTGGTCGAAACTTGATGCATACCTAAACATACTCTCCATGCTTGTTACATTAGATACATCCCAATCTTCTATATTTTGATCAAATTTGTCATTGAAGCTGAATATTTCAGTCATGTCAGTTACTGATGATACATTCCAATTTCCAAGATCATGATTAAACTCTTCCATACCATTAAACATATTGTTCATACTTATGACTTGAGATACATCCCAGTTTCCGATAGGTTGATTAAAGTTCTCTGCATATGAAAATATGGATGACATATCATTGACTTTGCTCACATCCCAGTTGCCAATATTTTGATTGAATATAGTTGCAAAACTGAATGCAAATGACATGTCAGTTATATTACTCACATTCCAATCTCCGATATTGGAATTAAATGATCTTGCAAATCTTAGCATAGCTCTCATTGATGTGACATTATCTAGGATAGGAGCGTCAGTTGCTGTTGAATTTACATTTTCACATCCGTGAAATGCATTCGCCATACTTGACCATTCAATTCCACCCCATTGGTCAATATTTATGATCTTTTCCTTATCTCCTTCTTCATTAAAATATATTCTAGGAAAATCACCTCTCAAAGCAATGGTATAGGTGCCATCCGTCCCAAAATCATGTATTACACCTCCTGAAATCCCACTCTCATCATACACGCCATCATTGTCCCAATCTACCTCATAATCATAAGTCTCATCTGGATATGTGGGTATTGTCTGTCTCTTATACACATCTCCGAGCCCACGAGACAGGCAGAAATCTC
>OJIO01000678.1_pt1 | contig 19781 bp, 3 predicted proteins | sample 1595621 | NCBI WGS metagenome assembly OJIO01 (sample SAMN05416776, study PRJEB24817) | seawater metagenome | isolation source: Sea water | place: Canada:Atlantic | collected 2013-07
ACTACCATCCGCTAAACACGTTGGATCTTCTACACTTACTATCGGTGCAGCTGGTAATGGATTAACCGTAATCTCTACCATTTCTGTATCTACACATCCATCTACAGTAACAATAACTGCATAGGTTGTAGTTGTTAAAGGATTAACTTCTATTACATTACCAAACTGACCCGTGCTCCACTCATACGTCCCTCCACCATCAGCTGTAAGGGTAATTGATTCCCCTTCACAAATTATGTTATCTCCATCACTAGATAAGATCGAAGCTACAACAGCTCCTGGATCGGATATTTCAATTTCTACCGTTTTCGTGCAATCATTATCATCTCTTACAGTAAGCACATAAGTACCGGCTGACAGACCGTTAAAGGTCGGACTTGCTTGGTAGGTAACACCACCATTTTTGTATTCATATGGGCCTACGCCTCCACTTGCACTTAATGTAATACTTCCATCACTTTGACCATTACAACCAGGATCAACTCCTTCTCCTGTCAAAACAAGATCTGTAGGTTGAAATATCGTAGCTATTTGCATATCACTTTCACATTCTCCACTTTTTACTTGTATCTGATAAGTATCAGCAGGAAGACTAAACATATTAGATGTTTGATAAGTATCTCCATTATCACTTGAGTACATCAAAGATGATCCTGTAGCGGCAATGGTTATAGTTCCATTCTCACCAAAACAATCTGGATTATTTATTATAAATGTAAACACAGGTGCTGGTAGTACATCCAATATAAAGGACTCTACATCGTAACAACCTCCTATATCTGCTCTAACCCAAATTGTTTGCTGGTCTGTGCCGTTAAATGAAGTTGTATTAGCTACAGATATTGCACCTAGATTATTTTCAGCATCAGATGCTGAAATGTGATAGGTAATTGCACCACCTGTGCTATCCCATGCACCTCCTTGTGGAGATGAACTGAATATTGTTGTTAAGTCAAATGTCGCATTATCAGATCCTACAGGATCTTCACAGGCAGTAATTTGAGTTGCACTTTTTGTAATAACTGGTGCCTCTGATACCAAGAATGTATAATCTATACTATCTGCACATCCTGTTACTGAATTTTCAGCTATGAACCTAATCACTAATGAACCAGGAATTATATCCGATGCTACAATAAGTAATGCATTAGCTTCATCCGCTGGCAATATTGTAGATGCCCCTGTATTCGCTACATCTGTTATTACTTTCCATTCATAGTTATAATCCGCTACTGGAGTTCCAGCACCAAACAATTCTCTTTCTTCCCCTGCACATAATGTATTATCTCCACCAGGGTTAAGTGTAACGGCTGGGTTTGCATTGATATTAACTGTAACCAAGAAGTCTTCACCTTGACATCCGTTGATACTTGTTGGAGTTACTGTGTATGTAATAGTTTGAACTATTGTGAAAGGGTTCGTAACATTTTGCTGTAAAGGTAGATCACCTGTCGTCGATCCAAAATCACCAACCGCCGCACCAATTAACGTTGGTATTGGAGTAATAGCTGTAATTACCCAATCATAGGTTATTTGCTGAAGACTATCATCAGTTATTAAGATAGGATCATTTATATTAACAATGTAATCATCAAAGTCCAGTTCGTAATCTACTGCCGTACAATACTCTTCGTTTAATTCTGTAAGATCTGTTGTGGCACGAGGTACTGGGTTTACAGTAATCGTTACAGTAACCGGGTCTCCTCCACAATCTCCAGCATCTTTAACACCATCGCCATCAATATCATTAAATGGTGTTATTGTCAACACTAAATCACCTGATATACTTTGATCATCTAATTGTACATTACCCATAGGGCCATTTAACAACGTATTTATCTGATCTAGTGTCCCTGTTTGAAAATCTGTATCATTTGCATTCAAGATATTAGTTGTTCCTGTAAATGTTACTTCAACTCCAACAGCTCCATCTGGCATAGCCACAACCATATCACTCATGATATTTGTCCAAGTCAAATTATCTGTATCAATATAATCACATACTGTAATCGTTATGTTTTCATCGATTGCTCCTAATGTGCCATCGGCTGGATTATCGTCTGTACCATTATTTTCACTTAATGCAGTTGTATCTTGCACTGAGAATGAAATTTCTGGTGTTGGGTTTACATTGATTGTCACTGTGATAGGGTCACCTACACATTCTCCTGCTGTAGGATTGCCTTCTCCATCTATATCATTAAATGGTGTGAACGTAAAGGTGATCGATCCAGATATATCTTCATCAATCAAGTCGATGTTGCCCATTGGGCCAGCAAGTAAAGCATTGATTCCTGCCAGTGTACCAGATTGTGTGCTTACTGTTGCATTCGCTATGTTGTCGACTGCTGTTATAGCTACTGTTACTCCTGTATTGAGTGGTGCTACTAGACTGCTCGCTATATCAATAAATGTAAGATTGTCTGATCCTATATAGTCACATACCGTTACTGTAATGTTTTCATCAATCGCTCCTATTGTACCATCAGCTGGATTATCTTCTGTCCCATTATTATCACTTTGTGCTGTAATAGTCTCTAGTGTTAAGCTAATCTCTGGTACTGGATTTATATTAAGTGTTACTGTGATCGGCTCTCCTGTGCATTCATCATTATCAAGTTCTCCATTTACATTGGCATCATGATAAGGAATCGTAGTAGATATTATCTGACCAGGGATAGTAGGATCAGCTAATCGCACTGTGCCAGGATTGGGCAACGCTGGTGTTCCAAATAACCCGTTAAAAGTAGACACTCTGAAATCTTGATCCGTTGGTAATGGTAATGCTATATTGGTTATCGTTGTATAGGTAACCTTCAATGCTGCATCAACATTTCCATTGGCATTAATTAGGGAACCATTTAGATTGTCATCAAAATCACAAACTGTAATGGTTTCGTTTTCTGAAGCATTTACAATTCCGTCATTTGTATTTCCAATTGATTCTCCATTCAATGTGTAAGAAATTTCTGGTCTTGGATTTACAATAACAGTAACTTTAATTACATCACTCACACATTCATTTGCATCAAGTTCTCCATCATCATCCACATCATTGTAAATCAGTGTAGTTGACACCAAAGATCCAGGTATGAAAGGATTATCGAGTCGAAGAGAACCAATTCCTGTTCCTAAAAGTGCATTGTATGTTTTAACTTTAAAGTCAGCATCCGCAGGTAAGGTAGCTGCTGATATATTATCACCTACATACGTTATTTTCATCCCTAGATTAAAAATGTCGGGAGTAATTGCTGAAAGTGTGATATTATCATCTGCATCACAAACTGTGACAGTAACGTCTTCAGTAGGGTCTACAGAGCCATTGTTTGTATTGGCAACAGTTGATCCATTAATTGTATAGCTGATTTCTTTGTCTAAGTATTGACCTATTTCTGTAGCATCCGTGTTTATACGCGGATTAGTTGCACTTGCAATATCTTTTAAAGACATTCTTAGATCAATCCCATTTGCAGTTGTTGCACCAAACGTATTTACTCCTAGGTCGACATCACACATTATAGGAGAGTTCCCACGACCAAAGTAGTCCGGAGATTGTCCTGCCCCTTGATCACCATCACCCGCAGGATAATTTGCATTGGCATGTCCTCCACCTTGTAATTGGATTCCTATGTCATTCCCATTTAAAGTATTGCTATTAACTACATGATCCGTTCCTTCAATCACTATTCCGAAACCTTCGGCAACCGTTCCAATGTTTTTGTAGTCGTTCACCGTATTTCCTGTCATGGTTACTCCATGTGGAATGTCTGGTCCCGATGCTCCACCTAGAACTGCTCTTCTAAACACTGCAATACCAGCGTAATCTCTGTCTGTTGCGACTGAAGTGCCTGTGTATGTTACTATATTATTCGTAACGTCTACACTACCATTTGGATTTTTAATCTCAATACCAAATCTACCGGCTGCATTAACTGTATTCATGTTAATTGTGGCATTACTCATTCCCGTCAATCCCATACCGCTATCTCCAGTGGTTACTGTAACCGTGTTATTACTGATATCTACAACGTCGGCCGTTCCATCTTGTAATTCGATACCGCAACAGCTGTTATTACTTACCATATTACCAGTGATGGTTATGTTTTCCTTTAATCCATTCCAAATGACTATACCTCGAGCACCTGTCGTATGACCAGACACCATTGAGTTAGTGATGGTCACTCCATCTATCGGTCCGTTTGCATAGAAACCAGAGCCTCCAACATTGTCGAGGATAGCTACATTATCTACCATGATGCCATCATTTCCACCTATCGCGTATATTCCAGCATCCGTGTTGCCATTCGCACCGGCAAAATTCTGTACTGTCATATCTTTTATAGTAACATTTGTTACTCCATTCTGTATGAAAATTCCATCTCCATTGCCAACCTGTAATGCTCCATCAAGTACATACAATGTTTTGTCTCCTGTCTTTCCTTGAATCGTAATTGACTTATCTACGACTACTCTTTCCGTAAATGTATGTGCTGACAATTCGAGAATGTCCCCTGCAATTGCTACATCTATTGCTTCTTGAATGGTTGCATATGTAATATTAGTAGTCAGGTTTTCTACTGGTCCCAATCCATCGCATGAAATAGAGTTTTGACTTTCCCAAAATGTTATAAAAGTTGTTTCACAATCCTCTTTATTGAAAATTCTACCTGTGAACGTCGCATTATCTTCGATATCGGCAAATAGGGCTTCACCGTGCCAGTTACACGACGTTGCTAACACACCGCCATCAGCAACGGTCACATAGTTGGCTATAGCATAGCCGGTTCCACCATTATTATGGGTAAATCCGTCTGCATTGAAATTATTCTCTTCTACTGTACATGTTCCTACGTACCGATTGTTTTCAAACTTCAAGGCTTGAAGATCGAATCCACCTCCAGATCGAGTATCCGATTTATGGCCCGTCAAATCCGATATTGAATTAAATTTAATGCTGGCATTCTCCGTATTTCCTTCCATCGCAATACCAGTGCTTATAAAACCAAATAATCCACTTATTGTATTCCCTTCTATCACTGCATTCTCAACTTTTCCATTCGTCAAAAAGCTTCCGTTTCCTCCTACGTTGAGCTGTATACCGTAAGCAATCTTTCCAGTCGGCCATGGGCCCATGTGTACATTAACATCTGTTATTGAATTATCATTTATTGTAAGGCCTGTTAAACTTCCTGTTGATGTTGACTGCAAAATACCGATTGCACTTGCACTGTATCCACTTAAAAGTGTACTTGCTACATTATCAATGCAGTTATTGTTAATATTCACATTGGTTTCCGCTGCAGGTGAATTACCTACCTGATAAACAACAGCATGAACATTACCACTTGTTAGATTAGTCCCTATATCATGTATATTATTATAAAGTATACTTGTATTAGATGTGTTACTTGCAACAATGGCATTCGAAGCATCTGGTGCTGTAATTTCAAATCCATTAATCGTAACTCCATCTACTGAAATCACTACTGGCGTGCCACTACTTGGTACAATAACGGATTCCGCTCCACGGCTTCCGCAGTCTAATCCTACATTCGATCCATTCAATGTGATCGCTTTGTTGATGTCTACATTCTCATTATAAATTCCTGCTAAGGCTAGTAGAACATCACCTGGTGATGCCGCATCTATCGCTTCTTGTATAGAACAATAACTTATACTCTGGGTCACATTGGTCACTTGACCACTGACTCGAGATGTAATATAGACTAGGTCTGTTGAATTGTCTACGTCAGTTACCAATCTAGCATCAATGGTATTTGTAGTGTATGTATTTGTCCCTAGATCAGTATCACAAATGACCGGTGAATTGCCTCTACCGAAATAATCCGGAGAGTCTCCAACATTCTGACTACCACTTCCTGCATTATTTTCTACATAATTAGATACTTGGTGTCCTCCTCCCTGTAACTGAATACCAATTTCATTGTTGGTAAGAATATTTCCACTAACTGTGTGACTTATACCTTCTAACACTATACCAAATCCCTCCTCTCCTGAAGTTTGATTATAACCTGTAATTGTATTTCCTGTTACGGTTACTCCATTTGGTACATCTGCATAACCTGCAGGATTACCAGTTGTAAAGTCTCTTCTCATTATTGCTATTCCTGCCCGATCACGTAGATCCGCATTTTCAATAGTCATCTCTACTATATTCCCACTAACAGTTACTCCTCCATTCGGATTCTTTATCTCAATTCCATATCTCCCTCCTCCAGTAATTGTATTACTATTAATAGTATTTACTCCAACTGAAGCATTCAGCCCCAGTGCCGCAATAGCATTATCTCCAATTCCTATATCAATAGTGTTATTAGAAATATCCACATCTGATGCAGTTCCATCTTGCAGCTCTATTCCACAACAATTATTGTTGATCAACGTATTATTTGTGATCGTAATATCCTGTTTTAATCCGTTCCAGATGACTATACCTCGAGCACCTGTCGTATGACCAGACACCATTGAGTTAGTGATGGTCACTCCATCTATCGGTCCGTTTGCATAGAAACCAGAGCCTCCAACATTGTCGAGGATAGCTACATTATCTACCATGATGCCATCATTTCCACCTATCGCGTATATTCCAGCATCCGTGTTGCCATTCGCACCGGCAAAATTCTGTACTGTCATATCTTTTATAGTAACATTTGTTACTCCATTCTGTATGAAAATTCCATCTCCATTGCCAACCTGTAATGCTCCATCAAGTACATACAATGTTTTGTCTCCTGTCTTTCCTTGAATCGTAATTGACTTATCTACGACTACTCTTTCCGTAAATGTATGTGCTGACAATTCGAGAATGTCCCCTGCAATTGCTACATCTATTGCTTCTTGAATGGTTGCATATGTAATATTAGTAGTCAGGTTTTCTACTGGTCCCAATCCATCGCATGAAATAGAGTTTTGACTTTCCCAAAATGTTATAAAAGTTGTTTCACAATCCTCTTTATTGAAAATTCTACCTGTGAACGTCGCATTATCTTCGATATCGGCAAATAGGGCTTCACCGTGCCAGTTACACGACGTTGCTAACACACCGCCATCAGCAACGGTCACATAGTTGGCTATAGCATAACCTACACCATTCGGGTCCGAATGAGTAAATCCATCGGCATTGAAATTATTCTCTTCAACCGTCACCGTACTAACCCACTTGTTGCTTTCAAACTTTAGGGCTTGTAAGTCATAACCGCCTCCTGATCGTGTACCAGTTTTTGTGCCAGACAATGTTGAAACGCTATTTCCTTTAACAACCGCATTTTCAGTATTTCCTTCCATCGCTATTCCCGTAGAGATATGAGCTGATAGCAGTTCGATGCTATTGTCTAAGATTTGAGCCCCTAGAACATTACCTGTGGTACCTCCCGCTACATTCAATATAATACCATATGCAATTTTACCAGTTGGCCAAGCCGCATTGCTCATTTCTACATTACTAATAGTGTTATCCTTAATTTCTAATCCTGTAAGTACACCGGTAGCTCCACTGTCATTTATACCAATACCACCAAGACTATTATTAGTAATTGTGTTATTACCTACGTTGTCGACACAGTTATTATTGATTTTGACAGAAGACTTGTCTATCGCGCTTAACTGATACTGAATCGCATATATATTGCCAACATTTCCAGCTAGACCCGACCCAATATCGTGCACATTATTATACTTTATATCCAAATTTGAGTGCGCAGCACTTTGTATTCCGTATAGACCATTCGGAGACGTCACCTCGAAACCGTTGATCGTCACATCATCTGACGTGATCGAAACTGCTACTCCACTTGTTGGTGCAATCACTGATTCTGATACACGGCTTCCGCAAGCTAATCCTGCATTCGATCCATTCAACGTAATCGCTTTGTTGATCAATACATTCTCATTATAAATTCCTGCTAACGCTAGTAGAACATCACCTGGTGATGCCTCATCTATCGCTTCTTGTATAGAACAATAATATTCACCCGAAGTTGTATTTTGAATGTTACTTATGACCATTCCTGCTGTAGGCATTGCATCCCATTCAGCATCTAACCATGTACAATAGTCTACAAAATCAGAAACTTCATCACCTGTTCCCCCTGGATTCGTTACTGGGTGTTCAGGTCCACTTGCATCTCCCCACCAGTTTGATGCCGCATCTACCATCGGTGCCGTTGAAGTTACACCATAATCATTCCCATATATATTATTATTATTAATCGTTGCTACGCTGCTATCACTTCCATCAAATCCTACGGCAACACCAGTGGTATTTCCTGTCAGTTCATTGTTAGTGATCGTTACTGTTGTACCAGGTCCATTAGCAGTAGTTACTAAAAAACCTGTTGATGTTGATCCGTCAACACTTGCAACTCCCAGATTACTACTAACTGAATTTCCAGATGCGGTCACCACTGCACCGGCATTAATATCCAATGCGTTGTCTCTCCAGTCTCCAGTCCCTTTTCCAGTATACGTATTATTTGTAAAATATGAATTAGTAATTCCAGCACCGAAGTAAAGTACACCTACTCTTCCGATCTCATCAAACATAGAGTTGGTTACATCTACATTCATAGCCGGAGCACCAAAAGCGGCAATGGCTACCCCACTATAATCAGGACCTGATTCATTATATTTTATTTCTGTAAAATGAACATTATCTACAGTACCAAAACCTTTATGTCGGATTCCTTGATAGACTAGTTTTCCACTTCCATTCATGGTAAGATTTCGCAAATGGAATTCTATTCCTGCATCAACCAAAATAAACCCACGAGGGTCTCCAGAAGCACCTGTATCCATTCCAGGTCTTAATATTGTTTTTGCTTTATCTGAATCATATCCTTCTAAGGTAATTGCCTTAGTTACGTGGATTTGATCTGGCTCTGTATAGTCTGTTACATCTGGAGAAGTTCCGACTACCTGAATTACATCACCAGGCATTGTAATGACTGCATCAATAGCTTCCTGTATGGATGCAAAGTACACATCCTGTGTAACATTATGTATTGGGAAGATTCCGTCGCATGAAGCTGGTACCGGTTGGAATCCAATATTACTTGAATTATCCGTTGCATTCGTAATGAATGGACTTGTTGTTACTAAACCAATGAATTTGCCAGCAATAACACCTAGATCAGTACTCCCCCAATAATTACATGTAGCATCAACCATTAATGGTTCTTTATTCCATACCCCTATATTGACGTTTGTAAAACTGTTATTATTAATAACCGTCGTAGCTGCGCCATCGTTATCTTCTATCAATACCGCAGCAGCGTCAGTAGGTGACTTTGTATCTATAATATCATCAATCTTATTATTGGTAACCATTGCTGCAGGCGTATTCCCCTCTAATCCAATCGCATGTGCCCAAAGACCATCCAAGTCAGTAATTTCATTTCCTGAAATGATTGCTGATTGGACTTGTCCAGTACCAGCTTTTGCTCCTGTTCCAATCAGAATCCCATAAGCTCCTTTTCCTCCCAAGTTTCCAGAAACAAATGCACTCGTCAATGCGTCTATGTCAATAATACAATTATCCGTGATAGACAATCCAGTGACATCATTGTTAGCTCCGCTGTCCCCTACCAATATGGCACCCGCTGTTCCAGTAGGGAAAGTTTGACCACCTAATATACTTTCAAACTTATTATTTTGTATATTAATATTGTCTGTTAATGCCGCATTCGAACTAACATAAATTCCATAGACATTGCCAGTGACACCAGCTGTTCCCACGTTCTGAATAATGTTGTTTAGAACAGTCATGTCGTCGTTCGAATTATTTAAGATGGCATAGTTGCCATCTGGGTTCTCGATCGTCAGTCCGTCGATCGTTACTCCTGTTGATGTAATCGTCATTGGAGTAGCTCCTGCCGTCGCTGGATTCAACGTCGCTTCAGCAACTCGAGTCCCAGCACATGGTTCAATACCAGCATTTTCTCCGCTGATCACCATGATTTTATTCACATCTACATTTTCAGTATAAGCTCCGTCGTGAACATATAATGTCTTGGTAGCAACAATCGTATTGATACCTTCTTGTATATTTCCTGGTGTACCAATTGCAAATTGTGCCGATTCAGCATCGACATGCAAATCATTGAGAAAGTCGCCTTGGAAACCTATAGTACTTACTGTAGCTCCATTTAAGTCAGTATCGGTCACTAAATCCAAAAATGGAGAGTAATCAAGATATGCATTTCCAGCATTTCCGCTCATTGACGCCAGGATGGCATCATCATCATTAGTTCCCCACCAGTTTCCAGCGGCGTTCACTACAGGATCAGCTCCTGGTGTATAACTAACAAATTCGAATTGAATTGCGGCAGCCCCTTGATCGATAGAGTTATTGTAAAAGGTTGCGATAACGTCATCTTCAATGCGCACATTAGTGGCATTTGCTGCTCGACCATTGATAAAGTTTTCAACAAAGTTGGCCGTTGTAAATGGACGTAGAATTATATTCAAACTTCCTGATAGACCACCATTGTTTTGAATAGTCGAATTTGATACCGTTACATTTCCAGCCAGTGTCATCCCACGATAGTCATTGTCTTCGATCACTGACTCCACTACATTTAAGTTTACGACTCCTGCATCTATTTTGTCAAATATTGCAATACCAGAAGAATTAGTGACTAAAGGGCTTGGCTGTTGTGTTCCTGTTATGGTAGTTTTGTTAACATCTACATTGATATTAGATCCAGAGAACTCAGATTCTACAAGGTAGATTCCAATTGATCCGCTATTGGTTATGACTAAGTCCTGCACAGTAAAGTTGGTCGGAACAGTCGGTCCACTTGCTGCTATATTGGAGCCATAGACGCCAATACCATTTGCTGTTAATGTAACATTTTGTATTACGAGTGGATTGGTTGAGGAAACTCCTGCTACAAAAACTCCAAAACCTGTATTGGTGATCGTATTGGTCCCTAGAAAGTTAACCGCAGCGGTACCCGTATTGTTTTCAATGTAGACGCCCGTAGTAAATGGACTAGTGATACCCGAGTCAATGGTGTTATTAAATATATTAATTGATCCCGCTGCATTTGTCGTGATTGCTATACCCGCGTCCGACGTCGTGATGTTGTTATCATTTACATCTCCTGAAACATCTCCATTTAAGAAAATGGCAACAGCCGCCACACCTGTTTGCGGAACTTCACCAACGCCTGCTAATGACATTGAGGCAACGTCACTGATACAGTTATTGTTGATATCAGCCATAATTGATCCTGCAAAACTGATCCCAAGTGGAACATCAGTTGATGTCGCATTTGCGTTTGTAAAATTAGTTACTACTAGGTTTTGAATAGTCGCATCTACTGTTGAACTAACTCCAACTAGTGCTTGATTGCTATTTGCAGTATCATCACCATCCAAAGTCAATCCATCCAGAGTCGCACCTGCGCCTGCACCGATAATTGTGAAAATTGTACCGCCGTCTGTTGCCGCATGGATTATTGCTTCGCCTGCACCACGTGTTCCAGCACAGCCATTGACACCAACATGAGGTCCATTAATTGTTAATTCTTTATTTACATTTACATCTTCTGAATATATACCAGCAGATAATGTAATTGTTTCTCCAATCCCGCCTACTGCATCATCAATCGCTTCCTGAATAGTACAATAAAATATTGGCGTCGCTGGAACAGTTACATTCGCAATCGTATTCCCACTTGAACATCCTGAACATTGGTTAGCCAGCGGCTGAAATCCATTAGTAGGATCTGAACCATCGTCCGTTCCATCTACTTGGAATAGCTCATATGTGACAGCATTGCCTGTCATAAGTGGAGCTACTGTCGGGCTTATTCCTCCCCACCAGTTGCAAGTTGCACTGATTGAGCTCGGTAATGATGCACTGGCTCCATAAATTTTTGGTGTGCCTGAAACATCACTTCCTGTAATACTATTATTGTTGGCTGTAATCGTACTGGAATTAGCACTGGCTGACAATGCATAAACATCCGTTACAGGGGATGATGGCTGAATAATAAAGTTATTTGTTGCTGTTACCGATGCCCCTTCACGCGCTATGATAGCATATCCTAAGTTTCCACCTGTATTGAAAGCATCACCACCATTATTCTCTAATGTTGACTCACTAATTGTCACATCAACATTTGCCCGTGCATAAAGACCACGGTTGTCATTATTTTCTATAGTTGAATTTGTTATGATAACTGATTGAGCATCTCCCGTTGGAGCAGTACTAAAATCTGAAACTGAAATACCAGCACTATTTGCCTCTGGCTTGCCAGTGCCATTGATAGTGACGTTGTCTATATTTATAGTCAAGGCCTCAGTCGTAGTGCCAGCTCCAGTAAATGAGTAAATACCCGCATGCGAATTGATTCCATAGACACTTAAAGCAGGATAGTCACCTGCAAACCCAGACATGCCTACTCCATTAACATCGATGGTTGATGGAAAATAAGTAGCGTTATCCAGTGTATTGATTATAGCAATACCCTGCATAACTCCTGATATCGAACCATCATTTATGCTTTGGCCAGTCGCTGAAATATTATGAGCAAAATAACCGTAAAATGCATCTGATACAGTATTGTCACTAACATTAATCGCACTTGCACCAGAAATTCCATTCAGAGCGATACCAACAGTAGCGCCTGGAGCTGGGGCTGATCCATTTACCTGAGTAGATAAGTCAATACAGTTTGCATTAATCTGTGTAGTAGTTGAAACTGCAACGGCTGTCGCAGCCACACCGATGTAATCTGTTGTTATGTAGTTGTTTGAAATAACGAAACCATCAACACCTGTGATATTAGCTCCAATTAACCCCTTGAGTTGAAAACCATCGATGGTAACCCCTGTTGCAGTAATCGTGAAAGCCGCGCCAATTCCACCATCAACAATACTTTCAGCTACTCTTCCATCACACCCAGAATTTCCAGAATTATCTCCAGTCAAAATAACTGATTTGTTTACTGTAACATTTTCAGTATAGGTTCCAGCAGGAACTTCTATTACATCTCCTGGTAAAGCATCATCAATCGCATCTTGAATGGTACAGTGGTATGTAGGGATAGGTAGAGCAGTAGTGTTGACAATTACTCCATTTGTTCCTCCAGCATTAGAAACTTCAACTTCCACAGAGGCAGTTTCTTGAGTACATGGATATATTAATTCCAATGTAGATGTAACTTCTACCTTGTAATACATGGTTTGTGTTATGCCCGTTGGTGTATATGAAGTACCTGTCTCACCCACTATTGGGTCAAAAGAAATATCGTCTGTACTTTCAAACCATTGATAAGTAAGAACTCCATCTCCAGATTGTCCAGATATATTAATTTCAGTGGCTGTAGTACCTGGACAAATATGGTCCATGTTATCATCCAATGCACCTGGGTCCATATTATTAACTGTAACTTTTATTACATTACTTGTATCATTACACATTGTAGAGCCCAAAGTATAAGTATCTATTCTTCTAAACCATTTATCTTCAGCTTGATTACCCGGATTAACATTGATCCCTGTTGAAAGGCTTGCATTAGCTAGAGTTACAAAGTCATCATCACTTGATTGCCAAACATGTGTTATTCCTCCATCTCCATCAGCTTCAATACTTCCGTTAGTTCCATCTCCATATATAGTAGTTGGCCCACCAGAAACTCCTTCACAGATAGTTTGATCTTCAGCAATAGCAACAGAAGTAATTACTTGAATTATTGCAGGTCCAGCAGAAGTTGTACTAGACACCATACTACTACAAGTCTGATTTCCAAAATTTGTATCATCGATGTTGACAAGTTCAAATGTCTGTCCATCTGATGTTGGAGTAACTGTAATTGTACCTCCATCAGCGACGCCATCAAAGGTTGTTCCAATGCCACTAATGGTCAAATTGTATGGTCCATTACCGGCTATGGCAGTAAACTCAATATCGACCATATCTCCTTCACAAATTTCTGCAGGAGTTCCTCCCTCATAATCGATGGTACCATCAGGAAGATTATAGACTGTTAATTCTGGACAGCCACTTGCCGGATTTTGAGAAGAAATATTAACATTAGGTATTGGAGAGCCTTCAGTGTTGAATGGATCTACAGTAGAGCTATTCGTTTTGATAAATTGACCATCAAATGTTGAATTTAAATTTATTGTTGTAATAAACTCAAAAGTAGTTGCATTAATTGTCTGAGTAATAGTATAGGCAGTACCACTAAAACAGTCATTCCCTATCTGAAACTTAAGTTCAATAGTCAAGGATCCATCACCATCACCAACTACATCAGGATCTGGAAGACCTGAAAGTGTAAACGCTAAAACATCACCATCGCAATAATAATATGGAGTATTTTCAAAAACAGGTGCACTAAATTGACTATATGTTGTAGTCAAGGTAAAGCAAAATAGAATAGTAGCAACTAAAGATTTAAAAATATTTTTCATAATGTAAAGTTGAGGGTAGTTTGTAGTTTTTTGGTTTGTTGTTTTATTTTGGTTCATTGGTCTATCGTGTTTGGGATTGAAAAATATGTGAAACATTTCTACTTATTCCATCATTTTCGAATTGCAGAACTCACACTCCTATTGTGGCAGTGCGAATAGTTTTTAATGTAATTTGATCTTCCTAATAAAAGGAGACCCAATACAATGTCGAAAAATTGTTTTTAATATTTCTAGGGAAGAAATGAGAAGAGACATACCAATCAAGGTAATACTCAATCGAGATGAAAACGTTAAAGGGGTGCACATTATCAAGTTGGTTTTTTTAAAATTTATATAGTGCAAAACCAATTGAAAATAAATAAAAATTCTAATTGGGATATACTCTATTTCACTTCCACACAAATGATCTATTTTTAACAAAAAATCACTCTACGTAGAAGTGTAAAGATACTGTTCCACTGTGTAGTTTTCGAGTCAAAAATTACATGTGGTTAAAATTAGCTGTAGGTGGTCATTTAATTTTACATCTGGTCTTTTATAGTCGTATACTTTACATTTTACACCAAAAAATAGACGCTTATATTACAAAAAAAGATATATTTAGGCCTATATTTTGACGAGCAAAATAGAATATTCTGGTAAAATATCTTAAATAAATAACTATGCTTTATTAGTTATTTTTTGATCATATTATTCTAAATAATTATATGTAAAATTGGTCTTAAAAAGATATATGAAAGGTAACTACTCAGGTATCCTTGAAAAATTATAGTTTTGTCACTATTTTTGTTTTTTGGGGCAAAAATACCGCCAAAACACACCTGAATTCAACTATTATCGACGGATTCTATCTGTCGCTAACATGATGTGACCCATTCTAGGGTCATATGCTGAGGCGCTAACATGAAAGTTACTCAATGGTTTAATTTGGGTAATATGGACAAAAATAAATCTTGACAGCTAATTTATATCATGGAATACAAATGTAAACGCAAGAAAAAAAGACCAAAAAGAAGGATTTTCTGCATTTTTTGATAAACGTTGAATACCATTTTATCAAATATTTTCAGAATGTTTTTCATTCAAAAAACAATTTCCACTTCACCAAAAGGAGTAATATTATTCTTATGAATGAGAACAGCTTATTTTATGATACTAACCTGAGTTCGATTATTAAGTAACTGATTATATGTGAATTATAAATAATTTGGTTTGAATATTTTTTGATAAAACAAAGAATAATTGCACCTTAATGATTATCGATTAATTAACAATGCAAAGCCATCCATTACTGCGATTCCAGCCTTTCTTCCTGGTTCACCTCGTTGTATTGGTCTATCATCAGTTGATTGATACTTACGATTCTATCCATAGATTTTTTATTCCTATCAGCGAATATTTTAAGCTTTTTGTTATAATGGAAATTGTTTGCTTTTGATGCTTTAGGTAACATTAAAGTAAGTATTGGATTTCAACAATAAAGTAGATAGAAAATATTTTTGTCTGATGGGATTCCACCCCCTTGCCCCCTCCGAAGGGCGATATTGAGACTTGATTGGGTTTAAGCAATCTATTAATTCTACTACGAAGGTGGATATTGTGACCTACTTGGGTTTAGGTAATCTGTTTACGCCTTTAAAATATAATTTATTGAAGAGGATATGGGGTGAATTATATGGTAACAACGTCTACGTAATCAAACTCAAACTCGCTTGAGAGTGCTCTATCACCGTGTCTTAATTAATAGCAAAGAATCAATTCAAAATACTTAAAACCCAGTACTCATATACCTTTGTTCCATATTTCCATCAATGATCAATCGCCTCCCCCACTCCACTCGGAATCCGAATATTCTCTACTATTTCTTGAACTTCTTTTGGTGGATCTGGAGTAAACTTGGATATCACAATGGTAATTGCAAAATTGACCACCATCGCAATTGTTCCAAATCCTTCAGGGGATATTCCAAACCACCAGTCTTCTTTTGTTCCTCCACCAAACCAATCAAACTTAAACTTTGTCATATAAAATAACATCAATAAAATCCCAGCTACCATTCCTGCAATCGCACCTTCTTTATTAATTCTCTTACTAAAAATACCCATAACTATAGCCGGAAAGAAAGATGCCGCAGCCAACCCAAAGGCAAGAGCCACTGTGGCCGCTACAAAATCAGGTGGATTAATTCCAAAATATCCTGCAACACAAACTGCAACGACAGCTGATAAACGTGCAGCCATCAATTCTCCTTTTTCTGAAATATTGGGCTTGATCATTTTTTTGATCAAATCATGTGCAACGGAAGAAGAAATTACCAATAATAATCCTGCCGCTGTAGATAGTGCTGCTGCCAATGCTCCTGCCGCAACAAGAGCAATCACCCAATTTGGTAATTTTGCAATTTCTGGATTGGCTAGCACCATGATATCTTTATCTACAGTCAATTCATTCTTTTCTGGATCAGCAAGATATTGGACTCGTCCATCGTTATTTTTATCATCAAAAGAGATAAGCCCTGTTTCTTCCCAAGTGCCAAACCACTCTGGCAACTCTGTATATTTTTTGTTACTAATCGATTCTATCAAATTTGTCCTAGCAAAGACTGCGATAGCCGGTGCTGTGGTGTATAAAACAGCTATAAAGAGTAATGCATAGCCCGCAGATTTACGTGCATCGGATACTTTTTTTACAGTAAAAAAGCGAACTATAACGTGAGGCAAACCAGCCGTTCCAGCCATGAGTGCTGCAGTGATAAAGAAAACATCAAGCTTGGATTTACTACCTGAAGTATATTCTGCGAAGCCAAGTTCTCGATGAAGGCCGTCTAACTTATCCAAAAGATAAATTCCGTTATCATCCACTCCTCCAAATCCCAATTGAGGAATCATATTTCCTGTCATTTGAATAGAGATAAATATGGCAGGGATCATAAATGCGAATATCAAAACACAATATTGTGCAACTTGTGTATATGTTATTCCTTTCATGCCACCAAGCACCGCATAGAAAAGAACGATTATCATTCCTATCATAACTCCAGTGTTTATATCCACTTCCAAAAAACGAGAAAATACCAAACCAACGCCTCTCATCTGACCCGCTACATAAGTAAATGAAACCAACAATGCACAGAATACAGCGACACTCCTTGCTACATTAGAATAATAGCGGTCACCAATAAAATCAGGTACCGTAAATTTTCCAAACTTTCGGAGATAAGGAGCAAGTAGTAATGCTAGTAGAACATATCCTCCAGTCCAGCCCATCAAATACACAGATCCGTCATATCCTGAAAATGAAATGAGACCTGCCATAGAAATAAATGATGCTGCCGACATCCAATCTGCCGCTGTAGCCAATCCATTTGCAAGTGGAGAGACTCCTCCTCCAGCAACGTAAAATTCTTTCGTTGATCCAGCTCTAGACCAAATAGCAATTCCAATATAAAGTGCAAAGGTGATTCCGACCAGAATCCATGTCCATGTTTGTAAATTCATAGTCTAGTCGTTTAAATTGTATTTTTTATCCAGTCTATTCATCAATTGGATATAAACAAAAATGAGGATTACAAAAACGTAAATCGATCCTTGCTGTGCAAACCAAAATCCTAGCTTAAATCCACCCATTCGGATAGTGTTAAGCTCATCCACAAGGAGAATCCCGAATCCGAAAGAGACCAAAAACCAAATTGATAATAAGATAGCGAGGTACTTAAGATTGGTTTTCCAATAAGCTTTGTGGTTTTTGTTTTCCATAAGTATGGGCATGATGTGTAAGACAATATATGATTTGTTCCTCTATTTTCCAATGCTAGTAAATCAATAGATGTCACAAGTACTTAAAATCACTTCATTAATAGTCATATCCTCAATCTGGATACAATTTAGAAAAGATCCAACCAAATACCATAGCAACAAAAAACGAAGGAGCAAGAACATCAAGCGCTACGAAGTATTCCCCTATTCCATCCATATTTTGCAATACAAATTTGATAACCATGACACTTATAAATCCAGAAACCATGGAGGCAATTGCGCCTTTTTCTGAATAACCCTTCCAAAAGAGACTCAGAATAATCACTGGACAGAATGTGGCGGCTATTCCTGACCAACCAAAGATAATAACCCAAAAGACTTGCCGCTCGGGAGAAACTATTGCAATAGTCATAGCAATACCAAGTGCAAAAATTGCCATGATTACAGTTACAATTCTAGACACTCTTGTGAGTTGATCATCTGGTATTTCGGGATGAAATATCTTCTGATAAAAATCTCTTGTAATAGCACTAGAAGCAATAATAAGTAAAGAATCAATGGTAGACATTATAGCAGAAAGCACAATGGCAATATAGATAGCTACGAGTATAAATGGAAGAAAGTTTTCTGTCATCATACTCAGGACATCTGTTGCCCCAACACCAAATACAGCTTCAGGATCTTGACCACTTTCTGTAAATAATACTCTGGCAAGGATACCAATTGTCACTGCCGCGGCATCCGTAAATAGTGTAAATGCTATAGCTACCCACTTTCCTTTATCAATCTCTGCTTCATTTTTGATTGACATAAATCGTACATACACCTGAGGCGAACCTAGAAAACCTAAGCCAATCATTGAGAAGCCAAGAATCGTAAATAGATTCATCCATCCGTCTTCATTTCCTCCCCATATGCTAGTCAAAGCAGGATCAATAGCATTTAACCCTGCGGTAATAGATTGTCCATGATCCATAGAAAACCAAACCACTATTGGGAGAAGAACTAAACCAAAAAACATAAGCAGTCCTTGGAATAAATCAGACCAAACCGCAGCTACAAAGCCACCAATAAATATATAAATCAGTACAATAAAAAAGCCTATTAAAGCACCTACATAATAGTCTACATCCAATAAAGATTCAAAGGCTATCCCTGTAGCATCTATCTGAGAACTCACATAAATAACAACAAAAATAGATAGCACAGATGCAGCAATGATTCTTAAAGTATGGGTTTTAGATTTAAAGTGACTCTCTAGATAATCAGGAATCGTGATGGATCCATAACTATCAGATCTCCGTTTGAATAATTTGGCCATAAAGAACCAGGAAACAAATACCCCCATAAGTTCTCCTAAGACCACCCAGTATGCTGAATACCCTGCGAGGGCCCCCATTCCAGTCAGACCTATAAGCAGCCAACCTGACTCACCTGTGGCTCTTGCAGAAAAAGCAACAGCCCAAAAACCCATGTTTTTACCTCCAACATAGAAGTCACTCATGCTTTTGATCCGCCGAGATGCAAGAATGCCTATTAGAAATAGGATGGCTGTCTCTTATACACATCTCCGAGCCCACG
>OJIO01000680.1_pt1 | contig 19684 bp, 18 predicted proteins | sample 1595621 | NCBI WGS metagenome assembly OJIO01 (sample SAMN05416776, study PRJEB24817) | seawater metagenome | isolation source: Sea water | place: Canada:Atlantic | collected 2013-07
TCGGAGATGTGTATAAGAGACAGAAATTACCTTAAGGAATAAGGTGAGTCCATTTTATTCTTAACTGATGTTATAAAAACATAAGCAATTCATTTACTATAGCGCCAATTCTGAAGATATATACCTAATGATTTTTAACACTGTGTGGTTAGTGTAATGAGAAAAAGGTGTTTTAGTCTCACAAACTGAAAAATGTTCGCTTTGTTCTGGTGAGCATATGTTGTGTTTAAGGTATTTATGCAAATTTTCGTTATGCGTCATGGGCAAGCTGAAATGCTTGCTGCAAATGATGCGCAAAGACCGTTAACCCAAAGTGGTATTGAAGAAGCTCATGTTATGGGGCAATGGTTATTAAAAAATAGCCTTGCCTTTGACTGCATTTTTGTTAGTCCATATACCCGAGCACAGCAAACAGCAGACGCGGTAATAAATGCGTTAAATTATGTTGTTAAAAGAGAAACCTTAGCGATTATTACCCCTGAAGATAATGCTAAAGATGTGCATGGTTATTTAGATACTGTTTGTAGCCAAGGGCAATATAAAAGTATTTTACTGGTCTCGCATATGCCTTTAGTCAGTTATTTAGTTGCAGAATTCACTGTAGAACACACAATGCCTATGTTTCAAACGGCTTCAGTAGCACATATAGCGTATAATTTAGATAAAATGTCTGGTGAATTACTGGCTTTAGTTTCTCCTAATGACATTGAAGCAGCATTTTAATGTGATGAATTTTTAATCGGCTTGGCAGTTTAAGTTACCAAGGGAAGTTGCTAAAGGAAGCTACTAAGGTAAATCAGTCGCGTATAAATTTATCTTTTAATTCAACTAAAACCAATATGGCGCCATTTCCCCCCCATTCTAATGGCGCTTGATGAAAAGCCATTACACTTGGGTGTTGTACTAACCAATGCGGAACTTTATTTTTTAAAATCCGCGCGCCTAAGCCATGTACAATACATACACACTGGGCATGCTCTTTATCACAAGCGGCAAGCAAAGCAGCAATTTCACGTTTTGATTGCTGTTGGTCTAAGCCATGTAGATCTAAAATTAAATCAGGTGTGTATTGGCCACGTCGCAAGTTTTTAGCTTCAAAACTATCAACGTCTTCTCGTACATATTTCAATGGCCCTTGAGTGTTTAAATCAGGTTCAAACTCATCTGAGAAATGAAACTCGGCGAGGGCCTTGCTGTCTTTTTGTTTAGATAAGGTTGATTTGGACTTGATGGTTCTTTTTTCCGGGTGTACTCTGTCCTGCACCATAGGTTTAACCTTACCTACGGCATCTTTAAATAACTTTTTTTCATCCGCATTTAGCGCGTCTTTAAATTTCATGTGCGAAGTCTAAAAACATCGACGAACAATAACAAGTGAAAGTATAATAAAATATATGCAATATGATGAACAACCTGAGGAATGCGTGGAAATAATAAACTTTACAGAGGTAAGCGAACAATTGCATACCGTTAATGATTATGTGCGCTTTGGCGCGAGCCAGTTTAATCAAGCTGATTTATACTTTGGTCATGGTACAAATAACGCATGGCATGAATCACTTACATTAGTTATGCATCAGCTGGCATTACCTCAAGAGCTTTCTAACGAATTAATGCAGTGCCGTTTAGTATCAGCAGAGCGAGTTGCTATTTTACAATTATTTGAACGACGTATTGTTGAAGGCCTACCCGCAGCATATTTAACTAACCAAGCGATGTTTTGTGGTTTACCTTTTTATGTTGATGAACGTGTATTAGTGCCTCGCTCACCTATAGGTGAATTAATCGAGCAAAGTTTTACGGGGTTAATAGAAGACTCCCCAGAACGTATTTTAGACTTATGTACGGGCAGTGGTTGTATTGCCATCGCTTGTGCTGTTGCTTTTCCTGAGGCGGAAGTTGACGCCGTAGATCTTTCTATCGATGCGCTAAACGTGGCACAAATTAATATTGATGGCCATGGTTTATCTGCACAAGTTATTCCAATTCAGTCTGACGTTTTTTCTGGGGTACAAGGGCAAAGCTATGATTTAATAGTGACAAACCCGCCTTATGTGGATCAAGAAGATGTTGATTCATTGCCGCAAGAGTACTTGCATGAACCCGTAATGGGTTTAGGTAGTGGTTTTGACGGCCTTGATATCGTTCGGCAAATATTAGCGCAAGCAGCGGATCATCTTAACGATAATGGTGTACTTATTTGCGAAGTCGGTAATTCACAAATTCATTTAACCGCGGCTTTTCCATCAGTGCCATTTCAGTGGTTAACGTTTGAGAGAGGCGGTCATGGTGTGTTTAAATTAACTAAAGCGCAATTAATAAATCATCAGCAAGACTTTAAACAATAAACAATAGGTACCCAATAACGGTTAAGTTTTTAGGGTACTTTGATATTAAAAATCATTTTATTATTAGTATGTCATCACTTTTAACGGGTAAAAATTATTATGTCAGGTAATACTTTCGGGAAGTTATTTACGGTCACTTCATTCGGTGAAAGCCATGGTTTAGGCTTAGGTGCTATCATTGATGGTTGTCCTCCAGGTTTAGAACTTTGTGAGGCAGATTTACAACACGATCTTGATCGTCGTCGACCTGGCAAATCTCGATTTACTACTGCTCGTCGCGAAGCTGACGAAGTTAAAATAATGTCGGGTGTTTTTGAAGGCAAAACCACCGGTACTCCAATTGGTTTATTAATTGAAAACACCGATCAACGCTCACAAGATTATGGCGATATTGCACAAACTTTTCGCCCTGGACATGCTGATTATACCTACTGGCAGAAGTATGGCATTCGTGATTATCGTGGAGGCGGTCGTTCTTCAGCACGTGAAACCGCAATGCGAGTTGCTGCTGGCGCTGTAGCGAAAAAATATTTGCAGCAAAAATTTGGTATTACTATTCAAGCTTGTGTTACTCAAATTGGCGAAGTTTGTGCAGAGAATATTGATTGGAATGTAGTTGAAGAAAATCCGTTTTTCTTTCCTGATGCTAACAAACTTGAGCAATTAGATGAATTATTACGTGGCATTATGCGTGAAAAAGATTCTATAGGCGCAAAGTTAATGGTTGTTGCGAACAATGTTCCTGTTGGTTTAGGCGAGCCTATTTTTGACCGATTAGATGCTGAAATTGCTCATGCTTTAATGGGTATTAATGCCGTTAAAGCTGTTGAAGTTGGAGATGGCTTTGGTGTTGTTAATCAAAAAGGCTCGCAGCATCGAGATGAATTAACTCCTGACGGTTTTGCCTCTAATCACGCAGGTGGCGTTTTAGGTGGCATATCTTCAGGACAGCCTATTGTGGCATCTATCGCTTTAAAGCCAACTTCTAGTATTGGTGTTAGCGGTAAAACCGTTGATCTTGAAGGCGCTTCGGCCGATATCGTAACTAAAGGTCGTCATGATCCATGTGTGGGCATTCGAGCGGTACCTATTGCTGAAGCTATGTTGGCGTTAACCTTAATGGATCACTACCTAAGACACAGAGCACAGAATATGGATGTGGTTTGTCAAACGCCAGATATTGAAGGCAAGTAAAAGTAATACTGAGTCATTTCAAAACAAAAAAGCTAGAAGTTCAACTTCTAGCTTTTTTATTTCTGCGTGTTAAATAGAGTAATCGATTAACAACTACTTTACTTCTTCACCAGCAGCTTGTTTATCAGCATGGTAGCTTGAACGTACTAACGGACCACAGGCTGCGTGATCGAAGCCCATTTTATCAGCTTCACGCTTGAACATGTCAAAGTCATCAGGATGTACGTAACGCTCAACCGGTAAATGGTGCTTACTTGGCTGTAAGTATTGACCTATGGTTAACATAGTTACACCATGGGCACGCAAATCGCGCATCACTTGTAAAATTTCTTCGTTAGTTTCACCTAAGCCAACCATTAAGCCAGATTTAGTCGGAACAGTTGGGTTAGCTTCACCAAACTTTTTCAATAAATCTAAAGACCATTGGTAGTTCGCGCCAGGGCGAGCTTTAGTATATAAACGTGGAGCCGTTTCTAAGTTATGGTTAAATACGCCTGGTGGGTGAGTATTTAAAATTTCTAGAGCACGATCCATACGACCACGAAAATCTGGTACTAATATTTCTACTTTAGTGTGTGGAGAATGCTCGGCAATTTCGGTGATACAATCAACAAACTGCTGTGCGCCACCGTCACGTAAATCATCACGATCAACTGAAGTAATAACCACGTATTTTAGTTTCATATCTTTTAGCGTTAACGCTAATTTACGTGGCTCTTCTTTATCGGCGGCTAACGGGCGACCATGACCTACATCACAAAATGGACAACGGCGAGTACATATGTCGCCAAGAATCATGAAGGTTGCGGTACCGTGGTTAAAACATTCTGTTAAATTTGGGCAAGAAGCTTCTTCGCAAACCGAGTGTAAATCATGTTTACGCAGTGCTGCTTTTATACTATCTATACGCTCTGAACTTTTTGGCAGTTTAATACGTAACCAATCTGGTTTTCTTAGCATAGTTTCACGCTCTGAAGTAACCACTTTAATTGGTATATGAGCCATTTTCTCGGCATCGCGTAATTTAGTGCCTGGGGTAATGCGTGATGATTTAGTGGTCATGTACTGTTTCCAATCCCGTTTGATAAGATAAATGCTGAGTGTTTAATAATTCACTAAGATGTTTAACCAGTGATTCACCCGCTTGTTTTACAGTGGCAGGGCCCTGTAAATCGATAGTTTGTATCATTTCTAAACCTTGATAACCACAAGGATTAATGCGCAAAAATGGCGATAAATCCATATTTACGTTTAAAGCTAAACCATGAAAAGAGCAGCCTCTGCGTACTCTTAGGCCCAAAGATGCAATTTTTTTGTCGTTAACATAAACACCTGGAGCATCGGGCTTTGCATTAGCGTTAATATCAAAATCGGCCATTGAAGCAACAATACCATTTTCAATAAGGGTAACTAATTGCCTTACCCCCATTTTTCGGCGGCGTAAGTTGATCATAAAGTAGATCACTTGCTGTCCAGGACCGTGATAAGTAACTTGTCCACCTCGGTCGACTTTTACCACAGGAATATCGCCAGGCATTAATAGATGTTCATCTTTACCTGCTTGGCCTTGAGTAAATACTGGCGGATGCTCTACTAGCCAAAGTTCGTCAGGGGTGTGTTCATCTCGATCATCGGTGAAATTTTGCATGGCATGCCAAACATCGACATAGTCGAGGTTATTCAGTTGCCGAATAATCAATGTGTCTTTCAAAATACATCTCTATCGATTTTATTTCGCGTATTATAGCCAAATAGTAAGTGGAATACACCGGATAAAAAGTAAGGCTTAAAGTACGTAGCGCACTTGCTCAATTGCGTTTAATGTTTTATATATTTTTTCTATGTGATCTTTACTGGTAACGGTTACCGCAACTGAAATTGAGTGGTAGTTGCCTTTAGAACTTGGCTTTATTTTAGGCGCATAATCACCAGGGGTATGCTTTTGCAACTCACCAACCACCAGATCGGGTAATTCATCACATGCTATACCCATAACTTTAAAGTTTAACACGGTAGGGAAGTCGAGTAATTCATCAAACTTAGTATTCATTTATTTTCTCTTTATACGGTAAACAACGCTTTTAAAGGCTGTTTTTAAATGGCAGGAGAATTCAATAAAATGAAATATTCCAAGCCACTTGTAATTATTAATGTGTTTGTATCAGCAAATTGGCGATATTTTAACATTATTTGTTAAGAATGTGACCAACTGACGATACTTTATTGGCTATAAATGGGGGAGGTATTACTTTATTTCAATGTTCATTGGTTATTTAATTATTCAATACACTGCGTAGCATTAGACATTATAAATAAAAAAACTCAGCCGAAGCTGAGTTTTTTTAATAAAGTTTATAGTCGGCAATGATAACTACACTAGTCAGCAAATTGCTGCTTAACGTAGTCCATTAATTTGTTGAACATGCTGCCTTCATTTACCTCTTGCAATGTTACTAAAGGGTATTGAGCAATATCTTCACCGTCAAGCTGTAAAAATAACTTACCTACTACTTCACCTTTTTGCAGCGGAGCAGTTAATTGTTTGTCTAGTTCAAAATTTGCTTGTAAATTTTTGCGTTGACCACGAGGAATGGTAATTGGCGTATCAACCATAATGCCTAAATCTACTTCTTTACGATCGCCCATCCAAACGCGGTTACTAACAAATTTTTCACCGGCTTGATAAGGTGTATAAGTTTCAAAAAAACGAAAACCATAGTTCAGTAGTTTTTTACTTTCTACTTTACGAGCGCGTTCACTTTCTGTGCCCATAACTACACTTACTAAACGCATGTCACCTTTGGTAGCTGAAGTTACTAAACTATAGCCAGCTTGTGAAGTGTGACCGGTTTTTAAGCCATCAACATTCATGCTTTTATCCCACAACAAGCTGTTGCGGTTATATTGCTTGATGTTGTTATAAGTAAACGACTTTTGGCTGTAAAGTTTGTACTCTTCAGGCACATCACGAATTAAGGCAATAGCCAAAGTCGCCATGTCTCTAGCCGTTGTTTTGTGTTCTTTGCTATCTAAACCATGACTGTTTTCAAAGAAGCTACTGTGCATGCCTAATTGCTCAGCGTGAGCATTCATTAACTGAGAAAAAGCGCCTTCGCTACCAGCAATATGCTCTGCCATAGCGACACATGCGTCGTTTCCAGATGCAACGATAATACCTTGATTAAGTAAACTAACCGGTACTTCTGTACCTACTTCGATAAACATCTTTGATGATTCAGGGAAGTTTTTTGCCCAAGCTTTTTCACTAATTCTTACCGGGTCTTCATTACTGATATTGCCGCTAGCAAGCTCTTTACCAATTATGTAGCTTGTCATCATTTTGGTTAAACTTGCTGGTGCTAGTAAAATATCAGCATTACTCTGTGCAATAACTTTACCTGTAGTATAGTCAATTAAAATATGACCTTTTGCATTGACCTCAGGCGCTGACGGGATAATAGTTTGAGCGTGAGAGAAAGAGCAAACACTTAATAATACCGAACCTAAAAAGGTTAATAACTTTATCGGCTTCTTAGTCGCTTGAATAAACTTGATTTGGGGCATAATTGTCCTACAGCACTATCGATTAATGGAGATTATATAAATTTAACGGAGTATAACATTTTTCATTTTGATTTCTATTGAGCTCGTACATCATTTTGTTACCATTGATGAATTTGGCTTGATAACGATAAAGTTTTGCCTTTAGCTCGCTCTATTTTTCGAAAGAGTAAAGCCTAAAAGTAACCTTAACGGCGAATAAAAGCGTTGGGGTAGCCAGTATCTTTTATTGCTGCTAATAAACGCGATAATTCTTGCTCAGTTAATATCGGACCAACGAGAACACGAAAAATTCCATTTATTTCTTCTATTTGTGTATTACTGTTATGGTTTTGCATTAATGTTTTCGAAATCTTACTTGCTTGCAACTTACTTTTACTTGCAAACACTTGAATGAATTGATTTTTCAACGCTATATTTGTTGAGGGTGGCTCTTTCTTAAGTGCTTTTACAGATGAGCTATTAGCAACTTTTGCAGCTTTTGCAACTTCGGCTTGTGCTAAAGGTACTGCTTCTGTGGTGTTAGATGTAAAGTGCGGCAAATTATGTTGTAGCTGAGCTAAGGTCTCAGCAGTAAAATCATTAATTGCAGTAATAGTAACATTCGCGGTGCCTGTTTTTAGCATATCGAGCTTATAAGCCGCGCTGTATGATAAATCGATGATCCGGTCTTGATGAAATGGCCCGCGATCATTTACCCGCACAATAACGAATTTTCCATTGCTATTATTGACCACTTTTAAATAGGTAGGTAAAGGCAAATTTTTATGTGCGGCGCTCATCGCGTACATGTCGTAAATTTCACCGTTAGAGGTTAAATGGCCGTGAAATTTTTTACCGTACCAAGACGCTGTACCTGTTTGGCTAAAGTTTTCAGCCGTTTTTAAAACTTTATAATGCTGACCAAATACTTGGTAATGTTTGTTACCGCCGCGACTGTGTGCTTCTGCCCTAGGGGTAGCATTGAGAAGTTCATTAGCGTTTGGCACTCGTGTTGGTGTGCTGTCATGCTTTTGCTGATATCGGCTAGTATGGCTACTACAAGCCGACATTATGATTAACGTTATGTATAAGCAAATAAGCTGTGATGTATTTAATTTTGCCATAAATAACGGGTACTCTTTTAAGGTGTTCGTTGCGTTACGAGAATTTTTTATTAACTATTAAAGCGTCTATGCGTACTAACAGCCATTAGAATGCCAAATCCTGCCATTAATGTCACCATAGAAGTACCACCATAACTAACCAAAGGTAAAGGCACGCCAACCACAGGCAATAAACCTGAAACCATACCTATATTAACAAAAACATAAACAAAGAAAGTTAAGGTTAAGCTGCCAGCGAGCAGTTTAGTAAATGCATGCTGAGCATTGACCGCAATCCATAAGCCGCGCATTACAATCGCTAGATATACAGTTAATAATAAACCCACACCTATCAAGCCAAACTCTTCGCTAAATACGGCAAAGATAAAATCGGTATGACGCTCGGGTAGAAACTCTAGCTGAGATTGAGTACCTTGTAACCAACCTTTACCGTCTATACCACCTGAGCCAATCGCTATCTTAGATTGAATAATGTGATAACCAGAGCCGAGTGGATCTTGCTCTGGGTTTAAAAAGGTTAATACCCGTTGTTTTTGATAAGGCTTCATCAAAAACATCCACAAAATAGGGGCGAATGCTGAAGCTAAGCCAACGCAAGCACCAATAAGTTTCCAGCTAGCGCCAGCGAGGAAAATAACAAAAATTCCAGAACTAGCAATAAGTAAAGATGTACCTAAATCAGGTTGTCTAGCGATAAGTAAGGTCGGTAAAAGTACCAAAATAAAGGCGATTATTATTTTCGACATTTTAATGGGTAAGTCATGTTGGCTGACATACCATGCGATCATTATTGGTACTACTAGTTTCATTATTTCAGAAGGTTGAAACTTAGTCACACCAAGGTCAAGCCAACGTTGAGCGCCTTTGCCAACATGACCAAACAGTAATACTGCGGTTAAAAGCATTAAACCAATAACGAACACAGGTACCGCCCATTTTCTATAAGATAACGGGGGGATTTGCGCAACAATAAACATAGCAAGAAGGGCTAAACCAACACGTTTTGCGTGTCTTATTAATACGGCAGACTCTTGTCCGCCCGCGCTATAAACGACAAATAATCCTAGCGCCATTAAAGCTAAAATACCGCTTAATAACGGTAAGTCAATGTGTAATCGTTGCAAGAAGGTTCGTGGCCTTTGCTGATCGTGTCCGGTACTACGCACTAGGGATTACCTGCTATATTTTCAATGTGCTGATGATAAGTATCGCTGTGTAAAGTATGCTTTTTAGGGTTTTTACTGACAATTTCTCGATCACCAAAGTATTGGTCCATTATTTGTCTAGCCACAGGAGCGGCATTGGTTCCCCCTCCGCCTTTAGCCACATTTTCTATTGCTACAGCGACCACAATTTCAGGGTTTTCGTAAGGTGCAAAGGCGATGAACATGGCATTATCACGTTTACTTTCTTTTACTTTAGTGGCGTCGTATTCTTCATCTTGTGCAATATTAGCCGTTTGAGCTGAACCGGTTTTACCGGCTGCGTCATATTTACTACCTTTAAATGCGCTGTAGCCGGTTGCGCCAACTTTTTGCACTGTGTTGTGTAAGCCATCTAGCACTACGTCCCAGCTTTTATTGTCTTTAAGGATAATGGGCGCTTTTTCATCAACCACATATTGGGTAACTAAAGGCGCTTGTGCTACAACGCCTTCTTCGTTTATAACCACTTCGCTGGTTGATTTTAATAAATGCGGGACTTTAATTTGTCCTTTATTAACTAAAATAGATATCGCTTGTGATAACTGTAAAGGTGTAACAGACCAATAACTTTGCCCTATGCCTACCGACAATGTTTCTCCGGTATACCATGCTTTATTATAACGCTCTCTTTTCCATTCAATGCTCGGCATAATAGCGCGACTTTCTTCATGAAGATCAATACCTGTGTAATCACCAAAGCCAAACTTTCTCATCATTTTGCTAATTTTGGTAATACCAAGCTTATAAGCCAAATCGTAGTAATAAACATTACAAGATTGTTCTAGCGATTTAGTTAAATTGACCTTGCCATGCCCCCATTTCTTCCAATCACGGCGCTTAGTTTCAATACCGGGAAGTTGATAAAAGCCAGGGTCGTAAATTTCAGTTTCTGGTGTAATTATGCCATCGTCTAACCCGGTAAGCGCAAGCAAAGGCTTAATGGTGGAAGCTGGTGGATAACCTTGTACGGCACGATTTAGTAGCGGCTTGTTGCTTTCTGGCGCTAAGAGTTTTTTATATTTTTTACTACTAATACCATGTACAAACAGGTTGCCATCGAAACTAGGGTTTGAATACATAGCCAGCACGCCACCATCTCTAGGATCAATCGCGACAATAGCACCACGCTTACCTGACAACGCACGTTTTGCGATCATTTGTAGCTCAATATCTAACGTTAATGTTAAATCTTTCCCAGGAATTGGTGGGGTAAAATTTAATGTGCGAATAACACGGCCTAAGTTATTTATTTCAACTTCTTGGTGTCCAATTGTACCGTGCAAAATGTCTTGGTAATATTTTTCTAAACCAAGTTTACCTATGTTACGAGTAGCTGCGTAGTTTTCAGCTAAGCCTTTCTTTTCAAGCTCAAGCGAGTCTCGACCATTGATACGAGCGACATAACCGAGAGAGTGTGTGGTTAAATCTGCAAACGGATAATAGCGCTTTAAACGGGCATCGATAAAAAAACCAGGAAACTTATGCTGATTAACCGAAAATAACGACACTTGCTGTTCGCTTAAACGTGAATAAAGCTCAATTGGTTTAAAGCGACGTTTACTTTTTACCGCTTTAAGTAACTTGTCTTGTTTTTCTTCGCTGATATCTAAAAGTAGACTCACTTCGGCTAAACTGCGCTTCATATCTGTTACTTGCTCAGGGATAACTTCTAAGCTGTAAACCGGGGTGTTGTCAGCGAGTAAAACGCCATTTCTATCGTAAATTAAGCCTCTGTTGGGAGCTACAGGTAATAGCTTAATACGATTGGAGTTAGAGCGAGTTTGATATTTTTGATAAGAATTAACGCCAAGATCATAAATATTACTGAATAGCAGCAAAGACAATACAATTACGCCCATAAAGGTAATAAAAGTTCGGCGTGCAAATAAATTGGCTTCAGCGCTATGGTTTCTAATGGCTACGCGTTTTTTTCGAGCCATTATTTATTCTCTATGATAAGGGTGGTTGTTATTAATTGACCAAGCACGATAAAGGCTTTCTGCTACGATAACTCTAACCATAGGATGTGGTAATGTCAGTGGCGAAAGCGACCATTTTTGCTCAGACGCTTCAATACAAGCGGGCGCTAAACCTTCTGGGCCGCCGACAAGCAAAGCAACATCTCTGCTATCAACATGCCAACGGTCAAGTTGTTTGGCAAGCTGAGGCGTTGTCCAAGGTTTACCTTCTACTTCTAACGTTACAATGCGATTACCTTTTGGAATGGCTGCTAGAGTTTGCTCACCTTCTTTTTCAAGAATACGAGCAATATCGGCATTTTTTCCACGTTTACCGGGCGGTATTTCGACTAAATGGAAGCTCATATCACGTGGGAATCGGCGACAATATTCGTTGAAGCCTTGGCTAACCCACGCGGGCATTTTATTACCAACAGCATATAAGGTAATGCGCATTGTTGTTTAGGTTATTCCCAAAGTTGTTCTAGTTGATAACGATCGCGAATTTCATCAGTCATCACGTGAACAATTACATCACCTAAATCAACTAAAGACCATTCACCAATATCATTTCCTTCAACACCTAACGCTTCAATACCGGCAGCGCGAGATTCAATAACCAGTGATTGAGCAATGGAAATAACGTGACGTTTTGAGTTACCTGAGCAAACTAACATGTAGTCTGTGAAACCTGACTTTTTAGATACATCTAAAGTGACGATATCTCGGCCTTTCATATCTTCTATTTTTTCGGTAACAAAAGTAATTAGTTCTGAACTTTGCAAAGTGGGATCTCTATAATTAGCAATAATCGGCGATAATAACATTAATTTGTTTGTCAGTTAACCATCTAATGTTGTTGTAAGCATGTTTTTTACACAACAATTGATTTATTTCACTATGAAGGAACTCATAGTAGTCTTAAATAGTGCCAATATCTAGAAAGCTTGGCCATTAAGAGGAAGGCTAAACACTGAGTTAATATGTTAACTATAGAGTTTATGTTGCTCAATATAGTGATAAACCTGTGCTGGTAGGTCTTGGCTATAGTCCTTGCCAGATTGAATTTTTGCTCTAATTTCGGTTGATGAAATATTGACAGCCTGGCTTTCATGAATTAATACCAACCCTGTTGATTGAGGTTGTATTTCTGTCGGATTATAAATCAGACGATCCTTCAATTCCGGTGCAAGTAACGTTTCTAATGATTGGTGATTATATCCAGGGCGAATATTAACCACTAAATTACATAAGCTTAAAATGTCTTGCCAGCAATACCAGGTTGTAAATGTGAGCAGAGAGTCCATCCCCATAATAAAGTATAAATCTGCCTCGGGTTGCTCAGCTTTTATCTCTTTTAAAGTATCAACAGTATAAGAGCGGCTTTGTCGAGTAAGTTCACGATTATCTAGGTGGAAAACTGGGTCGGTATCACAGACCAGTAATACCATGTTTGCACGATGTTTTGCGTTGGCATGGGTACCAAGCTTATGAGGGGGAATATGAACGGGAATTAAAAATAACTGTTCAGCGTTTAGCCATTTTGCGGTTTCTTGTGCTGGTAAAATATGACCAAAATGAATGGGATCAAAAGTTCCGCCAAGTAACGCGATAAGCTTTGGTGCAGATTGTTTAGCTATATTCATAATCTAAACTGTAACGCTGACTTAGCTCACTATGAAATAAGCTAATAAAAACATCACTGAGCAAAATAAATTCGTTAAAATCACTACTGGTTTTACTCAGTAAATCGACCTGTGCTAGTCTCGCTAGTGCTTGTTCAGCATTGCTTAAAGTAATGTGCTTTAACGCATGTTGATATAAAGGCTTTTTCTTTTCCCATATGCGATATTGTTTAAAAATATCGTTGATACTGCTGCCTTGCTTTATTTGTTCTAACATTGCATAAAGTTGGCTTATTTCTTTATGTACAACCCAAACTAATTGGCCAAAGGCGCTACCGTCGTGCTGCATTTGATCTAAAATTTTAAAACATTTTTTTAGATCGCCAATAAGCATAGTGTCAATCAGTTGAAAGGGGCTAAATCTCGCTTGTTTAATAAAAAGCGTTTCAGCGTCTTCAAAAGTTACGGTTTGATGAGAGAACAATATTGAGAGTTTTTGTAATTCTTGCGCTAATGCCGGGAGGTTACCTTCAAATAGCTCGGCCATTAAATCAATAACATCGGGTGCTAGCGTAAGCTGTAATTGCCGTGCTTGATTATTAAGCCATTGTTTTAATTGCTTACCTTCTACGTCGTATAAAGGTACAAAGCAGCCGGCAGCCTCTAGCGATTTAAACCATTTACGTTTTTGTGTTGCAGCATCAAGTTTTGGACCATAAAATATTAATTGAATGTCTTGATGTAACATAGCGAGTAACTGCGCAATACCTTTTGCACCATTATCACCAATTTTCCCTGATGTGAATTCAATTTCAATAACACGTAATGGCGAAAACAAGCTCATTGACTGGTACTCTTGAAAAAGTTCGTCCCAATCAAATTTATCGTCGATACTAAAGCGTATGATTTCGCTAAAACCTTGCTTTTTCGCGTGTTGTTTAATTTTTTCTAATGCATCATTTTTTTGCCATAACTCATCACCAAAAACCAACCATATCGGTTTGAAACCTTGGTTTAGTGTGTTGTCGAGTTGATTATGATAAATGCGCATGTCATTTACCTACAGCTGGATACTAGCCATATCACGTAAGATTTTATTAGCCGCCTCTGTGCGCATTTCTCTAAGCATTAACGATAACTCACGACTTTTGGCGAGGGCAATATCAGGATCATCTTGATAGTCTCGGTTCAGCTCAAAGCGGAAGTTCTGAATATCTTGTCCTGGGATTAAGATTTGATAACGAACGGTATAGATAAGTTCGTATTCAGCAACTTGTCCATTAGGAAAAACCGAAAGCGTTCTTCTGTCTAAGTTGTCTTGCAACATGCGCATTTGTGGAATAGCGTCATCGCTTTTTTGCACTAAATTTACATTGTTTATCGTTAAATGTTGCTTAACTAAACGGGTAAGTTCACCGTATTGATCAACCGAACTAAAAGCTATCGTTTGTAATTCAGGAGCTAATAAATAATTTCCACGCAATTGAAAGCCACAACCTGTAATTAGCGCTAAAATTAGGCTTAATGAGAGTAGTTTACTTATGCGGTTCATGATCATTTGCTTCATAAAGTGTTCACTTTTTAATGGAAAAACGTTATCAGTACATAACTCAAAACAGCGTTATGTACTGATAATTGTTGGTAACATTGTTAATCATTAATTTATTTACATTAATTTATTTACTTAATGATTAACACATTAGCAAGCGTGTAATTTAGTTAGCAACAATGTTGAGTAGCTTGCCCGGAACATAAATAACTTTACGGACAGTTTTACCTTCAATAAATTTGCTAACATTTTCATCGTTAAAACCTATATCTTCAACAACTTCTTTGCTTGCATCAGCTGAAACGGTAATTTTAGCACGCAGTTTACCGTTAACTTGTACGATAATTAGCTTTTCATCTTCAACTAAAGCACTGTCGTCAACGATTGGCCATGTGGTATTTTCAACCGGATTACCATCACCAATCATCGACCATAAATGATGGCTAAGATGAGGCACAATTGGCGTTAACATTAAGACAACTGCGCGAATGGCTTCATGCATTACTACGCGGTCTTCTTCACTGGCAATACTGGCTTTACCTAAGTGATTCATTAACTCCATAATTGCTGCAATAGCGGTGTTAAAGGTATTGCGACGACCAATGTCATCACTAACTTTAGCAATGGTTTTGTGTAACTCGCGGCGTAATAGTTTTTGTGCAGACGTTAGCGTTAAACCAGCGATACTTGGTGCTGTTGTAGAAACTTCTGCCGCTTGTGTAAAGTCGTAAGTTAATTTCCAAACACGCTTTAAGAAGCGATGAGCGCCTTCAACACCTGAATCAGACCATTCTAATGTTTGCTCTGGTGGAGAAGTAAACATAATGAATAATCTTACGGTATCAGCACCATAAAGGTTGATAACTTCTTGAGGGTCAATACCGTTATTTTTAGATTTTGACATTTTGCTCATGCCAGCAGAAATAACCGGTTTGCCATCTACTTTACTTACAGCAGCAGTTACTTGGCCTTTTTCATCTCGCTCTACGTCAACGTCAGAAGGGGCAATCCAATCTTGTCCACCATTATCCGCTTCACGATAATATGTATCAGCTAAAACCATGCCTTGACACAATAACTTTTTAAACGGTTCGTCAGAAGTTACTAAACCGGCATCGCGGAGTAATTTATGGAAAAAACGGGCATAAAGTAAATGTAAAATAGCATGTTCAATACCACCAATGTATTGATCAACAGGTAGCCAGTAATTCGCTTTAGCTGGGTCTAACATTTGTGTATCGTCGTTTGGTGAACAGTAACGTGCGTAATACCATGATGATTCCATGAAGGTATCAAAGGTATCGGTTTCACGAAATGCTTCTTCGCCGTTATAGGTAGTTTTTGCCCATTCTGGGTTATCTTTAATCGGCGATGTTACACCGTTCATGATCACATCTTCAGGTAGCTCAACAGGTAATTGGTCTGCAGGTACAGGCACAGACTCGCCATTAGCTAGGTGCATCATCGGAATAGGTGTGCCCCAATAGCGTTGTCGAGAAACGCCCCAGTCGCGCAAACGATAATTAACGGTAACTTTACCTTTATTTTCGCTGATTAATTTATCAGAAATAGCTTTAAAACCTTCTTCAAAGTTTAAGCCGTCAAACTCACCTGAATTAACGAGAATATTTTTTTCTAAAATTGCAGCTTTAGTTACGTCATCGCTTTCTGAACCAGCGATAACTTGTTTAATTGGCAAACCATATTTAGTGGCGAACTCCCAGTCACGTTGGTCATGACCTGGTACTGACATAACCGCACCTGAGCCATAATCCATTAATACAAAGTTTGCTGCCCAAACGGGAACAATATCACCACTAATTGGATGAATAGCTTTTAGGCCGGTATCAACACCTTTTTTCTCCATTGTTGCCATGTCGGCTTCAGTAGATTTATTGGTTTTACAACTCTCTATGAACTCTGCAAGCTCAGTATTGTTTTCAGCCGCTGCTAACGCTAATGGATGTTGAGCTGCTAGTGCAACATAGGTAACACCCATTAAGGTATCTGGTCGGGTAGTGTATATGTCGAAGCTTTCTGTTGAGTCTGCAACTTGGAAAGTCATTTCAACGCCTTCAGAGCGTCCAATCCAGTTACGTTGCATAGTTTTAACTTGTTCAGGCCAATCGGTTAATTGGTCTAAATCATTAATCAACTCTTCTGCGTAGTCAGTAATTTTAATAAACCACTGTGGAATCTCTTTACGCTCAACTAGCGCGCCTGAACGCCAACCACGGCCATCAATAACTTGTTCATTTGCTAATACGGTTTGATCTACCGGATCCCAGTTTACTGTGGCATTCTTTTTGTACACTAAGCCTTTTTCATAAAGCTGAGTGAAAAACCATTGTTCCCAACGGTAGTAATCTTTTTTACATGTTGCTAATTCGCGGTTCCAGTCGTAGCCAAAACCTAGAGACTTTAATTGGTTACGCATGTAATCAATGTTTTCATAAGTCCATTTTGCTGGCGCAGAGTTGTTTTTTATCGCAGCATTTTCCGCAGGTAAACCAAAAGCGTCCCAACCCATAGGCTGCATTACATTTTTGCCTTGCATGCGTTGGTAGCGAGAAATTACATCACCTAAGCTGTAGTTACGCACGTGGCCCATGTGGAGTCGGCCACTTGGATATGGAAACATTGCCAAGCAATAAAACTTTTCTTTTCCTGGGATCTCTTCAGCTTTAAAAGTGTTGTTATCAGTCCAAAACTTCTGAACGTCGGCTTCAATTGATTGGGGATTGTAAATGGATTCCATTAAGATTTCTCAAACACGCGTAAAGTAAGTGCTTCAACCAGCTTTTTTGGCAAATTTATGTTGATAAAATTTGTTATTTTAAGGATAGGTTTTAGCGATAAAAATAATCCCGATAGGATACCTTATCTCTAGCCATTGCGACAAGTTAAAGCAGGTTAATGCTGCAGATTTTTCATTTTAAAGCTAACTGAGTCGCGAAAAAGGCAAAATAATGTCGGTTAAGTGAATGTTAGTGTGGTTAATGGTGGCTTTTATCACGTTAATAATTATACTAAAAATAAGCACTAAATGACGGAGGCGTTATGAAAAAAGAACAATCTCGGGTGCAAGATGTTTATCAGAACATTCAGACTTGGCTTTCAGAAACAAGCGATAAAGAAGTGCGCTCAATCGTTGAGTTAATTGAGCAAGCGAAATCGATATTAATTGCTGCAGAACAAATACCAGAGCAACAAGTTAAACAGTTCATAAGTAATCTAAAATATGATTTAAGTGACTTTTACCAGCAATACCAAGCAGATATTAAGCACTCAGTTTATTTAGATATATTGAATGAAAGTCTATGGGATAACTTGGCAAAAATAACTGATAAATCACAGGTCGAGTGGTCTGAATTAATGGATGATTTCCAGCATCAAGATGGCTACCATGTTGGCGACTTTGTTGGTTTTGGCCAATTGCAATGTCAAACATGCCAACATTGCGTTACATACAGCCACGCCAATATAGTTGCTGATTGCCTTGCCTGCGGCGGTAAAGATTTTAATCGCATAAGCTTAACCCCTTAAAGTAACTTTTTCAGCGGGTTATGAATATTGTTTTTGCTGTTAATAGGCTTGTCGCTGTACACTATATTTAATGAAGCTGTATCTTTACTTGTCGAATTAAAATGTTTCGCTGAGTATAACCTTACAGGCTATTAAACTTGTACCTCAAGAGATTCTCTATGACAAATGTGTCAACCAACACGCGCCTTAAACCTCACCAATTAACTGCAGACCTAACGGTTAAGCAATTTGCGAATGCAACACCTACGGCTGAAATAGAACAGGTATTTATTGGTCACGAAAGGGCTAAAGAAGCCTTAACGTTCGGCTTGTCGATGGATGCTCCCGGTTTTAATGTTTATGCTATGGGTGAACATGGTACGGGCCGTCAAACGCTTATTAAACAAATGTTGACAGCAACCGCCAGCAAAGAACCAACACCTGATGAATGGTGTTATATCAACAATTTTGATGATCCAAATTCACCCCATAATCTATATGTAAGTCCAGGTGATGGTAAGCAATTACTTACTCGAATGAATACATTTATTGATGAGTTAATGGATTTATTCCCTGAAATATTTGATAACCCAGGCTACCAAAGACAAAAAGCGGCGATCGATCGCGAGTTCAACCAAAAATATGATCAAGCTATTACGGAAGTTGAAGCAACAGCATTAAAAAATGACGTGGTACTGTTTGAAGAAAATGGCGAAATTGGCTTTTCACCGTTGGTGGCAGGTAAGCCGCTAAATGATAAAGAATTTGCTGAATTGAATGAGCCTAAACGCGCCGATTTTTATGTTTTATTAGCTAAGCTAGAAGATATATTGTCTGAAAAACTTATTGAATTACCACAATGGAAGCGCATTTCATCTGATAAGTTACGTAAACTAAAACAAGAAACTGCAGCACAAAGTATTCAACCTTTTTTAGCCGAATTGGAGTTAGAGTTTGCCAGTAATATTGGTGTGCAAAAATATTTAGCTAAGGTAAAAACACATGTTGTAGACGCAGTTTTAGAGTTGTTGGTGGATGAAAGCAATGAAGTACCCAATGACAAAGATATGCGTAAATTGATGGTTGAGCGTTTTTTACCTAATTTGCTGGTTACTCGAAATGTAGGTGAGGGTGCACCGGTTATTTATGAGCAAAACCCAACCTTTCAAAACCTATTTGGCCATGTCGATTTTGGCAGTTTTCAAGGTGCTAGTTATACAAGCTATCGTCTTATACGCCCTGGTGCTTTGCATAAAGCCAACGGCGGTTACCTATTACTTGAGGCTGATAAATTATTAACACAACCTTTGGTTTGGGCACGCTTAAAGCTAGCGCTAAAAACACAGCAAATTACCATTGAAAACCCACATTTAGAATATGCGCAACCAGGGGCATTTAGCTTACAACCTGAGAAAATCCCATTAAAAGTAAAAGTAATTTTATTGGGAGACCCAGAAATTTATTACATGCTACAAGATTATGATCAAGAGTTTACTGAGTTGTTTAGAGTATTGGCTGACTTTGACCGTCATTTAGAGAAAAGTCAGAATAACTTAAATGATTATGCTAACTTAATTCGCCAACGAGCCCACCGTAATAACTGTCTCTTATAC
>OJIO01000682.1_pt1 | contig 19645 bp, 13 predicted proteins | sample 1595621 | NCBI WGS metagenome assembly OJIO01 (sample SAMN05416776, study PRJEB24817) | seawater metagenome | isolation source: Sea water | place: Canada:Atlantic | collected 2013-07
CAGGTCATACCAACAGGTCATACCAACAGGTCATACCAACAGGTCATACCAACAGGTCATACCAACAGATGTCGGCTCTCTGCGGCAAAACCGGCACCGACTTCAGAATAATAATTAAACACGACATCAACGCCAAGATTGAGTAATTCCTGGCGCTCATCGTCATAGCGGGCGACCGCCGCAATCTTGCCCTGATAACCGGACAAACGCAGCATCTCCAGCGTGCTTCTCATTTCCAGATGCGAAGGCAGTGCCATCATCACCAGCCGGATATCTCCTCGTGCCGTGCCGATACATTCCCAGAATTCCATATCGTCGGCATCACCAGCGACTACATTCAAACCCCGATCCTTCAGGTAGGCGACCCGCTCGGGATCGGATTCCACTCCACAGACACGATGGCCATATTCGGGTTCCAGCGCCTTGTAAGCGCCTTTGCCAACCCGTCCCATACCCAGAATCAGCACTTCGGCCTGTACTGGCGTTTCGTAAGTCGGGTGAGCACCCGAGCGCTCATACCGGTTAATTTGTTGCTTGCGTAACGCATAGATATGGTGAGCACGGCGATAAACCGCAGCACTGATCACAAACGACAGTGACATCGCCACGGCGATAATCACCAGCCAGTCATTACTCAGCCAGCCCTTCGCCACACTCAGATTGGCAACGATCAGACCAAACTCGCTGAAGTTGGTTAATGCCAGTGCACTCAGATACGAAGCCCGACCCGACACCCGGAACTTCAGCATCAGCACAAAAAACAGGCCGAACTTGAGCAACAGCAACAAGGTTAATAACAGCACCGGTACAGCCATATCGAGGGTCGGTAACGCAGTAAAACCAATCGACAGGAAAAACCCGATCAGGAACAGATCCTTGAACCCCATCAGCGCCTTGTAAATCTCGGCCGACTTGCCATGGGATGCCAGCAGCATGCCCATTAACAAAGCGCCGAGGTCGCCTTTCATATGCACCAGAGTAAAGAGTTCTGCTCCCCCCAGGGCAAGGAAAAAACCCAGTAACGGTAACAGTTCATCGTGGCCAACCCGGCTGACCAGTCGATGCAACAGCGGTTTCAGCAGCCATAATCCCAACAGACCGAAGGCCATTATCGAAGGCACCTTGCCAGTGGACGCCACCAGAAAGATCACCGCGACAATATCCTGAATCACCAGAATGCCCACCGCGATTTTGCCATGGCGTGCTTTCAGCTCGGAAGATTCTTCCAGCATCTTGATGACACAGACAGTCGATGAAAAGCTCAGTGCAAAACCGATCAACAGCTGGGTTTGCCAGGAAATATCAAGATAGTGGCTGATACCCAGCCAGCCCAGCAGGGTCATAATACCGACCAACAAGACCGTCCAGACTCCGGTATGCAGCACGCTAGTGGCCCAGACCTCGGTTTTTAACAACGCCTTGATGTTCAGCTTGAGGCCAATGGTAAACAGCATCAGCGTAATACCGAGATCGGCTAACCGGTTCAGCCCGCTATCCGGCTGCATACCAGCTGCATTCAAGCCAAACCCGGCTAACAGATACCCCACCAGTGGTGGCATTCCTAACTGCTTGACGGCAAAGCCACATAAAAATGCCACCAGAATCCAGACAAAATCCATTCCTGCTCCTTAATTACTACAGCGTTACTACAGCGTTACTACAGCGACTCCGGCCAATAACGACTGCCGCCAACGGCAAGAATACCAGTCGATAAGCTTTGCGCCACTGCTTCCAGTGCTCAGCCACCCAGCGGCCAGACCAGCTGCAGGTAGCCCTCACCGCCGTTACTGCTGGCGTTATCCAGACCTTGGCTGTAACCGATGGTTAATGAACCCGGTGTGCTGTAGCCCCACCAGAGTTGCAGCGTCAGCTCTCCCCCCAGCGCTGGTAACCAGCGTGAAAACTGGCCATCTTCCTCAACGCCACCGGCAACGGCATATACGCGGGTGAAATAATCGCCAAAGCCGATTGGCCAGGTTGACCAGTTCTGCTCCAGCCGCCCGAGCCACAGGCGGGAACTGAGGCTTTCCTTGTGGTAACGGTGGCCGTAGCGGACACCTGCGTGATAGCCAGGTAAAGCAATCTGATCGCGACCAAACAGCTGCGCCTCATCACCGGTCTGCCCACCCAATGCAAAGTACTCGCCGGTATCTGCCGCGATGCCGCCATCGAGACCTAACGTCAGAGTATCTCGACCAGGTAGATCCAGAGTGTAACGGCCCCGGAACTGGGCCAGAGCTCCCCGGTATTGGCTATTGAGTACATCATTACTTTCAATCACCAGATCAGCGTAGCTGCCCTGCCCGACACCAGGCACCTGACGAAAGCTCTGGCGATTGTCCCAGGTCGCCGCCAGCCCCACCAACCCCTGAGACCATTGCCCACCACGCCAGGGCAAACCGGCGTTATCAATCACCTGTTTGCTTTCCCAGACCGTACCCAGGTGGAGCGCGAAACGATCCTCAAAGCCGTGTAACAGGTAATTACGCTGGGCAATTAGCCGATCCTCGCGACCCAGCTGATCGCGCTCGTTATCCTCGGCACCCTGGGCATAGCGGTATTCTCGGGAGAGGTACAGCGCGTAGCGATTGTCGTAGCTATACAGCAGGGTTCCACTGGTCACCCCATAAGTGACATCACGCAACAGGTTCACGCTGTAGTTATGTCGTCCCAAGGCATCCTGACCCCAAGTGGTAACGCCCAGTTCGGTATGAAACTCATCGACATACCAGAGTGGAAACCAGCTGCGCGGCCGCAGGTCGTGCCAGGGTTGGTATTGATCGGCTGCTACCAATGTTGGCGCAGATATCGGCGATGTCTGATCCTGAACGGTGGCGGCTGGGTGATCCTGAACGGTGGCGGCTGGGTGATCCTGAATGATGGCCGTGATCGGTTTGGTATCGACGTGCCGGTATTCAATCCGCTGCCGGTTATCTGCCAATCCTGTAGCGCTTGTCATCAACGGTTCTTTCACTTCATACAAGGCATAGCCTTCGGTGCTATAGCGTTGATAAACCAACCGGTCTGCCAGCCATTGCGGTTCAAATGCGCCGGTCATCACCCGCGTCCAGCGGGTCAGCTGCTGGTCGGTCAGCGACAGCTGGTAAATATCAAAGTTTGCGTCGTAATCGGCACTGAACAGCAGGGTCTGGTTATCTCGGAATACCGGCGCATTTTCAGTAGCGGAGGTTTTGGTCAGCGGTTGCCATGTCGCGCTGGCCAGAGAGTACAGTGCCAGATTCCAGCCCTGTCGCGGCCGTTTGACCGCCGCGACCAGACGGGTACGATCCGGTGAAAGATCAACATCGCCGATCACCACACCATAGTCGCCGCGCCACAGCAACTGGCGGTTGCCGTGTAAATCCAGCGTTAACAGTTCTGCCCGCCCTGCCACCATACGGCGTACCAGCAGCTGCCCTGTATTCAGCCAACGTACCTGGCGGGCACGCAAACCCTGGCTGATACGCACTTCCCGGCCGTTTTTCTGACGGTAAAAAACATCATTCCAGACCCGGCCATCAACCGCTGTCACCGGACGGCTATACACCAGCCTCCCATCCTGGCCAATGTCCACACTGGATGCCCCTGTTACCGACCCGTGCTGTACCCGTTCCCAGCCCGTTCCTGCAGACTGATAACTCACGAGCTGCCGGGCCGACTCGCCGCTGTATTCCACCGCTGCCAGCCAGCTGCCGTTGCTGGCCATCGGCCGTCGCTCTGTGACCAGATCGTTACCGGGTAATGGCTCCCCTTGCCACGATTGCGCCAGACGCTGCTGCCGCTGAGGTTGCCAGTCGGCTGCCTGAGCGGTCAGGAACCCCTGCCACAACTGCTCCAGCGACAGCCCGAAACTGCGCCGAAAATCGCCGCTGAGTTCTGAATAAGGCAGCAGCCGCCCACTGTGCAGCCAGAGGAAATACTTCAGCTGTTGTTCACTGTATTGCTGCGCCAAATAACGAACAAACCAGGCACCATAGAGATAGGCCTTGTTGTATGGCCAGTCCCGTGGTGGAACCAGCACTTGGCCGAGGGAGTCAGGCTGCTGTTCCAGCTCGGCCTGCATTTGCATGCGATAAAAGGTGCTGTTGAGTCGGCCACTGCCAAGATCCTTGTTGCTTTCGAGATACACCGCCAACCCTTCCAGCAACAGTGATGGCTCCAGTGCATGAGGAAAGCTGAACCACATTCGGCCAAATAGATTGCGACTCTGACGTACCGCACCGCGCTGCAAATCGGTGTGCAGTACATGAGTATACTCATGACGAATCAGCAAACTGAGCCAGTCGTCATAATGTTCCAGACCGCTAACCTGATCCGGTGGACTGATATACAAACGCATCTGGGCAAATGGCAAGGGAGTGGCCCAGCCGTTAGCGGCGTCAAAGTCGTCCACCAGCACCACCTGGGTGGGATGCTCTGGCTGACTGCCAAACCAGGCCGACAGTTCGGTATGGGTCTGCTCGGCGATCTGCACGGTTCGGTGGGCAATATCCTCCAGACCGGAGGGGTAATTGACAACAAAATGCTCGCTCTGCAGCGAAAACCAATGCTGGCCCTGGTATTGCCAGCCCACGGCTTCAGCTCGTACCGGGCCGCTGACTAGCCACAACAGTAACAGCAACGGCAGTAACAGCAACGGCAGCAACGGCAACAGCGGCCAAAGACACCGAACCCGTCCATCCGGCCGGGTAATAGTAGAAGTGTGACAGCGGGTGGCTACATACATAAAAAGGCAATCCATGTCCTGAAAGGCAGTGATACAGACAACAAGATAGACAGAGAAATAGACCAAGCTTCAGTGTAAACACGAATGGATGACAAAACCCACCCTGCCCACTATAAGCCCTCGCCGTGAGTGGCAGCCAGATTCTGATTCGGCTACAGTCCCGCCATAAGCTATGCTCTCCCATGCCCGACCCGAGAGGTTAAAAGATTACCCTTGCTCGACATCCTCTATCTTGACGACCATCTGGTTGCCATCAACAAACCCAGCGGACTGCTGGTACACCGCAGTGAAATCGACCGTCACGAAACCCGTTTTGTCTTGCAACTGCTGCGTAACCAACTGGGACAGCGCGTGTATCCGGTACACCGGCTGGATAAACCGACGTCCGGTGTTCTGGTGTTTGCGCTCTCCAGCGAAATGGCCAGCAAGATTGCTGATCAATGGCGCGAGCGTGCCATTGATAAACACTACCTCGCCATTGTGCGTGGCTATATGCCGGAATTTGTCCACCTCGACTACGCCATGAGTCCGCCAGTCGACAAGTACGCCAAGCAGGAAGTGATCAAACCGGCGCAAGAAGCCATTACCGATTTCAGCTTATTGGCCACCGTCGAAATTGATGTCGAGATCGACAAATATCCGCAGTCCCGTTATTCACTGGTCGAAGCCATGCCCAAAACCGGGCGTAAACATCAGATCCGCCGCCACCTAAAACACCTCAGTCACCCGATTATTGGTGATGCCCGTTATGGCAAAGGCCGTCACAGTCGCTACTTTCGCGATCACTTTGACGCCGGGCGCCTGCTGCTCCATGCCTGGCAACTCAGCATGACCCACCCGGTTACCGGGCAACCCCTGGTGTTTACCGCACCACTGGACGATATCTGGCTGTCGCTGGTCAAACGTTTTCAATGGCAGCAGCAGCTACCCGGCCTGTTGTCTGAGACCTTGCCCGGAACCAGGCACGAAGCACCGAGTACCTTTGCACAGCAATAGCCCCTCCAACGATGCTTATTCCCCAGAGTTGTGCACAACCGGTCTGATTAGAAGTTGTGCACAGTTATCGAGGCCGATAACGTAAAAATCCATGCCAACCACTTTTCTTCGTGTATTTTTGACAGGATTTTTTGCCAAAATCAGCAAAATAACCGCCAATTTCTCTTGACGACCGGTTACCCACAGAATCTGTGGATAAATCTGAGGACAATTTCTTTAAAAGTACCTGAGAGCCGCGAAAATACTGGCTTGGCTTCAGATTGGTCGGTTTTGAACCAGAAATAAAACCCCTTAAATATCAACAAGATAGGAAAATTTCAACTTTTCAAAGACATATATTGACTTTTATCGATGAAGAAAATTACCGTTTTATTACTTTGTGAATAACGGCTGTTAGAAAATATTTGTGCTTCATTTTTAAAAAAATCTCTGTCAAGACTTGCATGCCATCATTCTTGGGCTAATTCCACCAAAGCGTTGAAATATCTTCTTAATAACTTGTGGATAACCTAGTGGATAAAATCGCGGACGCTGAAATGGATATTCATCACACCGCCTTACATTGTGTTCATCCGATTCCGGCTTTAAAAAATACCTGCTTTTCAATACCTTAGAGCGTTACAACTACTGGTTGTCAATATCATTACAACCAAACCGCAACATTTGGCCTTTTTCTCCAGTGTGAGTAATTTCTCAACGCCTCAACTTCGCCGCGTGTTTTTTATCGCTGTTTTGAGTGACTTTTCCGAAAAGATACTTGACGTCACTATTCTGTCGATTTGACCCTTCACAACTTCATCCACAGTTTCTGTGGATAATCGTGTGAATATCATCTTCAAAAGCGCTCCAGAGCCAGTCAGGGCAACGACCCGCCCCAGATTGGTTGTTTTTTAACCAGACCGATAACAATGTTACCCACAGAAACAAGTCAGCTCTTGATTCAGTAAGCGTCAAGCATTGGAAGTAAAAAATATCACTTATATAAGCCGCAGGCATAAGCAGCCATGGCCAGAAAAATGCGCAAAAGCGACTGCGGTTATAAAACGTTATTGCCATAAAAACAGCCACAAAAAAGCCCGGATGTCTTGACCCTGCTGCTGCAACGTCGAGTCATCCGGGCCATGCTTGTTTCGCAGTTTGCTGCCGGTTTGCTTTTACTGCCTGAAAAGTATCCCGTCCCTTCAGAGCACACCCAGTTCTCTTGCCAACTCCTCGGCGGGCATATAGCCAGGAAACAAACGACCATCGTCAACAATAATCGCCGGCGTTCCATTCACCCCCAGCTTTTGACCCAACTGGTACTGTGCGGCAATCGGTTCCTGACAGGCTGCTCCTGCTTTCATATTAGAAACCAGCGTGTTTTGTAATTCATTCACCCGTGTCTGCACGGCGGCATCACCGGCTCGCAGCTGGCGACTTAAAGAATTTAACTCGCGTTGGGTATTCTTCATTTCAGACATCGCGGTCTTACGGTCATCCTGACACCAGACATAGTTGATCTTCTGGAACGATTGGGTAGGTCGGCCCGTTTGCGGATCCTGAATTCCAGAACGAGGGTACGCCAGGTAACGAACGGTGATTCCCAGTTCATTAATACGCGGGATTTCCTGATGCAGCTTTTGACAGTAGCCACAATCAATATCGGTAAACACGTTAATCAGGGCTTTCTGCTCGCCTTTGGCCGGAAACAGCACGGTATCCGAATCGGCAACCGCCGCCAGGCTCTCGGCTCGACGCGGGTTCATGCGCTGCTGGGTAATATTGACAGCCTGCGGGCCATCAATGGCGATCAGTTCATCCCGATAGATAAGATGACTGGCGTCCGGTGTCATATAGATTGCCGGGCCACCTTCCAGAATCACTTCCAGTATCTGGCCATTGGCAATCAGAGTGGCTGCTTCGACACTGACATGTGGACCATAAACTTGCTGTAAGCGGGATTCTGCCAGTGTACGGTTATCGGAGCTGGCAGCTTGATTCTGCGTAGCCGCCGCATCGCTGTTGCCTGCATCCGAATCGTTACAAGCGGCCAGGCCAACCACCAGCAACGCCAATAATAATTTTTTCATCGTGTCCAACACCCTGTTGTCAGGAATAAATTCAGGCTTAGAGACCAAAGGCTCATCGTTGGTTCCAACAATACCTTATGCACTCTCTCCATGCTGTTTTTCAGCCATAAAAAAACGGGCGCAAGGCCCGTTTTTCATAACAAGAAGGTTATACCTTCTCTCTGATACGCGCAGATTTACCGCTACGCTCACGCAGGTAGTACAGTTTCGCCTGACGCACATCACCACGACGCTTGACTGCAATGCTGTCAATCTGTGGGCTGTGAGTCTGGAACGTACGCTCTACGCCAACACCGTGAGAAATTTTACGGACAGTGAAAGCAGAGTTCAGGCCGCGGTTACGCTTGCCGATCACTACACCTTCAAACGCCTGCAGACGCTCACGGGTACCTTCTTTTACCTTAACCTGTACAACCACAGTGTCACCTGGGCCGAATTCAGGAACGGATTCTTTCAGCTGGGCGTTCTCAATCTGCTGAATGATTGGATTCTTGCTGCTCATTGTTTGCTCCTCAACAGTCTGGCGATTTGGTGTCGGATTCACTCACTCGTTCGCTCAGATACTCTGTCAATAACCTATGTTGTTCGTTACTCAGTTCCAGCGCGTCCAATAAATCTGGCCGACGCTCCCAGGTTCTGCCAAGAGACTGTTTTAACCGCCAAAGGCGGATTTTCTCGTGGTTGCCACTCAGTAATACCTCGGGCACAGATTGTCCGTCGTAAACTTCCGGACGAGTGTAATGCGGACAGTCGAGCAAGCCTTCCATAAAGGAGTCCTGCTGGGCCGACAGGTCATGTCCCAATACACCCGGCACCAAACGAATCACTGCATCCATCAACGTCATGGCAGCCAGTTCACCACCGCTGAGTACAAAATCGCCGAGCGACCACTCTTCGTCGATTTCCTGCTCAATCAAACGTTCATCAATGCCTTCGTACCGCCCCGATACCAGAATCAGCTTGTCGTGTTGTGCCAGTTCCAGCACCCCCGCCTGATCCAGCTTGCGCCCTTGCGGTGACAGATAAATCACTCGCGCCGGCTTGCCTGGTTGCTGATCTGCCGCTGTTCGAGCGGCGGCGATGGCTTCTTGCAGAGGCTGAATTTTCATCAGCATACCTGGGCCACCACCATAAGGGCGATCATCAACGGTTTGGTAATTGTCATACGCGAAATCACGGGGATTCCAGCGCTCAAGCAAAATCTGTCCCTGCTTCACTGCCCGCCCACTCACACCAAAATCGGTGAGCGAGTTGAACATTTCTGGAAACAGGGAGACAACGCCAAACCACATCGTTTGTGCCTCTACCAATGTTGTCGAAACAACACCGGTCAATAATCTGCTTCCCATTCGACCTGGATGACCTTTGTTTCAAGGTCAACATCCAGAACGATGGTATCCACGTAGGGGATCAGGCGCTGTAGCTGGTCAATACTGCCTTCACAGTTCGTCAGCTTCATTACCTGGTTACCGCCACCAGAATCAAACAGTTCTTTCACCTTGCCCAGCAGCTGACCCTGAGTATTGACTACTTTCAGGTCTTCCAACTGGAACCAATAAAATTCATCGTCGTCGGGTTCAGGCAGCTGTGAGGTATATACCGCAATCTCGGTTTGAGACAGCGCCAGAGCCGCATCGCGGTCTGCTATACCTTGCAGTTTTGCCACAATTCCCTTGCTTTGGGTTTGGCCTGCTTCCACTTCAAACTTCCGCCACTCGCCATTGATATTCAGCAGCCAGATCGGGTAGTCCAGAATGTTGCTTACAGGGTCGGTAAAGGAATACACCTTGATCCAGCCCTTGATGCCAAATGCGGTGGCTACCTTGCCCAGGACGGTGATTTCCTGGTCTGTCACCAACACACCCTCAGCCAACACGTATTAAGCTTCAGCTTCAGCTGCAGGAGCAGCAGGCTGGACTTTACGTGCATCCTTGATCAGTTTGACAACACGTTCAGTAGGCTGAGCACCACGCGCCAGCCAGAAATCAACGCGTTCCAGATCCAGACGCAGGCCTTCTTCGGAGCCGCGAGCAACCGGGTTAAAGAACCCCATACGCTCGATAAAGCGACCGTCGCGAGGACAACGCGAATCTGCTACGTTGATGTGATAAAAAGGACGTTTTTTAGAGCCACCACGGGCCAGACGAATAACTACCATAAAAAAGATCTACTCCGATCGTTTTATCAAGCGGAACACCCGGAAGCGACACTCTGCAAAGCAGAATCACACAGCCGAACATCCCGGTGGCGGGTTTTGGAATCGCCCACCGTTCAACATCTTTCTCGCTTGCCAGGCAGGGTATGAAACCCGGAGGTTGCTCACACCAAACATGGAAACAGGCGAAAAAGGCCTATTAAAAGGGGCGCAGATTGTATGCTGGATTGATTGGGAAGTAAATGGCCGTTTTCTTGCCCCGGCGTAACCCTTGCTGCTACAGACAACAGCCCAGCGGCTATTCAGCCACCACCGGGGCTGGTTGCGGCTTCGACGGTTTGACCATCACTGAAGCCACAGCGGCAAGCAGCATCGACGCACCCAGTACTGCAAAAGCCTCGTTGTAAGACATCACCGCAGCTTGTTGATGAATTTCATTAGCCACTCGGGACAACACCTGGGGAGCCTGCTCCGACAAGCCCATTTGCTGCCCCATCTGGGACAGATAATCGAGCGTCGACTGGCTGTTGGCCACCAGCGTCTCTCGAATTTCTGTCGTGTGTATATCCGTTCGCTTTTGCAACAGGGTGGCCAGACTGGCGATCCCAATAGCGCCACCCAGATTACGCATCACGTTATACAGGATCGATGCCGAGGCAACGTCCTTTGGTGGTAACGCCGACGCCGACATCAAAGACAGCGGCACCATAATAAACGGCTGGCCCAGTGCTCGCAGCAACAAGGCCGGAATCAGGTAACTGCCATCGTAATCCATACTCATGTGCATATTCATAAACAGACTCAGACCCATGACTACAAACCCCATCGCCACCAAAAAACGGGCTTGCACGAATTTGAGAATTTTGGGGATCAAGGGAAAAAAGGGCAACTGTGGAAAACCTACCCACATCAAGACCAGGCCAATATCGAGCGCGGTGTAGTCGTGCAGCGACGCCAGATACAAAGGCACCAGATAGACAGAACCAAACAACCCGAAACCCAGCATCAGATACGCCACGCAGGCGAGACTGAACTCCTTGTTGGCAAACAGCCGCAGATTCACCAGCGGGAACGCTGCACGTAATTGATGCCGTACAAACAAAATCAGCGATACCGCTGACACCAGCGCCAGCCAGCGAATATATTCCGCATCAAACCAGTCGTCTCTGGCACCCTCTTCCAGTACCAATTGCAAGCAACCCAGTCCGAGTGCCATCGTCACCATGCCAAACAGATCGATACGGGCGAGCTGGGAGTCATTCACCTCGCGTTTGTCGAGGCCCATCGACAGCAGGGCAATCACCGCAGCGCCGGGCAAGACATTGAGGTAAAACAGGTAATGCCAGCTGAAGGTTTCGGTCAGCCAGCCGCCCAGTGTCGGGCCGATACTGGGGGCAAACGTCGCAGTAACACCAAACAATGTCATGCCTACCGGACGTTTATCCACCGGCAGCAAGGTCACAATCAGGTTAAAGGCCATTGGAATCAATGCACCGCCGGTAAACCCCTGCAATGCCCGAAAAACAATCATGCTTTCGAGATTCCAGGCTTCTGAACAAGCCAGCGACGCCAAAACAAAAGCGGCACTGTTCCACACCAGATAACGGCGTGGCGACAACCAGCCAGCAAAAAAACCGGTCAGCGGGATGGCAATCATCTCGGCCACCAGATACGACGTCGCAATCCACGACGACTCTTCCAGTGTTGCCCCCAGCGCCGCCTGAATATCCTTCAGTGACGAGTTGGTGATCTGGATATCGAGAATTGCCATGAAAGCGCCGATCAGCGCGCCGGCAATCGCCAGCCAGTGACGGGGAAAACGGTCTACCACAACTTATTCAACTGCAGTTTGAGCAGTAAATACCGCCGCTTCAACCGACATTCCCGGCCGCAGCATTGAGGTGTCCTGTCCAGCCTCAAACACCAGCTTCACCGGTAACCGTTGTACCACCTTGGTAAAGTTACCCGTTGCATTTTGCGGTGGCAGCAGCGCAAATTCCGATCCGGTGGCAGCAAAAAAACTATCGATATGGCCCTTGAATACCTGATCAGGCAAGGCATCCACCCGTATTTCAGCAGCTTGCCCTGCCTGCATTGCCGCAATCTGGGTTTCCTTGAAATTGGCATAGATCCAGACGGGCTCTGTGACCAGACTCATCAGTCGTGCACCGGGAGCCACACCTTGGCCCAGCTGAATTTGACGACTGGTAATCACGCCGTCTCGTGGCGCAACGATGGTGCAGTAATCCAGCATCAGTTGCGCCTGGGCTACCGCTGCATGGGCTTCATCGACACTGGCTGTCAGCTGTGGTGCCTCACCCTTGACCGATACCAGATTGGCCTTGCGTGACGCCAACTGCGCTTCGTTTTCATGCAACCGCGCTTCTGCCGAAGCCAGCGTCAGGGCCGCTGCGTCAATGTTGTCTTGCGAGACGTATTGCTGTTGTTTGAGCTTTTGTAACCGTTGTAATTGTTGCTGGGCGCGCAAGTATTCTGCTCGCGCCCCTTCCAGCGATGCAGCGGCTGAAGCAATCAGCGACTGTTCTGCCTGCACCCGATCAGCCAGATGGGCTAACCCCGCCTGTGCCGCCGCCAGTAACGCCTGTTGTTGTCGCAAGCGTGCCTGATACAGCCCAGGATCTAGCTCCAGCAAAACCTCACCCTGCCGCACACGTCGGTTGTCCTCCGCAAACAAGGCCAACACCGTCCCGTCAACACGACTCATGACAGGCACAATATCCGCTTTGACGTAGGCATTGTCGGTATCTTCGCGACCCTGGTGCCACCACCACCAATAACCCACCAAGCCGACTAACAGCACCACAAACAGAGCAATAACCAGTTTACGCATCGCACCACACCAACCAGTGAACCAGAACAGGGCGCTAAACTAGCCTGCTATTTATCAAATTGGAAACCATACTGCTTTCACATACTGTTCCAGAATTAACAACAGCAACGGCAAGCGGAAGCTTCAGCGTCTTAACGCATGGCCAAATGACCACTGCCGGTTTTACAAGTCATCCAGTATTGCCGCACGTTTTGCCGTGTACTCCGGCTCAGTCAGCAAGTGCTTTTGTCGTAGCGACTCCAGTCGCAACAAACGCTCCTCAATGCTTTTGCCTCCGCCCTGCACTGCTGCAGGCTGACGTACCCGAGACGTTTCATCACAAGCAAAATAACGGGCCTTCATCCTTGTTTTGGTCACACTGGTGTAGAGACCGTTAGCCATCCGTTTTTTATGATCGCTCTGGTCGGTAGTGCCGATAACGACCCGGTTGGCGCCGAATTGGGCGGCAGATTTTAAGTGCTCCTGCCGACAATGCGCCACGCCGTCCCGGCTTGTGGTGGAACACATCTCCTGCTTGACCATGCGGCAACTCTGCTCATCAACCCCATCGCGAATCTCAACAGACTCTGCGCTGACTCCCATACTGGCACTCATACTGACGCCGAGCAGCAATCCAACCCACACCTTTTTCATCATTTTTCTCACTGTTTCTGTTGATACGATGATCTGACTCACGGCTGGAAATGCCGCATCTGGAATCGGCATACTCAGAGCACGCGGGCCACTACAACTGCCCAGTTAAAACAAAAAATCCGCTACCAGAAAACTGATACCGGATTTTCAGAATCCACTTATTAAACCCAGCTAAAGCCCAGACGCTCTGCGATTTCGTCCAATCAACTGATCTCAGTCAACCGAGCATACTCAGTTCTCTTCACACCACACACGGGCATTACGGAACATTCGCATCCAGGCACCGTCTTCACTCCAGGGCTCGCCATCAGCGCCCACCGGAATATACGAGTTCTGAATGGCACGGAATACCCGTTCCGGGTGCGGCATCATGATGGTGATGCGGCCATCGGCTGCGGTCAGGCCGGTAATACCTTGCGGCGAACCGTTCGGATTCAGCGGGTATTGCTGGGTAACCTGGCCGTAGTTGTCAACGTAACGCAGCGCAATCTGGCCAACCAGTTCGTCGAGATCGGATTTGGCGCTGAACTCTGCCCGGCCTTCTCCGTGTGCCACCGCGATAGGCATGCGGGAACCCGCCATACCGGCGAAAAACACGGAGTCCGATTCCTGCACTTCGACCATGGCAACACGGGCTTCAAACTGTTCGCTCATATTGCGCACAAAATGTGGCCAGTGTTCAGCCCCCGGAATCAGTTCATGCAGGTTGGACAACATCTGACAGCCATTACAGACACCCAGAGCAAAGGTATCGTTGCGAGCGAAAAAAGCTTCAAACTGACCACGAGCCTGGGCGTTAAACAGGATCGACTTGGCCCAGCCTTCACCGGCACCCAGTACGTCACCGTAGGAGAAACCACCACACGCCACCAGTCCACGGAAGCTGTCCAGCGTCACTGCACCCGACAGCACGTCACTCATATGAACATCGACGGTGGCAAAACCAGCGCGGTCAAAGGCGGCGGCCATTTCAATCTGGCCGTTTACGCCTTGCTCACGCAGAATCGCCACTTTGGGTGCGCCGTCAACATCAGCGGCTGGTAAATCAGAGGTAATGTCTTCGTTGATATCAAAAGTCAGCTCAGCGTGGATACCGGGATTTTCAATCTCCAGCAGTGCATCAAATTCCTGCTGGGCACAGTCGGCGTTGTCACGTAGCGCCTGCATACGGAAGCTGGTTTCTGCCCAAATGCGGTGCCAGTTGACACGAGACTCACTGAGGAATTCTTCATCCTGGAAACTGAAGGTAATCTGATCGTCGTCGTTGGCAGAGCCAATCACAGCGGTGCAGTCACCTAATCCTGCAGCTTCAAATTGCGTCAGAACTTCTTCCAGATCGTCTCGACGCACCTGCATCACCGCACCCAGTTCTTCAGCAAACAACGCTCCTGCCAGCTCGTCTTCGGCATCCGCCAACAAGTCCATCGAAATATCCAGACCAGCGTGACCGGCAAAGGCCATTTCCACCAGCGTGGCAAACAGACCGCCATCGGAACGATCGTGGTAAGCCAGCAACTTGCCATCGGCGTTTAGCCCCTGCACCACGGCAAAGAAGGCTTTTAAATCTTCGGCATCATCCAGATCAGCCGGAACATCACCCAGCTGCTGGTATACCTGCGCCAGACAGGAGGCACCCAGACGATTCTGACCACGACCCAGATCGACCAGAATCAGATCCGATGCCACATTTTTCTGAATTTGTGGCGTCAGTACCGAACGGGCGTCCGTCACGGGCGCAAAGCCAGTGATCACCAGCGACATCGGCGAAGTAACGGCTTTGTCTTCGCTATTACCCTGTTCGTTGGTGTCTTGCCAACGGGTCTTCATTGACATGGAGTCCTTGCCTACCGGAATGGTCACTTGCAGTTCCGGGCAAAGTTCCATACCCACGGCTTTGACCGTGGCGTAGAGTTTTTCGTCTTCACCGTCGTGGCCAGCGGCGCACATCCAGTTAGCCGACAATTTAATATCTGCCAGCTGGGCAATCGGCGCAGCCGCCAGATTGGTGATCGTTTCTGCTACAGCCAGACGACCGGATGCCGGGGCATCCAGCAACGCCACTGGGGTACGTTCCCCCATGGCCATCGCTTCACCCACAAAAGAGTCATAAGACGAGGTCGTCACCGCGACGTCAGCTACCGGCACCTGCCAGGGGCCAACAAACTGATCACGGGCAACAGTACCGGTAATGGAGCGGTCACCAATAGTGATCAGGAATGACTTGCTGGCGACCGTTGGCAACTTGAGCACCCGTTCAGCCGCTTCGGCCAGATCGATCCCAGCGGATTCAAATGCTTTGACGCTTGTTGCACGGGTGACTGCATCACGGTGCATACGTGGCGGTTTACCCAACAGCACCTGCAGCGGCATATCCACCGGCTTGTTGCCAAAATGGCTGTCGGTCACGGTCAGGTGTTCTTCTTCCGTGGCGTACCCGACCACCGCATAGGGGCAGCGTTCACGCTGACAAATGGCATCAAAAGTGGCCAGATCTTCCAGCGGCACCGCCATGACGTAGCGTTCCTGGGATTCATTCGACCAGATCGCCAGCGGGCTCATGCCCGGTTCATCGTTTGGTACGTTACGCAGTTCGAAGTGACCACCTCGGCCACCGTCGCCCACCAGCTCGGGGAAAGCGTTGGAGATACCTCCGGCACCGACATCATGAATAAAGGCAATCGGGTTCTGATCGCCTTTCTGCCAGCAGCGGTCAATCACTTCCTGACAGCGACGTTCCATTTCCGGGTTCTCGCGCTGCACAGAAGCAAAATCGAGGTCGGCATTGGACTGGCCAGACGCCATCGAAGACGCAGCACCACCACCCAGACCAATCTGCATCGCCGGGCCACCCAGTACAATCAGGGCCGCGCCAACCGGAATTTCACCTTTCTGAACATGCTCGTCACGGATGTTGCCGTAACCTCCGGCGATCATAATCGGCTTGTGGTAACCACGGACTTCACCGTCGTGTTGCAGTTCGAAGGTACGGAAGTAGCCACACAGGTTCGGACGACCAAATTCGTTGTTAAACGCCGCGCCACCCAGTGGTCCATCAATCATGATGTCCAATGCCGAGACGATACGACCCGGCTTGCCGTAGTCGCTTTCCCACGGCTGTTCGAAACCGGGAATTTTCAGGTCGGAGACGGTGAAACCGGTCAGACCAGCTTTGGGTTTGGAACCACGACCGGTTGCCCCTTCGTCGCGAATCTCACCGCCGGAACCCGTGGCGGCACCGGAATGCGGTGCAATCGCAGTCGGGTGGTTGTGGGTTTCGACCTTCATCAGGATGTGCATGTCTTCCTGATGATAGCGGTACTGACGAGACTGATCAGAATCCACCGGGTTCGGGAAGAAACGACCAGCCTTGTGACCACGAATCACCGAGGCATTGTCTTTATAGGCAGAGAGGACGTTGTCGCTGTAACACTCGTAGGTATTCTTGATCATCTGGAACAGGGATTTGTCCTGTTCCAGACCATCAATGGTCCAGCTGGCGTTAAAAATCTTGTGACGGCAGTGCTCGGAATTAGCCTGAGCAAACATCATCAATTCGACGTCGGTCGGGTTACGGCCCATGATCTGGTAGTTATCGAGCAAATAATCCACTTCGTCATCGGCCAGCGCCAGACCCAGGGTTTTATCGGCCTCAACCAGCGCGTCTCGCCCGCCGACAAGAATATCCACGATCGATAACGGTGCCGGTTCAGCGTGTGAAAACAGGGCTTCGGCCTGCTCGCTGCGCTCCAGTACGGTGTCGACCATACGGTCATGCAGCACGGCGGCAATGGCATCACGATCCGTAGTGGCCGCACCTGCGACATAATAGGCAATCCCCCGCTCCAGCCGTTGCACCTTGCCCAAACCACAATTATGGGCGATGTCTGTCGCTTTCGACGACCACGGGGAAATGGTACCGAAACGCGGCGTCACCAGAAAATAGTCACCCACAGCATCCTGTCGGGCAGCCTTGGGGCCATAACGAAGAATGCGTTCCAGCACCAGACGCTCGTTGTCCGCCAGATCCTCACTGAGATCAGTAAAATGTACAAACTCGGCGTACACACCGGTCACGGCCGGAACCGCAGCCTGCAGTTTGGCCAGGATTCTGGATTGACGAAATTCTGAAAGCGCAGGTGCGCCACGCAGCTCAAGCATTGTGCCTTGACTCCAGGGGTTGGGGCCGAAAATACGGGAAAAAATGAGGCCGAATGATACTGGATAGTGGCCAACTCCGCTACCAGAGGGCTATCCCGGCACCGCGAGAGGGCGGATTTGTGAGCAGTTTCATTCTCTGCAATACCACCCAAACCGCATCGATTAACGGCTGTCGACAACGTATTCATGGCCTGCTGAACGTTCACTTCAGATCCATCTACCGGCTTGTCGCCGCAGAAAAAGGATGAGCCATTGATTGCCTTTCTTATCACCATTCACCAGAGCTATAGGCAACAAGGTTGTTTTTTGACCACCTTATGTTATAAAATGGAACAATAATTGCTGCCACGCCCACTATTGGTGCAGGAGAGCAGAAAGTAAATTCTGGAGCTTACATGTTATTGAAATCAGTCAAACTGATGACTGGTCTGATGACCCTGCTGGTCTGCCTTACGGCTATCACAGGGAGCGTACGTCCAACGCAGCTGGAGCAAATACGGATGCACGGTGAAATTACCGTCGTCACCCGCAACAGCCCGACCACGTACTACGAAGACCGAACCGGCCAAACCGGCTATGAATTTGAACTGGCCCAGGCCTTTGCCGACTACCTCGGCGTCAAATTAAATGTTCAGGTTGCCAACAACCTGACGGATATATTCACCGCGCTGGATACTGACCAGGCTCAGTTTGCAGCAGCAGGACTTGCTATTACGCCAGAGCGTCAGCGCTGGTTTCGCTTTAGTGAGCCATATCAACAGGTCAGTGAACAGGTTATTTATCGCCGTGGTACCCAACGGCCACGTCAGTTGGATGACCTGCTTGGCGGTATGACCGTCGTTCCGGCCTCATCAAGCCATGCCCAGACATTACGCAGAGCACAAGTCACCGAACGGCCCGAACTGAGCTGGAGTGAAACCGGCGAACTGGACGTGACCGACCTGATGCATATGGTCGCTAATGGCGACATCGATTACAGCCTTGTCGACTCCAATGAATTTAATATGCTGCAAGCCTATATTCCCAACATCGGGGTGGGTTTCACCATAACCGAGCAACAGTCCCTGGCCTGGGCCTTTCAGCACAGCCGCGATGACTCCTTGCTGAATGCTTCCCGCGACTTTTTCCAGTCACGTCAGACCCGTCAGCAACTGGCGACACTGAACGAGCGTTACTATGGCCACCTGAGTGAGCTGGACTATGTCGGTGCCAAACGCTTCTTGCGCCAGACCGTACGCAAACTGGATCGTTACAAGCCCTACTTCGTCAGCTCTGCCACTGACAATCAGTTTGACTGGCGCTTGCTGGCTGCCGTCGGTTATCAGGAAAGTCACTGGAATCCGGTCGCCACCAGTTATACCGGTGTCCGTGGTCTGATGATGCTGACCACCGCCACCGCCAGTGACTTGGGCGTCAGTGATCGCCTCGACGCCGAACAGAGCATTCTGGGCGGCGGGCGTTATCTGAATACATTACGAGACCGTCTGGGCACCCAGGTCGCAGAACCGGATCGCACCTGGATGACTTTAGCGGCCTATAACGTCGGTTATGGCCATTTGCAAGATGCCCGTCGTCTCGCTTATGAAATGGGTGGCAACCCGAACCTCTGGCGTGATGTCAAAGAAGCCTTGCCATTGCTGAGCCAGAAGCGTTACCACAAGAATACCCGCCACGGTTATGCGCGTGGACGTGAAGCCGTTGACTATGTCCAGAACATACGCCGCTACTACGACGTACTGGTATGGAACGATGAGCAACCGTTACATATTGCGTCGAGTGAAAATGAGAGCCTGCACCTGTCCTCATCGCTTACGGTCATTCCTCCGCTGCTCTGAGCTATGCTATTCGCCGACACTCTCCACTCCACTCTCACTGCCAGCGGCTGTTGCTCTCCCGGCAGTGAGATAGCGACTCCAAGCGTCAGCTGCCGTTATAACCCGTAGCCGGGCGGTTCTGGCCTTCTCCGTTTTGATCGACAGAAGTTCGATCGCAGCAGCACTAACAGGCTGTTGAAATTCTTATTCGCTTTGCTGACAGAAGCTTTTCAACTCGCTAAA
>OJIO01000683.1_pt1 | contig 19640 bp, 16 predicted proteins | sample 1595621 | NCBI WGS metagenome assembly OJIO01 (sample SAMN05416776, study PRJEB24817) | seawater metagenome | isolation source: Sea water | place: Canada:Atlantic | collected 2013-07
ATCTACACTATCCTCTTCGTCGGCAGCGTCAGATGTGTATAAGAGACAGCTATGACATCATTAATTAACACCTTCAACAATCCATCATTATCAGTACTTAACCAAACGTTTACTTCTCTATCTTCATAGGCAAAATTGAATATAATATTTGTTAAAAATATTTTCACGACATCATTACTAGGTTCATATATCAATGCTCCTTCACGTGTCAAAACAATCGTTTTATTATTAGTCACTAGAGCACCCCTATATCCGAAACAATCAATTTTGAAAATAATTGAAGAATCAATTTGAATCACCTCCTTTGATCGCCAGACGTAATAATTGTTTTCATTTACCCCTTTACTCGTTGCATTAAAATTAGCATAACATAAAATAGGTTGTAGATATTTCACATTCAAATTAGTAGCTAACTTATTAGATTTAATAGGTTTATTAGGTTGTATAAAATATATAATATTGCCAAGAGAATCAAAACCCAAGGCATGAAAACATTCATTATTTTTTTTAACTAACCCATTTTCATATTTATATAATTGATCACAATTCTTAGAGTCAAATAGAAAATCATCGTACTTAGTACTTTTTAATACCATATATGTATCAAATGAAGTATTCTCCACAACCACTCTCCCCTCTTCTATCCTGCAATACTGATTAGATGCATTACTAAATGTAACATGACCATCCTTACTAATTTCTACTTCAAGGATATCATTGTCTTTAAGCCTAGGATCAGTGAATTGCTTAAAAACAACTCCATCAAATGAAACCAATCCTTTCTCAGTTCCGATCCAGAGCAGCCCCGTACTGTCCTGAACTATCTCGTATATAGTATTACTCGGCAATCCATCATCCGTTGTATACTGATCATAATGCAAATCTTGAGTTACAGAAGTTAGCGGTATAATAAACAATAAGACATATATAAAACTCTTCACAAATTTCATTCAATAATTGACAATAGGCGTTCATAGCTAAATTGCGCGCACTCACTCATTTTAGCTGTTCTAGAATAATAAGATAGTTAATTTTATAATGAAATTAGAATATATGATTCCAAAATTAAAGTGCTGATTATACTTTTTCATGTTATCACGATAAGCAAACCAGCTTAATAACCAAAGAGGAAGACGGTTCTAAAAGACCGTCTTTTTTGTTTTAATACCAATTCTGTTTGAATAGGTTACTTTAGATTCCTTGAGAATTAATTTAAGCTCAAGGCAGAAAACACAGATCTAGCAATAGCAAAGGCGAGTATTTCTAACGATGAAATTAGAGTAATTGTCATGAATATATGTGATAATTTCAGACAGAAGTATTATAAAAAAAAGGGCCTAATCAATTAAGACTAGACCCATTATTATATTAATTAAGCATAAGCTTATTCTATTCTCCTCTTGCTTCAGCCATTACCGTTTCTACAACACTCTTAGGAGCAGGGTTGAAGTGTGCAAACTCCATAGTACTACTTGCTCTACCAGAAGTAATCGTTCTCAGGTCAGTAACATATCCGAACATTTCAGATAATGGAACTTCTGCTTCTATAGTTACAGCTCCTCCTTGTCTAGGCACTTGACCTTTTGGAAGACCTCTTCTTCTGTTCAAGTCACCAATAACTGATCCTGTATACTCCTCTGGAGTAACGATTGTCAATTTCATGATAGGTTCTAGCAATACTGGCTTACACTTTGCCGCTGCCGCTCTGAATCCTTCTTTCGCACAAAGCTCAAATGCAATAGGCTTACTATCCACTGCGTGAGTATTCCCATCATAAAGCTCAACTTTCATACTATCAATCTTGTATCCAGCAACGATACCATTGTTCATCATAGCAGTGAATCCCTTTACAATAGAAGGGAAAAATTCTTTAGGAATAGATCCACCTACAATTTTATTTACAAATTGAAGCTTTTTCTTACCTGATTTAAATTCATCAGAATCTAAAAATTCTTCATCAGCTGGGCTCAACCTGAATGACATCTGAGCAAATAGTCCAGATCCACCTGATTGCTTTTTCAACTTCTCAGTATGATCAACCAATACAGTCAACGCCTCTTTGTATGTTACTTGTGGAGCTCCTTGAGTACAATCGACCTTAAATTCTCTTCTTAATCTATCAATGATAATCTCCAAGTGAAGTTCCCCCATTCCTGAGATCACAGTCTGGTTTGTATCTTCATCATATTTCACTTTAAAAGTAGGATCCTCTTCAGCTAACTTTGATAATGCCATACCCAACTTATCCAAATCTTTCTGAGAGTTTGGCTCAATTGCAACACCGATTACTGGCTCAGGGAATACCATACTTTCTAATACGATAGGTGCTTTCGCATCACAAATCGTATCACCAGTTCTCAAATCCTTGAATCCTACACCAGCAGCAATATCTCCAGCTTCTACTCTTGGAATTGCATTCTGTTTATTTGAGTGCATTTGATAAAGCCTTGAAATTCTTTCTTTGTTACCTGATCTTGTATTTAAGATATAAGATCCTGCATCAAGTGACCCAGAGTAAACTCTAAAGAATGCTAACCTACCTACGAATGGATCAGTTGCAATCTTAAATGCCAATGCACAGAAAGGCTCATCTACAGATGGTTTTCTCAATTCTGGCTCATCTGTATCAGGATTAGTACCTGTTACAGCCTCAATATCTAAAGGAGACGGTAAATATGCACAAACTGCATCAAGTACTGCCTGAACTCCCTTGTTTTTGAATGCAGATCCACACATCATAGGTACAAACTTGTTATCAAGTACTGCTCCCCTTACTGCATCAATCATTTCTTGCTCTGTGATAGAAGCTGGATCTTCGAAGTATTTCTCCATCAAAGTCTCATCATATTCAGCTACAGCCTCCAACAACTTTTCTCTCCATTCTGCTACTATATCTACCAAATCCTCAGGCACAGGAATCTCCTTATATGTAGCACCCATATCATCTTCATTCCAAACGATGGCCTTACCCGTGATAAGATCAACCACTCCTTTGAATGTTTCTTCTGCTCCGATTGGAACTTGAAGAGGAATAGCTTCAGAACCTAATTTTTCTTTCACATCTTTTACCACGGTAAAGAAGTCAGCACCAGATCTATCCATTTTGTTAACGAATCCGATTCTTGGCACATTGTAGTTATCAGCCAATCTCCAGTTTGTCTCAGATTGTGGCTCTACACCAGAAACCGCACAGAATAAAAACACAAGACCATCAAGTACTCTCAAAGATCTATTCACCTCTACAGTAAAATCAACGTGACCAGGAGTATCAATAATATTCATTGGAAAATCTTGATCTTTCCAATTCCAATTGGTTTTAGTAGCTGCAGAAGTAATTGTAATACCTCTTTCTTGCTCTTGCTCCATCCAGTCCATAGTAGCCGCACCATCATGTACTTCCCCAATCTTGTGGCTCATACCTGTGTAGTATAGTACTCTTTCTGTTGTTGTTGTCTTACCCGCATCAATGTGCGCAGCAATACCAATATTTCTAGTGAATTTTAAATCTTTTGACATGATATCTATGTGTGATTATATATTTATATCTAAATGAAATAGGTTAGAAGAAAAAAATCCGCTAACCTATTTTATTATTATTTCTAAGTTACCGCAGAAAACACTTATTCAAAATCTAATAGTTATGAATGTAGAGCGTTTCGATGTGGTAGTAATGAACATTTTCTTTAAAGTACTAAACTCTGAAGTGGGCAAATGCTCTGTTAGATTCCGCCATTTTATGCGTATCTTCTTTTCGCTTCACCGCAGCTCCTTCATTTTTACTTGCTGCGATTAGCTCTGAAGCTAATTTTTCAGCCATTCCTTTACCAGATCTTGCTCTAGAGAATCTTACCAACCATTTCATTCCGATTGATAATTTTCTAGAAGCTCTGATTTCAGTAGGAATCTGGAACGTTGCTCCACCAATCCTTCTTGATCTTACTTCTACAGCAGGAGTAGTATTAACTAATGCATCTTTCCATACTTTATGCGGATCTTCTCCAGTACGCTCTTGAATCTTGTCCATTGCTTCGTAAAATAATCTAAAAGCTGTACTTTTCTTTCCAGCCCACATTAGGTTATTTACAAATTGAGTTACCATTATATCATTAAACCTTGGATCTGGCTGTATGACTCTCTTTTTTGGCTTTCTTTTTCTCATTTCTTATCTATTCTTGATAAATGGATATTATTATTTCTTAGGTCTCTTAGCGCCGTACTTAGATCTACTTTGAGTTCTATCAGCAACACCCGCTGTATCTAGAGCTCCTCTTACGATTGTATATCTTACCCCAGGTAAATCTTTCACTCTACCACCTCTAATCAATACGATTGAGTGCTCTTGTAGATTGTGACCTTCTCCAGGAATGTATGCGATAACTTCGATACCGTTTGTAAGTCTCACCTTAGCAACTTTCCTAAGTGCAGAGTTAGGCTTCTTAGGAGTTGTAGTATATACTCTTGTACATACTCCTCTTCTTTGAGGGCATGAGTCAAGAGCTCTTGATTTACTCTTTTCTACAATCTTCTTTCTTCCCTTCTTAACTAACTGATTAATAGTTGGCATATGCTACCTATTTTTATCTTTATTTACATTGAAAATTTTCGAGAAAGACTAGGCTTCCCCAAAAGCGAGTGCAAATGTAGGATTATTTTATTAGATAGACAACATGCTTTTGTGCATTTTTTCACTCTAGACCTTTATTTCTTATTGATTTGGTAGAAATCACCAAAATCCACCTTACACTTCGACCTCAAATATTCTAAACTACATGACTTGAAACATTCATCCTGTTGGCAATTTGACACATACTCAAAATATTATTTGCCAAATGCTATTATATATTACATTTCTATAATATGTTTAGAAAATAAACAAATATAATTTTTTATAATATGTTTTATATATTACAAATACTTTAATCTATTCTTCATTAATTTACTTTTATTGAAATAATAGATACTCAGCTATTTTGATGGATTTATTCACTTCTTTTGTCGATAATGAATCGGAATACAGAACAAAAGACTAATTTTATGTATTCTATTGGCAAAAGAAACATACAATGACAACAGTGAGACAGTATAGAATAGGTGGAAATCCAAATGGCGGTGGTGGTGGCCCATTTGGAATGATAGGATCAATTATAATGCTTGTTCTTGGACTTCTTCTTGCTTATATGGTAGTAAAGGGGGTATTTACATTACTATTTTGGTTATCACCCATTTTATTGATAGCTGGTGTAGCAATAGATCCAAACGGTGCACTTAATATTGGTAAATCCTTTATTGATATATCTAAGAAAAACCCACTTATACCAATTGGAATTGTAATATTATCAGCATTATGGTTTCCAGTTGTACCTGGTGTTATTGGTGCACTTACTGGCAGTTTTCTCCTTTCTAAGTACTTTGTAAAAAAGAAGATAAAAAAGGTATTCAACCAACATGCTCCTCAAGAAAGCGCTCCAGAATCTGAAGAATTCGTAGAATATGAAGAAGTAAATGAAGAGGAAGATTTCCTCACTTTACCTCCTGTCGAACCCAAAGTTGAACCTCAGAAAAAGTCGAATAATGAATATGACAATATGTTCTAACCATTGATATTTTAATATTTAATAACTCATCTAATCATACTTAATCTTGGAGATCGGATTATTCATATTTACAATCTGTGTCGCTTTTGGTTATGTAATGATGATTTCGAGGATACTATCTGGATGGATAAACACGCCAGAATGGATTATTCCAGACGATTATTCCCCTTCTACTCAAATAAGTATCATAATAGCAGCCAGAAACGAGGAAGAGCATATAAAAGCCTGTCTAGAGTCTATTTTAGAATGCGATTTTCCTACTAATTTATTAGATATAATTGTGATAGATGATGCAAGTACTGATGATACTTCCGCAACGGTATTGTCTATTCAAAATAAAATAATTCAACTTTTTCATTCTGATCAAAACATAGGTAAAAAAGGAGCACTATCCTTGGGCATTCACAACTCAAAAGGAGATTTAATCATTACAACCGATGCAGATAGTATAGTTAATCCCAATTGGCTCAATTCTATAGTAAGTTACTATGAAAAAACCAATGCGAGACTCATTGCTGCACCAATTCAATATGATATTGACAAAACTCTAATTCAGCGATTCCAATATATAGATGGCATCAATAATATGGCCGTTACTGCAAATGGTATTTATAAAAAGTCTTACTTTATGGCAAATGGTGCCAATCTAGTATATGAGAAGTCACTATTCTATGAGTTAAATGGATTTGAAGAAAGTAAACAACTAGCCTCTGGAGATGATATGCACATGATACAATCAGCTGCGATACTAGACTCATCATCCATTCGATATTTAAAATCAAAAGATGCTATAGTCTTTACTAACCCAGAAACCAATTTAAGCAATCTAATCGATCAGAGAAAAAGATGGGCAACTAAAACCAAGAGCTATAGCGATAAAAGAATCATGAAGATTCAAGGCTATGTGTTTTTCTTTTCTTTGCTTTTAGTTTTAAATTTATGCCTATCTTTTATTGGATTTGGTCTTAGTTTCTCCGGATTCCTATTTGGCCTATTTATAAAGTTGACTATTGATTTCATGTATCTGACCAAACTACAGGAATATTTCGAATCTAAACATGCTTTAAAGTCGTTTTTACCCGCTTCATTTATGTTTCTAGGCTATATTTTAATAGCCGGATGTTGGGCGTTGTTTCCATCCTCATACAAATGGAAAGGCAGGGATGTAACCTAGCCAGTTAAAATTCTCCACCACCTTCACCCCCTTGATATCCACCTCTCTTTGGTCGCTCTTTCTTCTTGTTGATTCGATAATTCACGGTAGCTGTAAGTGTCCTTGGCCTCCATTGAAAATCACTTTCTTCATAGAAATCATCAGCAATAAATTCACCCCTTCGCTTCCTATTATTGAATACATCTTGAACAGAAAGAGTAAAAGTCAAGTCAGGTGTAAAATCCTTTGAAAAAGCTACACTCAATGAAGTTATTGACTTTCTGTTGCCTTGCAAAGTTTCTCTAGGTGCGCGATAGTTTAATCTTAGCTGTAAGTCAGCGTTCTTCCAAAAAGAGATTCTCGAGTTAAGCCTTGACGTCCAAGCGTAATTATCTACATTAAAATCCTGTCCTGCATCGGAAGTCCCTTTTGTTATAAACCTAAATCCATTTATACTTCCATCTAATCTCAACCATTTAATTCCAGTATATGCGAATAAAAATTCAAACCCCATATTTTCTCCTGTCCCAACGTTTTCTGGTCTCCTAACAGTTGTTTGATTTTCTACATCTTGGGTTTGTACTCTTTGGATATTATCACTTGTATATCTGTAATAAATAGAAGATCCTATATTTCCATTCTCCCAATATTTTAAATGACCTATTTCGTAACTATCAGTAAATTCTGGATTCAGGTCTGGATTACCACTAAAGAAATTCCTCCTATCTGTAAACGTAAAAAACGGATTTAGGTCCCAAAATCTTGGTCTTCTTATTCTTCTACTGTAGCTCGCTTGAAAAGAATTTTCTCCTGCCATTTTATATGAAACAAATCCACTTGGAAAGAAATTTATATAATCCCTGTCATTCAATTCATTAGTCTGAATGAGTTCTGTTCTGATATGAGAATACTCAGCTCTAGCTCCTATCTGAAAGGAAATTTTTTCGAAATCCTTACCTATATTAGCATATCCACCTAGTACGTCTTCATCGTAAATAAAATCATTTGACAATCCTTCTTCTGTAAACCAAATCATATCTTCGGGAGAAGCTATAGTAGTGCCAAAAGTTTCAACTAAAAAATTATTTGAAATCTGTCTAAATGTTCCTAGTGCCCCCATTTCCGACTTGAAGCCATTATCAAATGGTTTTGAATAATCCAACTGGAATCTCCATTGACGCTGCCCCTCTTCATTTGCTGACCTCTGCAGAAGCAATGCATCATTTACTAAGAGATCATTTTGATAAAGCGATTCTCTAAAAAATGAAGACTCCTCCTCATCATTACTTTGAAAACTTACGTCAGCGGTTAACTTATGTCCTTTATCTTTGAATTTTTTATCATACCTAAGGCTATACTCTAATGTGGGTTCAAGTTCATTTTCAGTATCCGTTCTTAATATATATTGATCGAAAAAATCATTCGTAGGTCTCGTCAATAGCTCTCCTGATGGAAAATCAGCATCTCGGTACTCAACATAATTGTTATTATTATCTTCCCCATATCTATATAAAAAGGCCGCTGTCAATACTTCATTATCGCTCAATAGATAATCACTACCGAACCTAAAACTATGATCTTCTCCAGACCTTTCTCTAACTTGCTTTTGGAGTGAAACTTTCGTTATGTCCTCTAAATAAAATTCTTGGTACCTGTTTCCATTCGAATCTCCGGTACGTTTCCGATAACTGTAATTCAAGAAAAAATTGAACTTATCTTGTCTATAATTAAGATTTGCCCCAGCGCCATATTGTAAGGGAGCACCGCCTGTTAATTCAAACGAACCATTAAAACCTTTTGCTCGATCTTTCTTTAAGATAATATTAATGATACCTGCCATTCCTTCAGCTTCGAATTTCGACGAAGGGTTGGTAATTACCTCTACTCTCTCTATCATACTTGCATTAATAGTCCTTAGACCATCGGTTCCATTGAGACCTATGAGACCAGATGGACGCCCATTGATTAAGATTCTTACATTTTCACTACCTCTAAGGCTTACTTCTCCTTCTACTCCTACTGTGACAGACGGTATGTTATCAAGTACGTCAGAAGCATTGCCTCCTCTAGAAGCTAAATCTTTTCCAACATTAAAGATTCTCTTATCCAAAGAAAACTGCAGTTCACTTTTCTCAGCCCTTACTACAACTTCATCAAGATTTACTCCTCCCACAGACATTACGATTTGTCCCATATCAATAAATGGTTTTCCTTTTTCAGGAATAATATTATCTATAACCAGAGACTCGTATCCAATAAACTCTACCTCGGCATACATTGGACCAACAGGTTTAACACTAAAAGAAAATGACCCATCCGCCTCGGATATCCCTCCAGTGAGAAGTGAAGAGTCCTTTTTCGCAAAAATCGAAATAGTAGCGAATTCTAATGCAGCTTGGGACGATTGATCAACAACTTGCCCTTTGATCAAAGTCATCGCAGGTCTTCCTTGTCCACGATTTGGCCTTTGAGCCAATGAGAAATTGACAAATAAAAAACAAGACAATAATGTATATATAAGTTTCATAGAATTCATGATAGTATTAGATATTGAAGTTTCTCCCTTCAAAAGAAATATAACTACTAAATTGTTGCAACAATTGATCTTTATTTCAAGAATTAATGTCAAGAAAGAACCTTTCTTTAGACAAGGATGTAGCACCAATTTTTTTATAAAATTTTATTGCCCTCTCGTTAAAGTCAGGCGTTTGCCATTGAATGCCTGTGATATCATTTTCTTTTCCAAATTTCTTCATTTCATTTACCAAGGCTACGCCTATTCCATTACTCCGATATTTATCATCTAAAAACAAACAATCCATATAAAGGTACTCGGCGGCATTCCAAGTAGAATATTGTTTCATCCAAGTGATATAACCTACATAGTCTCCATCAACAACAGCAACTCTACATTGCAACTTAGGTTCGTTGCCAAATATATCTTTCGACAACCTTTCTTGCTTTCCTTTAGAATCATATTCGCATTTCTCAAATAAAGCATGTGCTGCACAAAGAGAAACTAATTGATTCATCTCCTCTTTTTTAGGATGCTTAATAATGTATTTCATAGAATAAAATTTAGAATAAGAATCATTTTAGATTTCAACAATAAAAAACGGGCTTATCAACCCTATTAAGGAATGAATCACTAATAAAGTTACATTCTTCTGCTTGATATTTTTCCCTTTTTCCGCGTTAAAAAGCCTCGCCTATGCGATGCATAGCCTACGTTTTTTGCCTTGAAGAATGAATAAATATCAGCACATAAAAACGTACTTTTATTAATGCATCATTCCTAAGATCAAGAAGCCCATTATTGTATTTTTATAATTGCCAATAACTAGTCAAGAGGTAGTCTTCTCTTAACCATTGTCAATATAGTAGCTATAGCAACTGTCTCTCCTGTCTCATCATAGACATCTACTAAAAACTTAACGATTCCTTTCGGAATATCATCTTCCTCTCTTTTTTCTTGAGCGATTTTTTCCTTTGCCGTGAATCTTACACCAATAGTCATTCCAGCATATACTGGTTTGGTAAATCTGCACTCATCTAATCCGTAATTAAGCAATACTGGACCTTTTGCAGCATGCACAAATAAACCTGCAGCTGCACTTAGAATGAAATATCCATGTGCAACACGTTGTTCGAAGATCGTTCCTTCCAAAGATGTAACATCAGTATGCGCGTAAAAATGATCCCAACTCACATTCGCAAAATTTACAATGTCCGCCTCCGTTATGGTACGTTTTGCTGTTATAACGGTATCTCCAACTTCAATATCCTCAAAATGCTTTGTAAATGGATGTGCTCCACCCTCGTTATATTTAGCACCATATTGATATTGACCTGTGATTTCAGTCAATGTTGTCGGGCTTCCTTGAACAGCACACCGTTGCATGTAATGATTAACACCTCTCATTCCCCCCATTTCTTCACCTCCACCTGCACGCCCTGGGCCTCCATGTACTAGTAATGGCATAGGAGATCCGTGACCAGTACTTTCAGGAGCAGATTCTCTATTGAGTACTAATATTCTACCGTGATGGCTTGCAGCTCCTAATACAAATTCACGAGCTGTTTTATCGTCATTGGTAGCAATAGAACACACCAATGATCCTTTGCCCATTTTAGCCAACTCTATGGCTTCATCTACATTTTTATAGGGCATTAATGTACTTGCAGGACCAAATGCTTCAATATCATGCACATCTGTATTCTCAAATGGCTTGTCTTGTCTCATTAAAATTGGGCCCATGTACGATCCCGCTTTATTTGTACCATCTACAAGCATCACTTCGTCCAAGTCACCAAATACTATTTGTGAAGTTTCTAATAGTTGTTCTATTCTTTCTCGCACTTCTATTACTTGTTGAGGACCCGCAAGTGACCCCATGCGCACGCCCTCTACTCTTGGATCACCTATTGTCGTTTTAGCGAGTGCTTTTCCTAATTGTATTTGTACATCTTCTATGAGATTTTCAGGAACCATTATTCTCCTAATTGCTGTACATTTCTGACCACATTTGGTTGTCATTTCTCTTCTTACTTCTTTAAGGAAAAGGTCAAATTCATCCGTTCCAGGTGCTGCATCTTGTCCTAAGATCATACAGTTAAGTGAATCTGCTTCCATATTGAAAGGTACAGCTTCATTGATAATTTGAGGCGTCGCTTTTAGCATCCTTCCCGTTGTCGCAGAACCCGTAAATGTAACCACATCTTGGCTGGTTACATGATCCAAAATCCCTCTTGCACTCCCACTTATTAATTGCAATGCTCCTTCTGGTAAAATTCCTGAAGCGATTATATCTTTCACCATTGCTTCAGTAAGAAACGATGTCAAAGTCGCTGGCTTAACAATTGCCGGCATACCTGCCAACCAATTTACTGCACACTTTTCTAACATACCCCAAATTGGGAAGTTAAATGCATTAATGTGTACAGCTACGCCCTCTTTTGGTACCATGATGTGATGGCCCACAAATTGTCCACCTTTTGATAATGGAGCCATTTCACCATCTACATAATAGGGTTGATCAGGAAACTTCTTTCTCAAGCTTGCATTGGCAAACAAATTACCAATTCCACCTTCTATATCAACCCAACTATCACTTTTAGTTGCTCCTGTTTGATAACTTACCGAGTAATAACTTTTTCGTTTTTCATGAAGATACAATGCAAGCGACTTGATCATTCTTCCTCTTTGCTGGAATGTCATTTTTCTTAACGAATGACCGCCAGTCTTTCTCCCATATTCCAGCATATCAGCCCAATCAAGACCTTTACTCGTAGCATAACCTATAATTTCACCATTCGCTCCATCTATCAAAGCTTGTCCATCTCCATCTCCAGTTACCCAGTTGCCCAGTGCGTAGTTTTTTATCTTCATATTGATTATTTTTTTGATTAGGTGGCGTGAAGATAATAGCATTGATCGAATGAATGAATTTTTGAATGCTTGAATATTTGGAATGATATCTTACTGACAACATATTGTTCCATTTTCAAATTATTACTTTTGCAATTCTTAACCAAAGAAAAACATATGCCAGTATTAGGAGTATTAGGTGCAGGAGCGATGGGCTCAGGTATAGCACAAGTAGCTGCAACCCATGGATGGGAAGTCCAACTCATAGATATAAATGAAGAGGCAACTGTAACCGCTCGAAATAAGCTTCAAAAAATCCTCAATCGTCAAGTTGAAAAAGGTCGAATGTCAGATATCGAAGTAAAAGGTATCATGGGGAGAATTTATTTTGGTAGTTCGATGACAGCATTTGAAACGGCAGACCTTGTTATAGAGGCTATAGTTGAGAATATGGACATCAAAAAGAAAGTCTTCAAATCAATAGAGCGCATTGTCAGTCCAGATTGTATTTTAGCTACTAATACATCTTCTCTTTCTGTGACTCAAATTGCAGCTTCTTTGGATAATCCTTCTAGAATGGTGGGAATTCATTTTTTCAATCCAGCTCCTTTGATGAAATTGGTTGAGATAATTCCTGCTGTCCAATCTGACCCTGGTATAGTATCAAAAGCTCAATCTATAATTGACAATTGGGGCAAGTATACTGCACTCGCAAAAGACACTCCTGGATTTATCGTTAATAAAGTGGCTCGTCCATTTTATAGCGAAAGCATAAAAATATACGAAGAAGGGATAGCAGATTTTGCTACTATTGATTGGGTAATGACTGAACTCGGAGAATTTCGAATGGGGCCATTTACTTTGACAGATTATATTGGTCATGATGTGAATTACAAGGTGACAGAATCTGTATGGAAGGCATTTTACTATGATGGCAGATACAAGCCTTCTTTTGCCCAGAAATCTTTGGTTGATGCTGGATACCTTGGAAGAAAAACTGGAAGAGGTTTTTATGATTATGCTGAAGGTGCAGTAAAACCAGAACCAAATAAGGATACCGATAAAGGACACAAGGTTCTACATAGAGTTCTAGCTATGTTAATCAATGAAGCCGCTGATACAGTCTATATGGGAATATGTACTGAAGAAGCAGTAGAAACAGCTATGACTAAAGGCGTAAACTACCCCAAAGGGCTGTTGGCTTGGGGTAAAGAGCTTGGGTTTGATTATATCGTTCAATTACTGGATGAACTGTATGAGCGATATCATGAGGAGCGATATAGAGTTTCACCATGGTTGAGAGATAAGGTTTAATGTTGTTGAATTATTCAATGCTTGAATGGTTGAATGATTGAATGCTTGAATGGTTGGATGGTTGGATGGTTGGATGATCGAACTTATTTTCATGTGGACAATACCAATAAAGAAATCTAAAACGTTTTGTATAAAGGGTTAGAAAAACAGAATTTTAAACAAATAAAAATATGCTAACAATTTGACAAAATCGTACCACTTAAGGATAACCACTTGTATATCCATTCTATGCTTACTAATTCAAGCGCCTCATCTGCATGCTCAAATTATGCCTATGAAGGGTATAACTCTTGTAGCGCCACCCTCACCTATCGGTCAACCAGAAATGGATGCCCTCATCAAGATAAATACTGAATGGATCAGTCTTGTACCATATGGATTTAGCCGTGGCACTGACAATCCAAAGATTAGATACAATCTAGACAGGCAATGGTGGGGAGAGAAACAAGAAGGAATCGAAACATGTATAGCATTAGCCCATAAAAACAACATTAAAGTAATGCTCAAACCACAGGTTTATATTCATGGATCGTGGGTAGGTGATGTTACATTTGATAATGAAAAGGATTGGCAAGCATGGGAAAATGAATATAATGAATACATTCATTTCTATGCAAAAATGGCCGCCGAAAATGATGTTGAATTGTTTTGTATAGGTACCGAATATAAGCTAGCTGTCCAGCAAAGGCCTGAGTTCTGGAGAAAGTTGATAAAAGATATCAGATGCTACTATTCTGGCAAACTGATTTACTCTTCTAATTGGGATGGATATGACAAAATACCAATTTGGGACGATTTGGATTACATAGGAATTAGTGCTTATTTCCCTTTGACAGATGATAAAACGCCATCAAAATATACACTTGAAAAAAAGTGGAAACCTATCAAAAAGAAATTGGCAAAGTTTTCTCGTAGAAATGGGAAGCCATTAATTTTTACCGAATACGGATACCTAAGTATAGATAAGTGTGCCTGGCGAGCATGGGAATTAGAAAAAGGAGTCAAACAAAAACCAATCAATGAAGAAGCACAAGCCAATTCCTACAATATGTTGCTCGAAACGTTTTGGGAAGAAGAATGGTGGGGAGGTGGATTTTTATGGAAATGGTTCCCTGCAGGAATGGGTCATGAGGGATATCCAGAAAGAGACTATACACCCCAAGGGAAACTGTCCGAAAAGGTGATCCAAGACTGGTATGGCAAGAGTAGACTTTCAATATCTGATTGAGTACAGGAATTCTAACAATATTGATATTACTACTTTAACATACCTTTTGTAATCATTCCTCTCATTGATCAGTTCAATAATTGTAGATTTACAATCCGAAGAATAAAATCACTTATGAAGAAATATATATTATCAATTTGCTTGCTTGTATTTGGTGCATTTTCAGCATCTGCATCATACATTCTATTACCGATGGATTATGAAAGTCAAAAAGATCATCTGAAAGCATATGGTATTACATACTGGATTATTGACAATGGCCTAGAAGCGTATTGGTTGCTTAATTATCGAGGAGGCAGTTTTGCATTTGAACATAATAATAGGTTCGAAACTGAATGCAAGGTTAGAGGTGTCTCTTATGAAGTAATTTCTAATGCTCAATTTGCACAAATAAGATCTTCTATCAACGATAAAGAGAAAAATCAAGAAGTAGTAAAACTCGAGCAAGCGCCTAAAATTGCAGTCTATACTCCTGATACAAATTCGAAAGGGGAGAAAGTCCAACCATGGGATGATGCGGTAACAATGGTGCTCGCCTATGCTGAAATACCATATGAGACAGTATACGATAGAGATGTACTTGAAGACAAACTCGCAGAATACGATTGGTTGCATTTACATCATGAAGATTTCACAGGTCAATATGGAAAATTTTATGGGTCCCAAGGAGGAAAACCATGGTATAAAGCCAACCAAAAAAAGATGGAATCGCTCGCCACAGAACTTGGTTTCAATAAGGTCTCACATCTAAAATTGGCAGTAGCCAAACGAATCAAAGAATATATTGAAGGTGGTGGATTTATGTTTGCTATGTGTTCCGCTACAGATACTTATGATATAGCCCTCGCCGCTGAAGGATTGGATATATGTGCCGCTATCTATGATGGTGACGATGCAGACCCAAACGCCGAATCAAAGCTTAATTTTGATAAGACATTAGCATTTAAAAACTTTGATCTAATAAAGAATCCACTTACTTACGAGCATTCATCGATTGATAATAAAAATAGAAAGGTAACCCCAGAAACTGATTATTTCAAGCTGTTCGAATTCTCTGCAAAGTGGGATCCTATTCCAACTATGTTATGCCAGAATCATACGCTGACCGTAAAAGGATTCATGGGACAATCTACAGGATTCAAAAAAAGTCAGATTAAATCCGAGATCTTAATCATGGGGGAAAATAAGGCCGCAGGAGAAGCAAGATACATTCATGGCAGTCATGGATATGGCACATGGACTTTCTATGGAGGTCATGACCCTGAAGATTATAGACATTATGTAGGTGATCCTGAGACAGATCTTTCTCTACATCCAAAAAGTCCTGGTTACCGACTGATTTTGAATAATATTCTATTTCCAGCTGCAGAGAAAAAGAAAAGGAAAACGTAGGTAGGGGAAATTTAGAATGTTAAATATTGACTTCCGAAATTACAAATCACATTTAATATACTCTGTCTAATACATGGCTCAAAGACTTGCTTCAATAAAGGATAAAAAGGAAATTGACTGGAAAGGTGGTTTTTCTGCTATGCGCTTATTGCCAAGGTTTTTTGGTGAAATATATGAAGCTGGCCGGAAAGCATTTGTCTTTAATGTTATCTGTAGATTAGTCAATGCTCTTTCGCCTATCATTCTCCTTTATATAGGTAAATTATTAATTGATGAAATTATCTTACAAGTCAATGCTGAAATTCCAGATTATTCAAAGATTTGGGTTTATGTTGGTATTGAATTGGGCATCGCCATAATTTCAGATATCATCAACAGAATCATAAGTCTTACAGATGGCTTGATTGGTGATTTATACTCTAATGCTTCTTCTATCAAAATTATCACCAAAACCAAGGATCTCAGTATTAGCCAATTGGAAGATTCCGAATTCTACGATAAACTTGAACGAGCAAGAACCAAAACAACTGGTAGAGTTACACTTATGTCTACGGCTCTGTCTCAAGTACAAAGCTTAATTGTGATCATATCATTAATAGCCGGATTGATATATTTCGAGCCGTGGTTGATCTTGATTTTAATACTTAGTATAATTCCTGCATTTATCAATGAATTAAAATTTAGTTCTAGCAAATATTCAATCGCTAGAAGTTGGACAGCGGAGAGACGAGAACTTGATTACCTTAGATACATTGGTGCTAACGACACTACCGCTAAAGAAATGAAGCTTTTTGGCCTTGTTGATTTTGTTGCTTCTCGTTTCAAAAAACTCTCTGACGAATATTATTTCATTAATAGAAAACTAGCAATAAGAAGAACTTTTCTTGGAGCAATATTCAATCTATTAGGCACAATAAGTTACTATGGTGCTTATATTCTAATTATTTATCGAGCTATTAGTGGTACGATTTCTATTGGTGATCTTACATTTCTGAGTGGATCATTTAGTAGATTGAGAAGTGGCCTACAGAGTAACTTTTCTCAGTTTACCAGAATAGCCGAAAGTGCATTGTATCTGAAGGACTATTTTGACTTTCTTGATATAGTTCCTCCAATAAGTTTAAGTAAAAGCAGACCTATACCTTCTGAAATAAAGATAGGTTTTGAGATGGTGGATGTTACTTTTTCTTATCCTGGGGGTGAACATAAAGTACTTGACAAAGTAAACTTCAAGATAAGGGCTGGAGAAAAAATGGCCTTTGTAGGTCAGAACGGAGCTGGTAAAACTACGCTCATAAAACTTCTTCTTCGATTCTATGAACCAGATTCTGGTCAGATATTATTAGATGGTGTGGATATCACAGCTTTTAACAAGGATGAGTATCAGAAACAATTTGGAGTAATTTTCCAAGATTTCATTCGATATGAATTTAAAGTAAGAGAAAATATCGCTGTTGGAGACATTTCTAAACTTGATGATCAAGCTGCAGTAGAAGAAGCAGCAAGAAGATCGCTTGCAGATGAGGTAGTAGCAGAGATGAGCCTCGGATATGAGCAACAACTTGGTAGAAGATTTGCCAAAGGGAAAAATCTATCAGGCGGTCAATGGCAAAAGATCGCTCTAGCTAGGGCTTATATGAAAGATGCAAAGGTAATGGTCCTCGACGAGCCGACTTCAGCACTTGATGCACGAGCTGAGTACGAAGCATTTCAAAGGTTTATTGGACTTACGAAAGGAAAAACTAGTATAATTATCTCGCATAGATTCTCAACAGTGCGAATGGCGGATCGGATTTTGGTTTTGGAAGATGGTAAGGTGCTAGAGCTCGGTACACATGAAGAATTGATGGACAATAATCAGTTATATTCAGAGTTATTTTCATTGCAAGCTGCCGGTTATCAATAGGCAGTTATTGGCATTCTGTTATATGCTTTTTTCAAAACAAACACTGTCCTCAACTCCAGCATATTGCCCATAATTATCAATACGCTTATATCCTGCCTTCTCATATAATCTTATGGCTCCAACTTGCCTAATTCCTGTTTCTAAAATACATTTCTGGGCACCTAAGTCTTTAGCCCAATCTTCAAGATGCTGCAATAACACACCTGCATAGCTATTACCTCGATGTTGCTCAGCTATATACATACGCTTTACTTCATAGTTCTGTATATCATATTCTTTGATAGCTCCACAACCGATCGGTTCTTCTTTATAATATACAACCAACGCATACTTTATATCATCTAATTTATTGAATTGGTCGTAGAATGCATGATCATCCCCATCAGTTACAGCAAGGTATTTATCTAAATCGTTGACAAGCTTTTTGAAAATAGAGTTATCTGCATTTGTCCTTTCTATTTTCAGCATTTTATTTTGTTTCATTTTGAGCTAGAATTCGGATCCCTTCTAAAGTAAGATTTTTATTAATCTCATCATATTCAGTATTGAGTTCTTTTATAATGGAACTAAGGCCTCCTGTTGCTACGATTTTATAACTATCGTCGAGCTCTAATTTTATTCTGCTAAGGATTTCTTTGACCATTCCTATAAATCCAAATAATACTCCCGCTTTTATTGCTGTAGATGTACTTGTGCCAATTGCTGATTCTGGCATATCGATATCAATCTCAGGTAATAAAGAAGTACTATCCGAAAGGGTAGAAATAATTGTTTTCAGGCCTGGTGCAATCGTAACTCCAGTAATACCTATATTATGCTCATATACTGTAAAGGTAAGTGCTGTCCCAAAATCAACAACTATACAATTCTGACGATAGATATTACTAACTGCAACAGCATTTGCTACAAGGTCAGAACCTATTTCATAGACTTTCGGTATCCTCATATCCAGCTTAATAAATAACTCAGGATTCAAAAGGAGGGGTACAAATCTCACACTATTGGTTAGTGCTTGCATGATTCTTTCTGTAACTTCTGGTACTACACTGCTTACGGCTGCACCTTTAATATCTGCTGGAGCTACTCCCCATTCAAGTAGGATATCTCTTATACCCGTTTCATAAAATAATGCAGGTTGATAATCCTTTGTTTCGTATCTATATTTATGTGTCCATTCATGACCGTTATGTATGGCGATTACTATGTTACTATTTCCAATATCAGCTGCTAAAAACATAATTATTACTTCTATTCTATTAATTCAAATTTCCAACAAGGTTAATTTATGTAAATGTTTCAAGTATTCTGTTAATCTAAACTCAGTCAATAAGCCAACCGTAAATTCTATCGCCGACATTACTACAATGGGAATACACGTTGCTACAATCAACCCTTTCTCTTGGTGAAATAAACCTCCAAATGCTATAAAACATCCGAACGCAATTGCATAAATATATATCCTTCTATTCTTTTTTTTCTTTAATACTCTCCATCTAGTATATCGTCGTTCTTCTTTGATTTCATTTGTGTTTAGTGAAATATAATCTTTAAAGTATTTATACCGACTATAATACAGATACATCATTACTGCCCCCTTACCTACTAAATAAATAGATAACATGCTCAAACCTATAGCTGTCTCTTATACACATCTGACGCTGCCGACGAAGAGGATAGTGGAGATC
>OJIO01000686.1_pt1 | contig 19588 bp, 14 predicted proteins | sample 1595621 | NCBI WGS metagenome assembly OJIO01 (sample SAMN05416776, study PRJEB24817) | seawater metagenome | isolation source: Sea water | place: Canada:Atlantic | collected 2013-07
TCTACACTATCCTCTTCGTCGGCAGCGTCAGATGTGTATAAGAGACAGAATGAAAGCTCCATATTATTTTGGAATGAACCATCCAAATCGGTATGACCTACGACCCAGCAATTAACATCAACATTATTCTTTAAGAAGATGGCAATCTGCTCTAATGATTCTTCAGATTCTGGTTTGATCAAGGTTTTTCCAGTATCAAAATAAATTCCATATAAAGCAATTTTTCCCTCGATTCGAATTTTTTCTTCAATCAAGTCTGCTTTAACAAGAATATCTTGCTTCATTACTTCCCGTTCAATAATGGTCATTGTATATCGTCTACCATTGTCAGGTGCAGTTAATATTTCCACCCATACTTCTTTTCCTGTTTCAGTTTTCAAAAAATAATGTCCAAAATCTGAGTTTCTATGTTCGAACAAGATCTGGCCACCAGCTTTTTCAATAGCAGCGGAATAGTTTCTGAGTATTTGTAAATAGGATGGTTTTTTGACAACTCTGGTATTGGCTTTATAATGTTCAAATCGGATTTCTATTTTTCTACCTTCTATCGATTGCTTTTGGTCTTTAGACTGCTGAAATTCATATTGATCAAATTCAAAATCTTTATAATTTCGTATTTTATAATTGGGCATTCTTTCTAATAATTCATAGTCTTTACTGCCAGGTTCATCCTCATTTTGCGCTTGCGAAAAGAGCATCATAAAGAGTATCGGAAGTATTAGAATATATTTTTTCATTTCTTACATTTTAAACTATTAATGAACACTAACAAATCACTAATCACTAATCATGATACTAGAAAATGTTTAATCATTTAATCATTTATTCATTCATTATCCAAAATTATTCAAACTCCTACCTAATCACCCCAATCCCTGCCTCAGTAAGCTGAACATTATAACCAGGAACATCAACCTCCATAATTTCCATAGCCCTAGCTTTAAGAATCTCCCATTGTGCATTTAATTCTACAAGTCTTTTCTTACATGCATCATTCACTCTAGGAAGGCTACTTTCTGTTGAATTAATAAGGAATATATATTCAGCTGTAAACTTATTAGGGAAGTTTTCCACATCATCATAAGCCTTAGATTTACGTTGGATCATATCTTCATCCCAAGCTTTCATTTTCGCAATTAATGCTTCTCCATTCTTTCTGATTATTGTATACATATCACTTTTTGGAAAGTCTTTCAGAACCTCATCTACCTTCTTACGCATTTTTAGAATAGCATTGACTTTAGCGTGCATATCATTGAATTCCGCGGTTGTAGACTTCATAAATGCGTCATATTCAGCATAGGTCGAGTCGGAAATATCATAAAGTGGATTGATTAGAACACTAAAATCTGAATTAACTTCTTGAGTACCCGCTTTAAGGGTTATTGTGTATTTCCCAGGAGAGACTTTGTGCCCTCTATAACTTCCTTCGATATAGGCAGTCGGAGCTCCAATCAATGATGAATTTCTTAAGTTCCAAACAAAACGATTCAATCCCTTTTTGGCTGATAGTTTTGGTTCTGCGGAAGGGCCTCCATCATAGCTTTGAAAAGATTTGTCCTTTTTCGAACTGATTCGACGAACCAGAGAACCATTGCTGTCTTTGATTTCCATAATCACTTCAGTGTCTTTTGGCAGCTCAGGTAGAGCATAATAAGTAACCAATCCATTGGCTGGATTTACACCCTCAAACGGATTTGTTCCATTGCTAGAATTTCCGTTCAATGGACTAGACCAATTTCCTAAAAGTGCATCTGCGGGTTTGTAAAGGGTAAAGGCATTGTCTCCTTTATTGTATTGTCTAAGCATCTCCAGATCATCCAAAACCCAGAAAGATCTACCAGCTGTAGCAACGATCAAATCACCATGCCGTATAATCATATCTGTAACTGGTGTAACTGGAAAATTCAAATTAAATGGTTTCCAATCTTTCCCTCCATTCCAAGATATATATATGCCAGTTTCTGTACCCGCAAATAACATATCTTTCCTTACTTCGTCTTCGCGTACTACACGTGTATATGCCCCATTTGGAATCCCATTTGAAATATTTATCCAAGACTTTCCATAATTGGTTGTTTTGTAAAGACCTGGTGTATGGTCATTAAATTTATAGCGTGTTGTCGCAATATATGCGGTAGCTGGATCATGTGGGGATACGTCAATGGCATTGATCAAACATTCAGTCAGTCCCTTTGGGGTAACATCGTTCCAAGATTCTCCTCCATCTCTTGTTAATTGTACTAGACCATCATCACTTCCTGTATAGATCACACCTTTTTCATGTGGCGATTCTATAACATAACTCAATGTACCGTAGTTCTCTGCGCCAACTGCTTCGTTGGTGTATGGAACTCCTGCCTTTCCTTGTTTCTCTTTCTCATTTCGAGTCAAATCTGGTGAAACCTCTTCCCATGAAACACCCAAATCTCTTGTACGTAACAAGTATTGAGCACCGTGGTAATATGTACCAGGTTCATGTTTGGACCAGATAATTGGGGCATTCCAATTGAATCGATACTTCATATCCTTTGCATCTCTGCCCAAGTATTGTATAGGAGATGGGTTGATGTTTGTACCCGCCTTGGTCTGGTAATCAAGTGCTTCAATATATCCTAAATAACTGCCTCCAAGTACATAGCGAGGATTATCAGGATCAAAGGCTAAAAATGCACTCTCCCCTCCTGCTGAATAAGTCCAATTTTGTCTACCAATACTACCTCCATCTATGGCCATATTTTCTATCCTCACGCTTGAATTGTCCTGCTGACCGCCATAAATTCGGTAGGGAAATGAATTATCAACATTAACCCGATAAAACTGTGCCGTTGGCATATTAGCTTGCGTCGACCAAGTTTTTGCATTATTGAAACTGATTGCAGCGCCTCCATCATTGGCTATAACCATGTTACTGCTTTTCTTTGGGTTGATCCATAAATCGTGATAGTCACCATGTGTCCCAGTAATACGCTCCCAAGTCTTACCACCATCTATAGAGCGAAGAGCTGGTGCGCTTAGAACATAAACAACATTTTCGTTTGATGGATCGGGAAAAACTTCGGTGTAATACCATGCACGTTGAATAAGTCGATGATCACTACTCACTTTTGACCAACTTTTTCCGGCATCCCCAGAAACAAATAATCCTCCTTTTTCTTCTTCCCAATCGCTTTCGATGAGTGCATAGACTTTATCTGAGTTTGACCTACAGACAGCAATGGCCATTTTACCCATCTCTTTTGGTAAACCTTCATGAATCTTTTTCCAGTTTTTTCCTCCATCAGTTGTTTTATACAACCCACTACCCTCACCTCCACTAATTACTTGCCATGGTTTACGCTGATGTTCCCACATTGCTGCATATATGACTTGCGGATTGTTCATATCCATTGATAATTCAGAACATCCTGTTAGATTATTGACAAATAATACCTTCGTCCAAGAGGACCCCCCATCTATTGATTTATAGATTCCCCTATCTGGTGTTGGGCCATTAATCGCTCCCTGAGCAGCAACATATAAAATGTTTGGATTTTTTGGGTGGATAACTATTCTTGATATTTGTTGTGTTTTCTCTAAACCTAATTTTACCCATGTTTTTCCAGCATCATATGATTTGTAAACTCCGTCTCCATATGAGGTCATTACAGCACGAGGGGCATGTTCACCCATCCCAACATAAACGATATTTGGATCACTTTCTGAGACCGCTATTGCACCCACTGAACTGGTCGTGAAATACCCATCAGAAATATTGAACCATCGTTGACCAGCATCTTCAGTCTTCCATAGTCCACCTCCTGTGGTTCCCATGTAGTAGGTTAAAGGGTCGCCTATCACTCCGGTGGCGGATACAGAACGACCACCACGAAATGGGCCAATGTTTCTGTATTTGACGGTGTTGAATATACTATCAAGTGATTGTGCACTAACGTCAGAAAATAGAATCAATGCGAGTGCTAATGTAAATAAGGTCTTCATATAGTTGATGTTTCTTTATCCCGAAGGTAGAATAAAATAACAAAAACTAAATGGTAAGAATTATTCTGTCATGAATAAACTCTTTTCGTTGGTTAGATACCGATCTTATCAAATCAAAATTGTACATATAATTTTATGCTAGTTTTTTATTAATTCTGACAAACGCCCCGATATGCGGCGCCCCCGACTTTGTTGAGGGGCTAATCGCCATATCGATTGTGGCATTAGTTTTTTAATTTTTTCTCCATTCTATGATTATAGTATTCAAAACCATTATTAATAAAGAATTTACTCGCTAATAAATTTTGACTCCAATGATCTAGCTGAATACATGTTATATCCTTTTTATTGGCTAACTTTTCTGCTCGCTCTATTAATTGTTGAGCCACTCCTCTGTTTCTATAATCCAATGCAACTGATATTTGGCTAATGTTCAAGAAGATTTTTTCAAATTGGAATGCATTCTCTTTTCTTAACTTAACAAAGCAAAGCAAATATCCAATGGCTTTTTCTTCTTCTCTTGCAACAAAGGCATATCCATTGGAATCCGATAGTATCTTTTCGAAATATTTTTCAAATTCTACTTGATCAAAAGGCTTAAAGTCATTTGGATAAAGTTTACAATGCAAATCCTGAACAACTTCACTCAACTTTGCAAGGTCTTTATAATCTTTTGTGAGTTCTATTCTTATCATTTCTTAATTTCTTAATTAATGCCAGCAGGTGATAAACTCACCACCTGACATTTCGAGTTACGTTTATTCCACATATACATCCACAATACATACCCTGATAACCAATCACTTACTTTTAATTATAAATTAGAATCTTATCCTTGTATAAACGAGTATTATATGAATAAGAACGCAATTGGTTGGCTTCACAGCAAAAAGACAAAAATCGGTATATCGTATACAACCTTAAAGGTATTCTGTTTAAAGGTAAATAATTAAAGGCAAATAGAATAAACAAATTGTGGTTTTAGTTAGAACCCATTTCAAATAACATCTCATGTCTGCTCACATGACGAATTATTCGGATAAGGTTATTGTTTAGGATGTAGATTTAGAATGTGTGTATATACAGCGTGGTGGTCTTTAACCACCATAGCATTTGTTGCTAATTGTTCTCTGCTTTTTTACATATTTTTCAATCGAATTGAATTAAAAACTTATCGAAGAGATATCTTCAAAGGAGTTCCTTTTTTTACAGGAAGAACAAGATAACCTGTCGTATTTGAACCTGCTTCTAAATTACGTTTTTCAAGATAATGCTCAGTCAAGTCACTGACGAATTTCATATGTGAGATACCTTCTTTTACCATATTAACCCCCTTTCCAGCTCCCCAGATTAGATGCCATAAAAAGGGCGCTTCAACTGACGAATTTGTATTTTCTTTATTTGAAGTAGATTCAATTAATGCATTAATAGCTAATGCAATTTCAAGTGGTTGAATACTGTCTCCTAACATGGTTTGAAATAGTAAATCCTTAGGCAGATTTAATTCTTTCTGTCCTAAGTTTCGAACATTTATAACAACTAAGCTAACTTTGTTTTTCTTTTCCATTTTCGAATATAGCTTATTGCTACGCCCTGTTAGCACATCGTAGTCCATGGCAATTTCAACATTTGATTCTTTAGGACTATATCTATGGTCATTAATAGTCAAGGATTCTATTTGTATAGATTGATAGGTTGATACACAGCTTGTCAATGTAATGCAAAGAATGATTCCAATTAAATGTTTTTTCATAAACTCTATTTCTACAATATTGCACTGAACAAATGGTTATGCGCATCTTCTTACATATCGAGTTGCGTTTATTACGCATATACACTTACAATACATATACTAACAACCAAAGACCTACTTCTAAATGTAAAATAGAATTATTAATTAACACATTGTTGAACCATCCACGCAATTTGCCAATAACCTTGAAAATAATAGATAAGAAACCCTGAATCAGTTCATGAAACGGAATATATCCTGTTGGTTTATTTTTACTAATCTTTTAATTTTAGACCTGTAGATTCCTGTCCGCCTTGTAGCAAAGTCATGCTTATTACCTTCCCATCTTCATTTAAATTAAATGTGATTTGTGCTTCTACCTCTTTTAAATAAAATACATTTTCAGATCTTGGGTAGATTTCAAATTCGCCCTGACCCGTTGCTTGAGCTTTCATCTGGCTTCCATCTTTAGAAACAGTAATCATAAATTCGGGAGCCAATTCATATTTACCGATGTAACTCTGTAAAACCTTTTCGTCTATAATAATTTCTTTAAATAAGCCCTCGGTATTTATTCCTAATTCGTTCAAAGCCTTAATACCACCTTCACTTCCTGGGTTTAATTCAACAGATTTCAAATAGTTTTCAATTGCCTTTTCCTTATCACCGCTTTCTAAAAGAGCTTCTCCATAACTGTCATAAACATTAAAAGAATTTGGAAAGGCATCAACATTAATTTTGAATATAGCAACTGCATTTTCGATTTTACCATTACCTAAATAATGATATCCTAGTTGATTCAATTGGTCTTCTGAAAAATTGTACTTATTTGCCTGATTCTTTTTTAAATCCTGGTGTAAGTGGCCCAATTAATTATAATGATATTACTAATGGAATTGGTGTGCTAGCGTATTCTGAAGGATTAAGTGCTTTACCTTCAGTTGGTCCGGGAACTCCTATTTCTACTTCCCCGCCAGTGGTACAGCATGTCGCTCTTATGAAATATGCTGATGGATATTCAGCTCAATTCAAGTCACTATTAATAAGCGGAGAAACCATTCCATTTATCGAGCTTTCTGTATATGCTCAATCAGCGCTTCCCAATCCGTATCATTTTAACAGGTATGAAAACTGCATTATTACTAGCATATCAGATGGCGGTTCAGGTGGCGAATCTATTACGACTGAGAATATAACTTTTGCATTTACCAAAGCTTGTTAAAAATCCTTTGAACTAGATATGGATGGGGATATACTTTCTGAAACAGATGCGTGTGTTGATCAATCTTTGATAGATCAGTCCACTTGTGCTTGTGACTAATTTTGAGAATTGTCTTTATTGAATTTTAATATGCGGTTACACCTAGAACCCACTATCTACCTCAAAATACAACTCTTTTTTACTTACAGGATGCAAAAACCAGATTGCTTCTGCATGCAGACAAAGACGCTCCCCTCGCCTACCATAGAGATCATCTCCTATGATCGGTGCATTGAGACCAAGATGATGTGAAGCGTGGACTCTGAGTTGATGTGTACGGCCGGTAATCGGATAAAAATGGATTCTTGTCTGTCCATCAGATCTTGATATTACTTCATATTTTGTTCGAGCTGATTTCCCGTGTTCTTCGCATACGATTTGGTAAGGTCTGTTGTCTAGATCCACTCGAAGAGGTAGATTTATATATCCTTCGTTTTTAGCGACTATTCCATCAAGTAGTGCGATGTACCGTTTCTTTACTTTCCGAGTTTTGAATTGCTCTTGAAGTACCTTATGCACTTCTTTAGATTTGGTCACAATCATAAGACCTGATGTGGACATATCTAGCCTGTGGACGATAATAGGTCCCGTAGAGTTGGGATATTTAGATTTGAGTCGTTCTTGTACGGAATCTGTAACAAACTTCCCTGGTACAGACATAAATTCTGCAGGTTTATTGATTACAAGTAGGTGATCATCTTCATATATCATCTCTAGTTCTTTGCCAATCGCAGGATTCTCTAATAATGGGTTGGGATCCATGTCGACACCAGAAAGCATATGCCCTAATATTGGTTCACACTTCCCTCTGCATGCAGGATAGAAATACTTGTGTTTTCTACTGTTTGAATTCGGAGGCGCTCCCCACCAAAACTCGGCTAAAGCAATCGGCTTCAATCCATTAAAAAATGCATATTGAAATAACTTTGGTGCAGCACAATCCCCCGCACCAGAAGGAGGCACATTAGGTATCTTATGTTTGAAGATATCAATTACGTTTTTTGATTCTCTTGCTATATTGAGGAAGTTGTATTGCTCAAACAGCCAGCTCTGCAGTGCAAAAGATGTAGACTTCATCTTGGCCTTTCTTTCTTTTATTGGCACTCCTAGTTCATCATAGCTTGCTTGCACATGTTTGAGCATTTCATTCAAGTAAACTGTATATTCTCTGAGCAGGAAATTATCATTGATGCTTTCTTGATTGTGTTGTGCTCTTAATTCTATATAAGCATCATCACTTAATTCAATTTCGGCTTTTGAGCGTATCGCTTGTCTTTTCTTTTGGCTGGCTTTGAGTTCTATTTTTTGCTGTTCTATCTTATGTTTTGTAACCTGTGTTTCTTCTTCTAGTTTTAATTTTCGATTGTGTAATTCAGATTGCGTTTCTAGTTTGAGGATTTCCTTATTGAGTACATCTAATTTTGCACTTTCCTCTACAAAATAACTTCCCTCCTCCAACATATCAAATACAGGTGGCACAAAATGTGGATGTACATTCTGATCTCCTAATTTTCCAGAAAACGCAGTTAGATATCCTAGTTGTCCTTCTTCATCAGAAACTACTAAAACACCGAACATTTTTCCAAGAGAATTCTTGGTTACTTCTTCAAGTCCAAAATCATGGTTAAAATCTGTTTGTGTGAGAAGATATTCTTGGAGTTCACCCACAGCCTGCAATGCTATCGGATGGGGCTCATAATAAAATGGGAAAGTAAATTTTTCTGGTAGAACAATCTTAGAGATATCTATGCCAAATCTATGCAGTTTATCAGTTATCATACCTGCACCAACTTACCACCCAATTCTCTATACACTTCGAATGCTCTCTTTTTGTCTTCATCATAAGCATAATCGATATATTCCTCGAAATAAGAACGCAAATTGATTTTCTCTGCAAGCTCATGATTAGACTCCAATACCAATTCGATATTATCAACACCGAGTGCTAATGTATCATTCAGTTCGGTAATCAAGTCTTCACTTATATGTGGCTTCGCTATCCATACAGCAAATGCAAATGGAAGACTAGTCATCAATTGCCATTCAGTACCTAGATCGTATGTATTTGAAAAATCACTTTTTGCACCAAACGCTTTATCACCGATCATGAGTAATCCAGTATTCTGCGGCAGATCAATCGCTTTGATAGATCGAGCATCTACTTCTTTGAACTTCACATCGACACCCCAGTGATGTTCGCATAATATCTTAGTCAGCAACTGTGATGTTCTGCTATCCGAATCCAGCCATATCGCATCCAATTTTTCTATCGATTGATGTGCATAAAGACCAACAGTCCCTACTGCACCCACACATCCAATACAAAAATCAGTAATTATCTCATAATCGACAGAATCCAACAATGTAGCTACTGGTACCAATGCAACATCCGCTTCATCATTCACAAAGTAATCCATGCACTTCGATGGCACATCCAGAATAAGATGATAGTTATCTTTTGCTTTCTCCAATCCATGCAAAAACGGCAAGGTATTATGATAACCCACCATTGCAATATTCAGCTTTTTGATTTTGTCTTTAGTCAATGTATTATGTGTTGTTTACTTATTCTGCATTTCAGATTGGCAATTATACCGATTACTATTGAAAAACATGTAAAATGAGAAATTGTTATTGATATAATTGATTATTTAGTAGTACCGTATTCAAATTGGGGATTCCCGTCTCTTAAGATTGGTAAGCCCCATTTATCTTGGCATTATTAGCACGCGACATGCAGCTTGTGTGATAAAAGTCTTTTGTGATAAAAATCTAGTGTGATAAAAGTCTAGTGTGATAAAAGTCTAGTTTACTAACCTTTGCAAGCTTGGGAATCTTGAGGGTAGCTTCTACTTGACGGTAGGTTCTAAATAGTGTCGCTCCTACAGAGCTTTAAAAAAAAAATTGGCCCATATAACGATGGGTTTCAACCCATCGTTATGGAAATGTCACGCCTTCAGCGTTTAATTAAAATTGAGGATATGGAACAGGAACTACAGATATTTTTTATTAGCATACCCATTCATTTCAGCTTCAAACATATTACGCCTCCACCTCAGTAAAATCTTGCCCTTCTTAAGTATAGCAAATATGATAATTCGATTGCAAATTATTTTAAAATCAACACTTTTATCAAAATCGCTCAGCAAAAGATGTTATTTGTCGAAGACACTATCAAAAAGACAAGAGAAAGGGATGAACACGCCTAAGACAAATCACTCATTTATCTCAAAAAAGAACAAATACTTCCTCTCATCCTATTATCTTCGCGGTCCCAATCGAAATTTTCTACAAAAGAAACAAAATGGTAAACAGACTTGAGGCAAAACTACATGCAATGTGTATCCACCAAATCGGAAATGCGGCAGAAGACGAAGGTGTCAAATTATCGAACACTATCATAGAACCAGAAAGTGAAGACTTAGAGTCACTTATGATGCAGTACTTCTTTGATAACTTTAAAGATCCTGAGTTTTTTCACTTTACATTTACTTCTGATGAGATAGAGTTGAATCCTGTTTATAATTTTGCTTCAAATATCTTCGATGACCCGAGCACCATATTGGAGCAATCGGTAAAAATAGCACGACATTTATACGAAAAGTCCTCTCATCCTAATATAAAGTCTGGTGATTTATTGACTGCATATATCACAGATGTATTGATCGATGATGAGATGGTGAATGCGGTCGCTATATTCAAATCAGAAAGTAAGGATGCTTTCCTTAAGTTGAATCATGAAGATGGAAACTATAGCATTGACTTCGAGAATGGTGTAAACATTGAAAAATTGGATAAGGCTTGTCTTATCTTCGAAACAGAAAGAGAAAAGGGATTGAAACTGTGTATAGTTGACAAATCAAATCGGAATAAAGAGGCATTGTATTGGAGAGAAGAATTCTTGAAGGTTAAATCTAGAGAGGACAACTATCATGCTACGACACAATATATCTCATTGACCAAGGCGTACGTCAAAGAAAGGTTAAAACATGAGGACAATACGACTAAGATAGATGAAGCAGAGATCATGCACCGTTCTAAAGAATATCTCAAAAACGTGGAGACTTTTGATCGATCAGAATTTGAAGATCAAGTATTCAAAAGTGAACCATTGAAAGCATCTTTTCAGGACTTTAGTGATGATTTCGAGGCAGAAAGACAAGTAAAGCTAAAGGACAACTTTGAAATATCTTCTTATGCAGTGCAAAAAAAGACAAAATCATTTCGGTCTGTTATAAAACTAGATAAGAACTTTCATGTTTATGTGCACGGAGATAGAAATAAGATAGAACGGATAGAAGATACTGATGGCACAAAATACTACAAGCTCTACTTCGAATCAGAAACCTAAATACTAACACTAAGAGAATAATTTATCAATGCGCTTAATCTTAAATATTATATTTTTGTTCTTTACTTTTTCTATGTATAGTCAGACGATCCGCATAGATGGCAATTTCGATGACTGGGTTGATATCGATCCGATTTTTGTGGATGACACCAATGATGGGCAGAGCAATGGTATTGATCTAGAAAAAGTTTGGGTGTACAATGATCAAACATTTCTATATTTTCGATTCGAGCTCAATAAAGAGATTAACCTTCAGGAGAATAATGAATTGGCGATCTACTTAGATTATGATGATGATATCAATACTGGATTCAAGATTAATGGAATCGGGTCTGAGGTACGAATGTTTTTTGGAGATAGACAGGGTATTATAACTGTTGATAACGATACCGAATTTGTGAATTTTTGGCCTTTAGGATTTATGGCCTCTCCTTCAGTGAGTGGCACAGAATTCGAGATTGCGATCTCTCGTTCTATAAGTCATGTAGGGTTGAATGTTACAGCTGGAAATGTTGTTTCATTCCGAATAGAAGATAATGGATTCAATGGTGACGAAGCACCGAACGACCTTAGTGGTATAGACTATTCTGTGGACAATTCAATTATCACAGTAAGACCAGAGTTTGACCTAGATAAAGATCCTAATGCTACGTTCAGGTTTATGACATACAATATTGAAAACGACCAACTTTTTGAGCCATTTAGAAAGCAAAATTTCCGTAGAATTTTCCAAGCTATCAATCCTGATGTGATTGCATTGCAAGAAGTAAGAGATTTCAACAGTAGTGAAACCATGGAATTAATAGAAGAGTTTCTTCCTGGCACATGGTATCATAAGAAACATGGTTTTGATATAGTGACCATAAGTAGATATCCGATAAACTTCAGTGAAAATATAAATGGTAATGGCGCTTTCTATCTAGATGTAAATGGAAAGGAAGTATTATTGGTAAACTGCCACCTTCCATGCTGTGAAAACGATACAGACAGACAAGGAGAAGTAGATGGGATCATGAGATATATCAGAGAAGCTAGAGAAGGCAACGAAGATTATCTCTTATCAGAGGATACACCCATCATTATTGCAGGAGATATGAATTTTGTAGGTGATAATGATCAACCCAATACTTTTTTGACAGGAGATATATTTTCGAATGGCACCTATGGTCCAGATTTTATTCCTGATTGGGACGGTACTAATTTAGAGGATGTAGATGCTTCTGTAACAGGTGCTTTGACAAACTTTACTTGGATAAATCCATTTGGATCATTTTTCCCAGGCAAGTTGGATTGGGTTTTTTATTCAGGGTCCCAGATGAAAGTACAGAACTCGTTCTCATTGTGGACAGCCGCATTGACAACTGCAGAACTGAATGAATACGAATTATCAAGTGAAGATATACTTAATGCTGCTGATCACCTTCCTGTAGTGGCTGATTTTAATTTCTCAACAGTGAGTACTGAAGAATTCGTATCTCTTGATGTGAACATATTCCCTAATCCTGTCTCAGACAAAATGTACATTGAGTTAGGAGAAAGTTTTTCATCTGAATTCACAATTTATAGCGCAGAAGGTGTTAAAATCAAAGCTTTCAAAAACGATGAATCTAAGGTCCAAATTTTGGAGTTGAACGAATTGAATGTTGGCCAGTATTATATCTTATTTCAAAACGAAAGAGGGAGAATGGCTAAAGGGTTTAGTAAGATTTGATACTTAATTAAACAAATCTTTATACTTTTTTTAATGTTATCTGCTCAGACTCTATAAGTTGCATAGATTGAAATGAATATATCTCGTATGTTAAAGTAAGTTGATCTATTCCATTTCGTCTTAATTCATACACTTTTGTGTTAGTTTGTGATGATGAAACATGATTCAAGTTTTTAGAAATTGCTATCCTTCTGTCCATATCCTGCATATCCCATTCAAAAGGGGTATTTATATTTAATATATTGATCCGCATCCAATTTCCTGTCTCATCTTCATTGAATGTTATAATACCTTTTGTATCGGTATCATTATAAGTTGATCCTTCCTTATAGTATGTACGCTCATAGATCCAATCTCCAATAAGGTCTTCTTCGATAGTTCTTTCTTTAGAACACGAGACCCCTATCAATAATGTAAAGAATAACAGTGTGAGGTGATTTTTCATGGTAATTCGTTTATGACTAATAATGGATGATTGTCTTATTTCCTTGTCAATATTATGTTTTCAAATCTCGTAGTTGTCTCTAAACTATCAAGAAATGAAGTAAAAGAAAACTCGAAAGTGAATGTAAATTCATTATCTCCATTTTGTTTTAAATCATAGATTTGGCTTGTACTAAAACTAGACAATTCGTTAGGAAGATTTTTTGTAATTGATATTTTTGAATCCATTCTTTGTAGGTCCCATTCTGTTTCGTTAGAAACGATTAAACCCATTATCACTCATTCATGTTCCTGCTTCATCCTCATTGAATGTCATAATGACTCTAGTATCAGTATCTTCAAATGTAGACCCAGAATTAAATGTTTCCCGTTCATAGATCAACTCTCCTACTAGATCATCTTCAATAGTTCTGTCTTTGGAGCATGAAATTCCTATTAATAAAGCGAAGAAAAAAAGTGTGATATAGTTTTTCATCGTTACTCGTTTATTAAGTCTTGGATATGCAGCATACCTATATACTGAGTACTAGAATCTATAACGAGCAATTGATTGATATTGTATTGTGCCATTATATGCAATGCATCCTTTGAGATCGTATCACCATGAATTGATTTTGGATCAGAAGTCATGATATCGCTGGCTACTATACCAGATATGTCTGTATTCTTTTCTAGCATTCTTCTTATGTCTCCATCTGTAATTATCCCTTTTATAATTCCATTTTTATCCATTACACAACATGCGCCTAGTTTATTAGAGGATATGGTATAGATCACTTTCTGAAGCGGATCAGCTAGCGTTACTCTTGGTTTAGAATGTTGAGCAGCTATAGTCTTCACTGTTGCTAATTGTTTGCCTAAAGTACCTCTGGGATGTAATTTACCGAAGTCATCTGAAGTAAAGGAATTCATTTGCTGTAGCGCAATAGATATACAATCACATATAACCAGATGAGATATTATGCTGGAAGTAGGGATAATATTTTCAGCGTCGGCTTCTTTTATTTCAGGTAATACTATGCTCACATTTGATTTTTGAGCCAAATAGGAATCAGAATTATTACAAATTCCTATTGTAGACACAGATCTAGATTCTACATAAGTCAGCAATTCTATTATCTCTTTGGAACCACCACTTTTAGAAATAAATACTACAACATCACCTTTATCTATTATTCCAACATCTCCGTGCATTGCATCTGCGGCATGTAGAAAAACAGCTGATGTACCAGTTGAATTGAGTGTAGCTACAAACTTTTGAGCGACAAATGCACTTTTGCCGATTCCAGATACGATCACTTTGCCTTTAATATCAATAATCAATGAAATGGCTTTGGACAGAAATGACTTATCTATATTCAACAGTTTGTCTATTGCCATTTTTTCAGCAGATATGACACTATCTATTATTTCTTGTATAACTATATTTTTCACTTAGAATTATTATCTTCGCAAACCAAATTGAGAATGCGCCCTAAAAGTATGTTTTTTTACGTTTTATTTTAGTGCGTATAAATTAAATATCCATCCACCTCAAACTATTAATTGAAATAGATTAAAGAGAATCCTTAAAAACATAGTGCTAAAATAATTGTTAAGTCAGTCATTACATGATTGCATTATTTATTTCAAAATTTAAAAGGAGTTGCTCGTAATAGATTAAATAAAAATATAATGTCAATAATTCTCCTTAACTTAAAGGTGTATTTAGGTGACTGTTAGTAACAAGAAATATATCAGCATTGCTGAACATAAATTATGACAAGTACACAATTTGATCTCGACAAAGAACTCGAAACATACTTTGGATTTAAAGGCTTTAAATCAGAGCAAAAAAGAATAATTGAAAGCATCTTGGATGGCATAGACACATTTGTCATCATGCCTACCGGCGGTGGCAAATCCCTTTGTTATCAACTACCTGCAATTTTACTTCCTGGATGTGCCATTATCATTTCTCCTTTGATTGCTCTTATGAAAAATCAAGTAGATTCGATAAGAAGCTACAGTAGCAATGAGAAAATAGCACACTTCCTTAATTCATCTCTTAATAAAGGGCAGATGAAAGAAGTCAAACAAGATATTTCAGATGGTTTCACTAAATTATTATTTGTGGCTCCTGAAACATTGACAAAAGAGGAAAATATAGAATTCTTCAAAAATAGTAACATCTCTTTTGTAGCTGTCGATGAAGCACACTGTATCTCAGAATGGGGACATGATTTCAGACCAGAATACAGAAGGATCAAAACAATGATCAAAGGTATCAATTCTGAGATCCCTGTAATGGCACTTACCGCAACAGCCACTCCAAAGGTACAAACAGATATTGTCAAGAATCTTGACATGGAGAATGAAAATATCTTCATTACTTCTTTCAACAGAGATAACCTTTATTACGAAGTAAGACCTAAAAGGAAAAAGGAGCAAACAATAAAAGAAATAGTCCAGTATATAAAAACTATGCCCGGCAAATCAGGCATCATATACGTACAAGCCAGAAAGACTACTGAGGAAATCGCTAAAGTTCTCAATGTCAATGGGATAAATGCACTGCCTTACCACGCAGGATTAGATCAAAAAACAAGATCCGCTGCACAAGATGGATTCTTAATGGAAGACTGTGAGGTTATTGTAGCTACAATTGCCTTTGGTATGGGTATAGACAAACCAGATGTAAGATTTGTGATCCACTTCGATATTCCGAAGAGTATAGAAAATTACTATCAAGAAACAGGTAGAGGTGGAAGAGATGGATTACCTGGTAAGTGTTTGGCATTCTACTCCTATAAAGACATCCATAAGCTTGAAAAATTCCTTCGTGACAAGCCTGTTGCAGAAAGAGAATTGAGTGCTCAATTGATGGAAGAAATCATAGCTTACGCAGAAACGAGTAGCTGTAGAAGACATTTCTTATTGCACTATTTTGGAGAAGAATATCCTATCGAAGATTGTAACGATCTTTGTGATAACTGTAAGCATCCAAAAGAAGAAATAGCAGTAACGGATGAAATGAAACTGGCCTTGGAAGCTATCTTAGCATTAAATGAAAACTACACAGTAAAACACTTGGTAGATTTCGTAATGGGCAAGGCAACGAAGGACATGAAGGATTTCAAGTTCGACAGAAAACCATTATTTGGTAAAGGGAAAGAAAAGGATGATATATTCTGGAATTCTATTTTCAGACAAGGCATACTAAAAGACTTTATTTTTAAAGAAATAGAGCAATATGGTCTTCTTAAATTAACAGATAACGGCCGAGCATTTCTCGAAAAGCCATTCGATGTTAAAATCCCTCTGAATAGAGATTTTACCAATCAATCTCAAGATGCGGTGATCACTAATACTGGTGGTGGAGTAGCTCTAGATGGTCTACTCATGGGTATGCTTATGGATCTTAGAAAAAGAGAGGCTAAGAGATTGAATATCCAACCTTGGATCATATTCCAAGAGCCATCTCTACAAGATATGGCGACTTACTACCCTATCAATAAAGAAGATATGCTTCAGATTTCTGGTGTAAATACTGGAAAAGCTGTTAAATACGGTAAGCCATTTATTGAACTTATCAAAGAGTATGTTGAAGAATATGACATCGATAGACCTGCAGAATTTGTAATGAAGCAGGTAGCAAATAAGTCTAAGCACAAAGTAGCAATCATACAAGGTATTGATCGTAAGATGCCTCTATTTGATTTGGCTCAGAATGCTGGCATGTCCTATGAGGAGCTACTAGAAGAACTCAATGTTATTGCTGATGGAGGTACTAAGTTGAATATCAACTATTTTATTGAAGATGAAGTCGACGAAGAAGTGATTGAAGAAATATTTGATTATTTTCATGAAGCAGATTCAGCAAGTATAGAAGATGCCTTTAACGCCCTCAAAGATGATGATATCACAATTGATGAGATCCATCTTGCAAGGATCAAGTTTATGAATGAAGTTGCTAATTAAAAGAAAGCAAATTTTGAAACGTATCATCATTATAAATGGACCAAATCTAAATTTACTTGGCAAAAGAGAGCCAGAAATATATGGCAATCAGTCTTTTGAGGAATACTTCAAGGCATTAGTCAGTAAATATTCTGAAGTGGCTACTCTATCCTACTACCAATCCAATCATGAGGGCAATCTAATAGATAAATTACAAGAAGTTGGATTTGGTATTGATGGTGTTATTCTCAATGCTGGTGGATATACGCATACAAGTATAGCACTTGCAGATTGTGTGAGTGCCATCGAATCCCCCGTCCTAGAAGTTCATATTTCTGATATAACTAAACGAGAATCGTTTCGTAAGCATTCATTCCTTGAGCCAGTATGTAAAACATCCATAATAGGTCATGGATTAAAAGGGTATGATATGGCATTAGATTTTTTACTCAGATAACTCATTTCTCTAATTTTCATAGTATTTTAGTGTTGTCCTGTCGATATTTGGCGGTTTCTGAAACTCTAATTTATTTTTGTCAGTTCTTATTTTTGTACCAACAAATAACTATGAAAAACTTACTACACTTCAGATTCTTCCTCTTTTCTTTCCTTCTAGTCTCTACATCCCTTTCTAGTCAAGACTTCACTAATTCTAATTATAACATAGAAATAGATATAAATACAGATGGCTCACTCAACGTAGAGGAAACAATTGAAGTAAACTTTTCAAAGAAAAAAAGAGGAATCTATAGATCAATTCCTTATAATTATAAAAAGGATGGAAAGTCAATAAATTTGGGTATCACAGACATAAATGTTGGAGGCCACAAGCATAAAGTATCCCGAAAAAATGGTAACTTAGAAATCAAAACAGGAGATAAGAACATCTATCTCGAAGGTGATCAAACGTATCGCATTTCCTATAAGATAGAAAATGGGATTCAAGACTATGCTGAGCATCAAGAACTATACTTCGACCTCATTGGAAATGAATGGAGAGCAGAAATAGCTCAACTAAACTATAAAATCAACCTTCCTCGAAATATTAGCATCAAACTTTCTGACCTGAAAGCTACTACCGGATACAAAAATCAACTTACAAACGATTTATCAATCAAACAAACCAATCCAAATACTATCCAAGGAACAACCTTTAGAGGACTTAAAGAAGGAGAAGGCGCGACGATAGCTATCAAGCTACCCAAGACATATCTTTCAGTCACGGAGTTAGCAAGCAATGGGTACAGACAGAAACTGATCAAAGAAGAGGAAAATCGAGTTCCTCAAAATCCTTGGTTGGCATTAATTCCTGTTGGATTATTCGCTTTTTTCGTTGATAAATGGAGAAGAATATTTGGTGGAAAATATAAACCAGATGATCAAGAGACCTACTCATATCCACCAGAAGGACTTACTTCTGCGCATGTAGGCGCATACATAGATCAATCGGCCAATACCGAAGATATTGTCTCCCTAATTCCTTACTGGGCAAGTGAGGGCATTCTTGAAATGAAGAACATAGGAGACGATACCCTACTTACGAAACTTACAGAACTCCCCGAAGAATATCCTAGCTATGAGCATTTGGTTTTCAATGAGTTATTCAAAAATGGAGACATGAAATCAATGTCTAGCTTAAAGGAAAAATTCTATATTACATTAGGTAAAGCAAAGAATGATCTTTCTAAAGAAGTGCTTGCGCAAGGATATTATAAACCAGAATTCATTTACTGGTTCAGATCATGGAGGTTAATTATTTTTCCTTTTGCGATGTTCTTGCTTGCAGCAATAGCATTGGGTATCTATGGGCAGTTTCCTATGGGATTCGCTTTTATTGGACTCGGAATAGCTGGCTTCTTTTTTGGTTTAGGCAAATTGCCTTTATCTGATCATGGAAAAGAAGTGAAATACAAGTTAGATGGACTTAAAATATTTTTAGAGGAAGTCCCTGAATCTGAGATTGAAAGTATAATCAAGGAAGATCCAAAATACTTCGAAAAGATGTTGCCTTTCGCTGTTGCTTTTGGCATCGAGAAAGGATTCATTCCAAAATTTGAAAACACGATGATGTATATGCCACTTTGGTATACAACTACGGGTGGCAGCAGATCATTTAGTAACTGTCTCTTATACACATCTCCGAGCCCACGAGACAGGCAGAAATCTCGT
>OJIO01000687.1_pt1 | contig 19573 bp, 16 predicted proteins | sample 1595621 | NCBI WGS metagenome assembly OJIO01 (sample SAMN05416776, study PRJEB24817) | seawater metagenome | isolation source: Sea water | place: Canada:Atlantic | collected 2013-07
CACTATCCTCTTCGTCGGCAGCGTCAGATGTGTATAAGAGACAGCTCGTACCATCTTGAATGTAATCTGCATCATTGTTCAGATATAAATACAAGCTAGCCCTGCTAGAATTATAAATACGCTCACTTATTTCAATTTCCTTATCAAACATGAATTTCGAATATGACATTGTTATATGAATATCTGTGTCAATAATAACAAGAGGAGATTGACCGATCACAGCTTTGTTAATTCTATTTGAGTGTTCTATAGCAACAATACTTAAGTCACTAAATTTAAAAGAATTAGAATCAGAAATTATATCTCTTCCTGCTTCTTTGATCGCACTACAATTATAATATTGTGCAAGTTTTTCAGTCAAAGTAGTTTTACCTGTACTTTCAGTACCTAATATAACAACCTTTAATGCATAATCAGGCTTTACGCTTTCTGGTAAATAATTCCAATTAGCAAAAAGCTCGTTTCTGATTTTGGTTGCAGAAATTGGAATAAGCCTTTTTGGTATATCAAAAGGTATGTGTTTAATACCCATAAATGAAGCTACATAATATCCATAATCTTCTGATGTAATCACAAGAGAATAATCTGGAAACATACCTTTGAATTTTTCAGACCAAACTTTCGAAACTTCTATTGAAGTGACAGAAGAATTTGGCAATTCACTTTCTAAGTAATCTAAACTTCTTATTTCTATGTGATTATGGGCCTCAAAAGTCTTTTCTATCCAGTTTTTCCTAATTGGTGCAAGAATTTTTTCTTTGTCACTACAACAAACTAAAACGGTAAGAAAGTCGCATTTTGTTAAAGCAAAATCTATCATTGCTTTATGCCCTTTGTGAAAAGGTAAAAATTTCCCAAAAACAAAGGCTTTAACCATTCTCCATCTGTTTTTTCCAATTAATCAAACCATAAGTGGCCACACCTAGGAAAATGAAATATTCTATTCCTAAAAAAATAATACCTTTTTTCAAAAATAAGAATACACAAACTATATCTACTATGATCCATAAATACCAAGTCTCTATTTTCTTTTGAGCAAGCAATACAGTGGCTATTATACTACATACCATGACAAATGAATCTGCATACGGATAAGCTGCTTTAATTTTAAAATACTGCGGTAAGAACTCATGAATATTACTAAATAGAAACCCCGTTATTAATGAGCCAATAACAACAATGCCAACAATCCAGAAATTCATGTTTCGACTGGTTGAAGTAATGCTGTTTTGCTTTGGTTTTTTCTTCCAATTGTGCCAACCATACAACGTAACTGCAAAAAAATAAACCTGCAGAAACATATCTGCATAGAGCTGTATCTGGAAGAATAAAATAAATAAAAACAACTCATTTACTATTCCAGTTGGCCAAGTAAGGATATTTGCTCTTGAGGCTAAATAAACAGATATCAACCCAAAGATTGTACCTATCAATTCTACATAACTAATTTGATAACCAAGTATTTCAAATGCTATATTACTAATTTCAAATATTTGCATTAGAAACTATATTGAATTGCCGTATAAAAGTTAGTTGGAGCTTGAACAAAATACTTTCCACTCCCATCAAAGTCAACATACCCATTATTAAAATATTTTGCATTTGTTATGTTATTAAAAAATAACGAAAATTGAAAACCTTTGAAATTATAACTTACTCGACTATTTATAAGTAAATAACTGTTTAGAGAACTAGAATTAGCAAAGTCTATATAAGAATGATCTTGATATCTTGCTGACAAGGAAATTGCAAAATTGTTGTAATGATAAATAGCTTCCTGATTAATAATAATTGGTGGTGTAAGTATTGGGCTAAATTCTTCTGCTTGCTCCTTAATCCGACTATAATTAAAGGAAGAATTATTAACAAGCCAAAAATGATTAGAGATTTTATAACTAAAAGTTAATTCAATTCCAGTTCTAAAACTCTGTTCAACATTATTAGTTAGTGCCAAGCCATTAGGTCCAAATTTTCCATCGAGCACAATTTCATTTTTAAAATCCATGTAATATAGATTCAAATTGAAATCTAATTTGCTTTTTTGATACCTAAATCCCAATTCATGGTTAAGGACATATTCTGGATTAGTGTTCCATAATATAGATGTTCCTAAGCTATCAGCTAACAAGTCATCATTTCCTCCAAACATATCATTTCTGGTTGGCTCCCTTCCTGTATAACCAAGGCTATAGTAAAGTGATGAGTTACGATTTACTTGCGCGCTCATGCCTCCTTTGGGGTTAATAAATTGCCATTCTATTTCATCAAAATCAACTGAGCCTTTATAATCAAAATTTACATTTCGATATTGTATGTCACCAAAGAAAGTAATCCATTCATAAGTAAAATCAGCTTTAGTAAAAACGCTTATTTCATTTTTGTATCCAGTATTTTGATACAATTGTCCTAATGTCCTTTCGCTCCCTTCATGCTGCCTGTTGTAAACATTTCCATGAAAACCTGTAGTCCAGTTCAAACGATTTTTCGAATAAGTATAATTACTAAAAAAACCAACAAGGTTGGATTGAAAAGCATAGTTGTACAATTCTTCCGTAGGTGGCAACCCTAGAAAATTATTAAAGTCGAAATCATAATTACCTCTCAAGTAAGTATAGTAAATACTTGACTGAAGAAATGAAGATTGATTGATTTGCCACTTATTTTGTATTTGGATAAGATATTGAGTAAACTTATCTTTTTCTTGATTTGAATTTGCATTTAATCTCCTGTCTATATTGATCAGCGAATCCGAAACGCCAAGCCAAGCCATTTCATTTTGCTGTTGGCCAGCCAGTAAATTTAGTCTCCAGGTAGAATTATCAGAAAAGGAGGCTGCACTTATAAATATTGATTGAGAATTATTAGAAGAATTGTACTTATATCCATCAGAGTATATATGTGAAGCTCTTACATAAAGTGCTTTTTTGTCCTTAATCCCACTATTATACTCCCCAAATAAGCGTAAACTATTGTATGAACCATACCCCAAACCAATTGTGGTTTTGGTTGAGTCATTTAAATTGGGGGAAAACAGTTGAACACTACCACCATAACTAGCTACACCATTTTTTGAAGTCCCAACTCCTCGTTGAATTTGAATTTTTCTTACTGAATTAAATATATCGGGATAATTTGAAAAATATGCACCTTGGTCTTCTGGCTCGTTCAAAGGAACTCCATCAAGTGTCATATTTATCCTTGTTTGATCGATACCTCTAAGTCTGAAATATGAATACCCTTGAGAATTTCCTGAGTCCGAATAATTTGTAATTGAAGGAGTTTCAGAAATTATAAAAGATGGTTCTTGTCCTGTTGATTTCAGTTCTAATTCTTTAGCGCTAATATTTTGGAAAGTTATCGGAGTAGATTTGTTTGCCTGATAAGTAACTACAACTTCTTGTAACATATTTGTAGCGCCAATCTTAATGGTGTCTTGAGCAATCGATATCTGATAACCTAGAGCAATTAAAAAAAAGGTGTTACGTATTTTGTCATACTGTTATGTTTTTCTCTTTAGGAATATCTTTCATATATGCACCAAAAAGTAAGAAAGCCAAAACCATATGTAATCCAAAAGCTACTAAATTAGGAGTGTTCCCTTGGTTATATGCTGCATACATTTGAAATGCAACCATTAGGTGAAAAAATATGATCATCAAAAATATCTTTTTGAAAGTATCATTATACTCAAACACTCTACAAAGCAAAAAACTTATTACACCAAAAGTAAGTGCTAATATGCCATAAAGTTTAGCTACAATCAATGTTTCCATTACTTGCCCCTCACTCATGAGTAATAAATCAGGTTTGAATATTAAAACCACTCCAGCAATCATTTCTATTATTCCTTGCAATAAAAGTATTTTTTTCATTCTCTACGCCTTTGTTGGACCATTTGGATAGTAATTGACTCTGAAAATTAAATGTTTAATCCAGTTTACTTAATTCTTTAGCTCTGAGAAGAGCCTGGTTCACAGCTAACTTAAAGTTGTTAGAAATCTCAAAATCATTAAGTTTGTTAAATGCCGCTTCTGTTGTTCCACCTCTACTTGAAACCCTATTTATCCAATCCTGACAACTGATTTCATTTTTATTATACAATTCGACTGCCCCTCGAAATGTCTGAAAGGTCAATAATTCAGATTCGGATTGAGAGAACCCCATTTCTTTTGCTGATTCGATCAATGACTGCATGAAAAAGAATACATACGCAGGTCCAGAACCAGATATAGCTGTAGAAGCATCAATCATGTCTTCTGATTCTTTATAGATTGATTTTCCTGTGCTATTTAGAAGATTTTGGACCATAACAAGTTCTATTCTAGTAACCGCCTCTGAAGAGGTAAACACTGTCATTCCTGCACCGATTTGGGCAGGCAAATTAGGCATTGCTCTTATTATCTTCTTAGTTCCTAGCTGACTTGCTATTGTTTCTATTTTCACTCCAGCCATGATGGATAAGATAACCTGTTGTTCATCTATATAAGGTTCGATAATAGAAAATAATGCTGAAGTATCTTGTGGTTTAACTGCCAATATGATCAAGTCCGCAGTGGTTATGTAATCACCAGTCTTTCCATAAACGGTACCAATATCAAGCTTTCTTAACGCATCAGCTTTTTCAGGTGACTTCTCCAAAATAAGCATGTTTTCTTTGCTAACAATGTGCGTTTTTAGAAAACTTTTGGCAAAGGTTAATCCCATATTGCCTCCTCCTATAATTAGTATCTTCATGTAGTAAAATTGTAAATGTAATTTCTCACTGTAAATGTGCAAAAACTATAGTTTCTATTTTACTAAAAAGAAAAAATTCACATAGTTGCCTTCCACTTATCTTTACACTTTAAAAACATAAAAGCTGCCTACCTTTGGTAAACAGCTTCTATGTTACCTAATTTAGTTTTATCCCTTATCTCCTTTTATTATAACAAAACCATTTAGTTAGTCAATGAAATAACATATCCTTGACTACTCACTTCCATCTTATATTCACCTGGTCGAATAAGTAGACTTTTACGAAAATAAGGCATATTGATTATGCTTTGTTTTCCTATAGTTATGTTTTCGTTTTGGAATACATACCTAGCTTTTTCTGAAGTAACGCTCCTCTTATCTATGAGTAGTTTTGGGTTTTCTCCGTTGAGGTCAAAAAATATTTTATTCCTACTTGACGTTTCTGCTTCTTGAATACTGCAAATACTCTCTCCTTCGCCAGAAGTAAACTCACAAAAATTAATATCAACAGGAATAAGTGTCGGTGTGTAGTCTATTTCATTTATAAATGATAATGACATAGATATCACTAATGCAATTGTCTTCGCAATCATAATTCAATAATTTAATACGGTTAAAAAATGGTTTATCAAAGGCAGAAAAAATCTACCATCCAGCAAAAAACATTGATCAAAAGTTATTCATTGTAATTGGATCCTTTTAAAAATAACCGTGCTATTTGCCGTCTTTGTATATAATCCCTTTTGAACGAGAAATGTGACGACCTTTATATTCTTTTAACAAATTATTATTAAAAATCCCTAACAATGTCTCCTCTGATAATAAATCAGCCTAAAAATTTAACATATCCTCAAGGACCAAAACTGGGTGAATACCCTAGATATCACAGATAAGATTTAAGTTATATTGCAATTTCCAAACTAATTAACCATGAATCAAAAACAAATATTCCTATTTTTAATAAGTCTATTCATTTATACAAATAATTATTCTCAAGACTGCTCTTGTACGATTGAGCAAGTGGAAAGTAATACGGTAGAATCTTGTAATATAGTAATAGGAGAAGTTGTAACTATTAGCAATGAATCAGAATTTTATAGTGCTGTAAATAATGCAAATAATACAGGAGGGAATATGACTATCCTTTTCATGGATGGAGAATATAATTTAGCATCAACATCCCAATATCCATATATAACAGCTAGTAATATGGTGTTTAGAAGTTTATCTGGTAATAGAGATGATGTTATCATATCGGGTCAAGGAATGCAGAATGTTAATCCAGGTACTGAAATAGGAATCTATTTGGTTGGAGATAATATTACAGTTGCAGATTTAACTATAAGAAATGTAGGCAATCATGGAATAGCAACCACTTCTGACAATCATTTAATTCATAATGTAAAAATCCAAAATACGTATGAACAAATGATCAAAGGAAACTCAGTCGGTGACGGTGCAGATGATTGTATTGTGCAATGTAGTCTATTCGAATATACTAACGGAATTGGACCCCAATGGTATATTGGCGGGTTAGATATCCATGGGGGTAATAATTGGATAGTAAGAGACAATGTATTTAAAAATATATCAAGTCCGTCACAACAAGAAGCCGAACATGCTGTCCATTTCTGGGACAATTCAGGAGATAATATAGTAGAAAGGAATAAAATTGTGAATTGTGACAGAGGGATAGGTTTTGGTCTCGGGAGCAGTCCTAACACCGGCGGGATTATTAGAAATAATATGATTACAAATGATGGCTCTGGGACATTCCATGATGTTGGTATCGGTCTAGAAACTTCTCCAAATACTGAAGTATACAATAATTCAATACACATAGCATATCAAAATGCTATTGAATATAGGTTTCCAGCAACTATGAATGTCCAAATCATAAATAATCTAACCAATAGAGGAATCACATCTCGAAATGGTGGACAAGCTGAAGAATCGAATAATTATGAAGAAGCTAATTCAAATTGGTATGTGGATGTTAATGAAGGTGATCTTAGGCTGATAGATAATATTTCCGAAGTTACTGATCAAGGCATAGATTTAGGTGATTTGGTGGTCGTCGATATAGATCAAACACAAAGACCACAAGGTATTTCTTACGATATTGGAGCACATGAATTAATCCAAGAAAACATAGTAGATGTTGACATGGATGGTTACAATTCGGACGAAGATTGCAACGACGAAGATTCAGCTATAAACCCAGATGCAGAGGAAATACCTAATAATGATATTGATGAAAATTGCGATGGGGTAATCCTAGTGATAGACAATGACATGGATGGGTTCAATTCGGCTGAAGATTGTAACGATGAAGATTCAGCAATAAACTCAGGTGCAGAGGAAATACCTAATAATGACATTGATGAAAATTGCGATGGGGTAATCTTAGTGATAGACAATGACATGGATGGTTACAATTCGGATGAAGATTGTAACGATGAAGATTCAGCAATAAATCCAGATGCCGAGGAAATACCTAATAATGATATTGATGAAAACTGCGATGGTGAAATTCTATCGACTTCGCTCGAGGAAACTGAGAATAATGACATTATTATTTGGCCTAATCCAGCAACAGATATTATTCATATTAAAACTAAGTCAATTCGTTTTTCAGTCACAATTACAAATAGTGTTGGCCAAAAGGTTTTAGTTCTTAAGAATACTCAGACCATAGATATCTCTAATTATAAACCAGGATTATATTTTATTTCAATAATTGATGCAAATTCAATTATCCCTGTGACGAAAATGTTTAGTATTTATAGATAATAAATGTATTAATTGGTCTAAGTATTATTCAAAGAAATGAATCTTTCAGAAATTTAGAAATAAAAAAAGACCTACATTTCTGCAAGTCTTTTACTTTTTATTTTCTTATGGTTTAGTCTTTGGTAACCTTGACAGGTTTTTTATAGTTTCTTCTAAACTCAATTTTTTGCTCAGTAGTTAGATGAGATTGTACTTGTCTATTATACTTATCTTCTAGTTTTATATAAGCTTGAGAATATTCACTTTTAGTGATTTCTTGACTTCGTAATTTTACTATTTCTTTTGCTTTACCTAGTAATACTCTTTCAAGCTTAGCTGTTTGATTTTTTGAGAAAGCTACATTTTCATTAGTAAGCGTTACAATTTTAGTAAGCTTTTCCATTTCTTTCGATTGCATTGTTTCTACAGATACACTTGATTGTCCATGTACAAACGTAGCTCCTACTACCATCAAAACGAATAATAATACCTTTTTCATAATAACTAATTTATGTTTTCTTCTTTTAAGTCTATTTCTTCTAAGTCCAATAATCTTACCAAATTAAGATAATTTCTTAAGCAATAATTATTTATAGGTTGCCAAAAATAATGGATATTTTGACAAATTGGTACTTGTTTCGCTCTTTAGACGAAAAAAATAACCAAATCGCTGCTAATAGCTCCCCATATATCGTCTCAAGAACCATTCTAAGCTTAATAAAAGCATCAATAATCCAAACAACCACTTGAAGTTCATAACAGATTCTGTATCAGACGATTGATAAACTACTGGTTTTATTTTACTGTTTGTAAGTATTTTATCAGCCAGCCCCGTAGACTTTCCACTGACGAAAACTTCCCCTCCATATTTCTCAGTAAGCGCTCTTAATAGACCATGTCTAGCGGTAAGGTCATATAATTCAAGCTGTATATTCTGAACAGAAAACGACCCTTTCTGTTCCAACGCTTCTCCTGCATAATTTACTTTTGATACATAACTATATCTACCCGCTGGTAACATACCTGCAGACAATGTATAATAGTTACTCGATCGACTAAAAGTATATTTGTATTCTTTTTTATCTTGATTGATCAGCGTGACGAATACGTCTGGCTCATTTATCATTTCATAATTATCGTTGTACAGTTGTGCATCAAGAGCTATCTGTTCATTTTCTTTATAGAGGTTCTTTGAAGAACTTACTCTGAATTTTCTTTTGTCTTCTTTTGTGCTCAAAAACTGTATTGCCTTATTCACTACACTAGTCACTACATCGTAGTTCTCGTTTTGAAGATAATCAAACAATCTCCACTTCCACACTCCTTCTCCTACCCATACTCCAGTCTTAACCCCGCTTTGATCTTTAAAACTAAGCAGCGGATATTTCGTTTCGATTTTCTTTATATTCTGGGTTAATAATACATTTGCACCAGAAGGAGAAGTATACTGCCCAAAAGGTGCAATCAGTGGAGGAAATCCTTTGAGGTTCGCACCTAATTGATCATCTACTGTAAAACTATTAAATGTCCTTACAACATCCGCTTGTATATCTTCTAGACTAGCACTGTTGCCCTCTATTTTTATATTGTCCTGTGCCTTATTTATTCCTACCAAGCTGGTTTGAGCCCCAATTAAAAATAATCGCGGTGTTCTCTTTTTATTGATATTAGAGAGTTCAACTGCTACTGGATATTTATCAGAAGGCAGATTGTGAAGTACAACTAAATCATATTTACTAACATTGAGATCCGTATCTTCTGGAAAGTGTATGTCTACTTCATAGTTTTTATTAGATGTGATGATAGACTTCATAGCTGATAAATCAGGATGAGCCCCATGAGCTAACAACAATATTTTCTGCCTAGCATCAAGAACTTCTATAAATATGTCCTTGTAGTTATTTGCTGTGGTAACTTCTCCATCAATAGGAGTAAGCGCAATTCTATATTTATTCAACCCCACTTTATCAGCATCCAGAATAATTTCTTTAGTCGTAAAATAGTCTTCCTTATTTATTCTAATGTTTTCAGATTTCAAGCGCTTAGTATTGCCATTTTCAGTTCTTGACACAGAAAGATTAGTTGACTTCCCTATACAATTTTTAGCTGCAATATCAACCTGAATCGAAAACTTATCACCTAAGTAAGCTATCTTATTATTGAATACATTTTTAATCGAAACATCTTTTTTGACTGTAGTATCACCTTGCGCAACAACATAAAGAGGTGATGTTAAATTCACCTTTGCATAAAGTGGATTTTTTCCTTCATTATAGATACCATCAGTACTCAAAATGATTGCACCTAGATTTTGATCCCCATAATTGTCGTAGATGAATTCCAATGATTCAGAGAGATTAGTTACTTTAAATCCAAAGCTATCTACACCTCCATTTTCGATTTGATCACCGATTACGAGTCTTTTGACTTCATACTTTTCAGACAATTGATCTGAGATCGTATTAAGTTCTTGCTTTTTTGCCTCTATCTCTTCATCAGATAAACTTGCAATTATAGATTGTGAGCCATCTTCAGCTATTATCACAATAGGCTGTTTTATTTCTTCTGTGATAGACTTTACCAATGGAGACAATAATAAAATAGCTATTCCTGAAACAGACAAAAACCTTAGAATGCCCATTACCCATGTAGACCATTTTGGAGACTCTGTAAATTTATTATCCTTGAAATACAATGCTATTGCATACACCACACCTAGTAAAAGGCAAAAGGTGATAAACCAAGAAGGATATTGAAATGATATTTCGTTGATCACAAATATTTAGTTTGGCTTAATCTTCAAAAAGATACTAAGAGATCAAATTGAAGATTAATATTCTATTTCTAAAGCCTGCAAATATGAGTATTTTTTTGTCCTTTTTGACTTAAAGAAAATTTAAAAACGGGGACATGATACTTTTAACGGTACATTTTTGAGAATGTTGTGATCAAAAGATGTCATAAATGCTTCCTATTTTTGTAATTACTATTCATAATTCAATGACTTACCATGAGAATATTATATTTGTGCATCCTTAAAAAATGGGTCGACAAATGGATGAATGGAAGTTAGATTTTGAATGGTTGAGAGTGAGACATATTGTCAAAGATTCTATGGATAAAAAAGATCTACCTGACTTACAATCGATCTTGTATTTGATCGGTATTCAAGAACTAGGCAGATGGGACTCGGAAAAGAGTTTTTCGAAAGAAGAAAAACAAGATCTTATGCATGTTGCTGTTTGTACGCTACTTGAGGAAGATGGCTATTTCAACTTTGAAGGTAGAGATCAAGATGGGTGGCCGCATTGGAAAGAAGACAAAAGATTTGATCTAAAAGGGATCGATGAACAAGAAGAATATTTAAAAATAAAAGTTATAAAATACTTCGATGCATTAGAACAACTCAATGGAGGATTTGCTGCACACGAAGGAGAATAAATAATAAAACTAGATACAAATGAAAATTAAATTTTTTGCGCTAATTATAGGATTCGCTTTTTTAGCATCTTGTAATTCTGATTCTAAGACGTATGTAACTATAGAGACAGAATATGGTAACATGGTAGCTGAATTATATAATTCTACTCCTAAGCACAAGGAAAACTTTATTAAATTGACAAAAGAAGGTTTCTACGATGGTCTTTTATTCCACAGAGTAATGGAAGGATTTATGATCCAAGGTGGTGATCCTAATTCTAGAGGCGCAGACTTAAGTGTAAGACTTGGATCAGGAGGTCCTGGATATAGAATAGACGCTGAAATCGGTGCTCCACATTTCAAAGGAACACTAGCTGCCGCTAGGACAGGAGGTGCATCAAATCCAGAGAAGAAATCATCAGGCTCTCAATTCTACATTGTACAAGGAAATCCACAAACAGATGGCCAACTTGACGGTTTAGAAAAACAAAAAAATATTACATACAATCCAGAGCAAAGAGCTAAGTATAAAAAACTTGGAGGAACCCCAGGTTTAGATGTTGACTACACTGTATTCGGAGAATTAGTATCAGGTCTTGATGTTATAGATAAAATTGCTGCAGTAAAAAAAGATGGTGAAAGACCAATTGAAAATGTGGTGATGAAAGTCAGAATGGGTAAGTAATTGCAGATAAATAAAAAGAAGTAAGAAATGAGTATGATTAGATATAGTTTATTTGCAATTATTGTATTAATGATGGCGTCATGCGCTAAGCCATTAGCCAAATTTGTGATTGAAGCTGATGATAAAAAAGCACCAAGCAAGATTGTATTTACAAATAGTTCTGAAAAAGCAGAATCCTATTTGTGGGATTTTGGTGATGGAAATACTTCAACAGAAGAATCCCCAGAACATAAATACTATCTTTCTGGAAAATACAATGTAAAACTAATTGCTAAAAAAGGTAAAAAAATGAGCGAATCAGAACAAGCAATAGTAATAGATCCACCACAAGATTGTCTGATATCTATGGAGACTAATTATGGTGCTATGACGATCAGGTTATATGATGGTACTCCAAAGCATAGAGATAACTTCATCAAGCTTGCCGAACAAGGGTATTATGATGGATTACTATTCCACAGAGTCATCGAAGGATTCATGGTACAGGGTGGAGACCCTAATAGTAAAGATGCTAGAGCTGGAGCTAGGCTCGGTTCAGGAGGACCTGGATATACAGTACCTGCAGAGTTCACAGATGAATATGCACACGTAAAGGGAGCATTGGCAGCAGCACGAACGGGCGGAGCATCGAATCCCCAAAAAGCATCTTCTGGGTCCCAATTCTATATAGTCCATGGACAAAAAGCAACAGCTGATGTACTAGAAAGCATGGAAACTAGAAAAGGAGTAATATATACTGATGAAACTAAAGATGCTTACATCAATCAAGGTGGAACACCATTTTTAGATCAGGATTATACTGTATTCGGAATAGTAGAAAAAGGCTTAGACATAGTAGATAAAATAGCGGGTGTTGAGACTGGTGAGTCTGATAGACCCCAAAAAGACGTAAAAATCATAAAAGTAAGAGTTGTGAAGTAAACAAACATATTCTATTTAGGGAAGACTGAGTCCTATCTAAGAATATTACTTCAAATGACATTATTAATAATAAAATGGTGATCAAATGATCAACCACATGCATTAAAGATGAAAGAGATTTTAGGAATTGATGTCGGAGCTACTGGGATCAAAGGCGCAATAGTAAATGTAGAAGAAGGTGTTTTGGTTACGGAAAGGATAAAATATCCTACACCTAAGCCTGCAACTCCTCAAGCCATGACAGAAGTCATGAAAAAGCTAATTGAAGATCACAATTGGAAAGGAAAACCTATAGGAATGGGTTTTCCTGCAATTATAAAAGATGGTGTTGCTCAATCCGCTAGTAATATTGATGATTCATGGATCGATTTTCCTATTGTTGGGTTTCTCAACAAAAAACTCAAATCTCCAATTAATGTAATCAATGATGCTGATGCAGCAGGACTTGCAGAACAAAAGTTTGGTGGTGGAGCTGATAAAAAAGGCCTCGTAATATTACTTACTCTTGGTACAGGAATAGGTTCAGCAATATTTAACGATGGAGTATTAATACCTAATACAGAACTCGGCCACTTAAAGTGGAAAGAAAGTGTAGTAGAGAAATTCGTATCCAATAATGCCCGAGAAACAAAAGAACTATCTTTCAAAGTTTGGGGAAAAGAGCTCAATAAAGTGCTCAACCACCTAGAATTTGTTTTATCACCTGATCACATCATAATAGGTGGTGGAATAAGTAAAAAATTCCATAAATATCAAGAATTCTTAGATTGTGTTGCTACAGTAGAGCCTGCACAAATGCTTAACAATGCTGGAATTATAGGAGCCGCAATGGCTGCTCCTATAGCGAAATGATAGGATATTATTTAGTTGTAGATTAGAAACTGTTTAGAGGTTTTCTACGATTTTCATTATCTTTCTGACATGAAAATATCACTCACTCATAATAGAAAATTGTATTCTGCTGATTTATCATCTGGTATAGACATTTCTATCCCATTGATACCTGGCAGTGATTCACCAAATTGTTTTTGGGCTCCTCATTTTACAGCAGAACCTGTACGATCAGGAGATTGGGTAGGAGACACTTTACAAGGTGGTGGTGTGAATTTTAAAACAGTAACTATCAATACACATGGAAATGGAACCCATACCGAATGTGTAGGACACATTGCTAAAGAACCAATTACAATCAATCAAGTACTTACCGATTTTCATCACATTGCACAAGTCATATCTGTATACCCACAAGTCATTGAAAATGGTGATAAATTGATCACAAAATCACAGATTAAAGACTCTCTAATTCAAAATGGAATAAAGGCATTAATCATTAGGACTTTGCCAAACAATGATGATAAAAAGAGAAGAATCTATAGCGGCACTAATCCTCCATACCTTCATCATGAAGCTACTTCATTTATAGTTGAACAAGGAATAGAACATCTTTTACTCGATCTTCCATCAGTTGATCAAGAAGAAGATGAAGGATTATTACTAAGCCACAAAGCATTTTGGTCGTACCCAAGTACTATTGACAAGAAAAAAACAATCACTGAGTTGATTTTTGTCAACAATTCTGTTTCTGATGGTTTATATTTGCTAAACATACAAATCGCAAGTTTCGAATTGGACGCAAGCCCATCAAAACCAGTCATATATAAGTTGATAGAAAGTGAATTTTAAGCCATTAAAAAATAAGGACTTTTACTTCGAGTACCATCGTATTGGCAGCAAAGCCTTTCGAGACAAGGTCAGGTACTATGAAGATAATCGTTCGTACATTGGTCAACTAAAATATCAAGAACGAATTGATGTAGATATAGATTACATTCTTTGTCTATTCGAAATAGGGAAATATCACAAATTTTTATCGAAAGTAGATAGCCTTATCGAAGTGGTTATTATGGATAATATTTACGGTTACAATGGCGTGAATATTTATAATGACTTGTTATTTAAAAAAGCAGCTTGCCAATTCAATACTGGGCAGTATATCAAGTCAGAAAAAGTACTTAAAGCAATCGTGAAACTAGAACCAGAAAATAATCTTGTTAGAACATTATATGGAAAATGTAAAAGAAAACAAGGTAGGGATTGGTATGAAGGCACAAAAGCAGTAGCAATGGTCATGCTTATATCTGCAATATCCATAGTATTTATGGAACTACTAATTGTCCGACCATTTTATAATGATTATGTAGCTACTTTTAGTGGAATGAGAATCCTTTTTTTTGTAACTGGTATCCTTTTCTTGGTTGGAAATGAAATTTATCTATATTTTATTGTTGGAAAGGAGATTGGGTACAAGTTTGATTTTCAAGAGATAAAAAAGAGGTTTTTGAAGTCGGAAGTTAAATAACCAATAAAATGTTTTCGGAAAGTCAATTTCTATTTAATACAATTTCTGCCTGAAAATGTCGCATATATTTAAAGTAAGACCGTTTTACGCTATGCGAAACGGGTGTTTTCTGCGAAAGCCATCCCTTATACCATCCCTTATTCCATCACTTATACCATCACTCGCACCACACTTAATTCCCCTTAAAGCTAAAGCGACATTCTCAAACATAATTGGTATAACATTCATCACTAATAAAAACTCCACTCTTTATATTAGGTGTATTTGCTTTCTTCATTTAAGACGAAGTAAAACTCGTTACATATATTCCGTTGTGCTTTACAAAGTCTTTTAGTTCATACTCTCGTATGTATGAAGCTCATTTACTTGCAGCAGTTAGTGGCGTTTTGTACTTTAGTACAAACTGAAAAAGGTCTCACACAGTGATGTAATATTACATGTGTACTATTTGGCTTTTGCTACGCAAAGTTGCGAAGTTCATGCTTGAAAGCATGAAGGCCATTAACTGGTTGCTGTTACTGACAGCAATTAGTGGCTTTTTAAATTAAATTTTCACAGCCTTTCCGTTACAACCCCATCATTCGCCTTCACTTCATACAATTCTAGATTCAGCCCAGTCTTGGAATTATAATCTTTCCACAGTTTTTCAACATCTGAGTCTGCCAATTCTCCTTTCACAAAGTTGATTGTACAACCTCCAAATCCACCCCCCATAATTCTACTTCCAAGGATATTGTCAATTTTTTGACTTCTATCAACAAGATAATCAACCTCTGGAGTACTCACTTCATAATTATTAGATAGACTGTGATGTGATGCCAATAATAATTCGCCAAGTCCATCTACATTTCCACTTTCCATTAATTGTGCCGCAGCGATTACTCGATTATTTTCTTCAATAACGTGAGTGCATCTTTTTCTCGACCTTTCATCAGTCAGATATTGAGACACATCTGAAAGCATCATATCTCGAAGCGTTTTTACATTATTTCTATGCCTAGCTACCTGCACAACTGCCGCATCACAAGTGGCTCTGCGCTTATTGTATTCTGTATCTACCAGATTATGCTTTTGACCACTGTTAAATAGATAAAACTTGTATTCCTCTGAAGGAACTTGATATTTCTTCACGGAAAAATCAGCAAAATCTATCATTAATGCTTTTCCTTTTTCACCTTTAAGAATTGCAGTTTGATCCATAATGCCTCCGTTTAGACCGATACCATTTTCAGCTTGAGAAGCTAGATTAACAAGATCGTCTAAACTATGATTGTATTCAAACAATTGATTTACCCCAGCCAAAAAACCACAAGTCAATGCCGAAGACGAAGACACACCCCCTCCCTGAGGAAGGTTACCTCCAAATACTATATCTATTCCTGTCGATTGATCATATGAAAGTGCTACCAATGAATTGATGAAGTACCTTGTCCAGCCATCTGTAGCAAAAGTAAGATTTGATATATCAATAATATATTCTTCTTCAATATCCAGCGCTATTAATCTCAATTTCCCAATATCATTTTTACCAATAAACATCCCTATGCTTTGCTCAATCGCGAATGGAAAAACAAGTCCGTGGTTATAATCAGTATGCTCTCCTATAATATTGGCTCTTCCTGGAGATTTGACATAAATCTGAGGATTACCAAAATGCTTTTTATATTTTCCTAATATTTTGTCTTTCATACATTTATACTAAATTTAGAATCTCTCTTTTTCTAAAAACCAAAACGAATGTGGATATGTTAGTAATTCAATTGGAAATATAGCTATTAAGCACTATGGTTATTATGCTTTATTGCATATTTTCGCACACATATAAATTATTTATAAAATAAGTTTCTCCCTAATCAAAACAGTAAACTTAAGAAACATGTCAAGCTTCGCACAAAAAAGTTTTCAAAGAAGGCATATCGGAATAACAAGTGCCGAAAAAGATGAAATGCTTAAAGTCATAGGTGTAAATAGTCTGGATGAGTTGATCAATCTTACTATACCTACCCATATCCGAGCTGAGAAGGAGATGGATATTCCTGATGAAGTTTCGGAATATGCATATCTAAATGAGTTGAAGACAATCGCTCAGAAGAACAAAATATTCACCAACTATATTGGACAAGGATATTATGGGACGATTACACCTTCCGTGATTTTGAGAAATGTATTTCATAATCCAGGATGGTATACACAGTATACCCCTTATCAAGCTGAAATCGCACAAGGAAGATTGGAAGCACTTTTGAATTTCCAAACCGTTGTATCTGACCTTACAGGATTACCTATAGCAAATGCATCTCTTTTGGATGAAGGAACAGCTGCTGCCGAATCTATGGCAATGTTCCAGGGAGTAAGAAATAAAAAAAGGAAAAACAACCCTGCGACTAAGTTCTTTATAGACAATCATGTATTCGACCAGACGGTAGATATCATGATTACACGAGCTGAACCAATCGGGGTAGAAATCGTACGTGGTGACTATAAGTCGGTGGAAATAAATGATGACTATATCGGTGCATTGGTCCAATATCCTAATCAGATAGGAAGTGTGGAAGATTACCGAGCATTCACTGCGAAATGTTCGGAAATAGGCGCATATGTATGTGTTGCCGCTGATCTTATGAGTTTAGCATTATTGACTCCTCCTGGAGAATGGGGTGCACATGCAGTAGTAGGAAATACTCAGAGATTCGGAGTTCCTATGGGCTACGGTGGACCACATGCTGCATATTTTTCTACAATTGAAGATTTCAAAAGACAGATTCCAGGGCGGATTATTGGGGTATCACAAGATAGACTCGAAAACAGATCTCTTAGAATGGCGCTTCAAACAAGAGAGCAGCATATCAAAAGAGAAAAAGCAACTTCTAATATTTGTACCGCACAAGCATTATTAGCTGTGATGGCTAGTATGTATGCTGTATATCATGGGCCTGATGGTGTAAAAGATATAGCTAATACGATTCATCATCATACTTTTGTTCTAGCCAACAATCTAAAAGCAATCGGCTACAAACTGGCAAATGATAGTTATTTTGATACATTAACAGTCAAAGCTTCAAAAGAAGAGCAAACAAAAATCAAAACCGCTGCAGAAGCAAAAGAGATCAACTTCTTCTATTCTGCTAATGGTGTGTCTATCTCTGTAGATGAAACAACAGACAAAGCGGCTATAATAGGAATCGTAAAGTTACTTGCTGATCTAAAAGGAGTAAAACATAATATATCTGATGCCAACGGGCAGATGGCAATTCCTTCAGATTTACAAAGATCAAGCGATTATCTTACTCATCCAGTATTCACAAGTCACCATACTGAGTCAAAGATGATGAGGTACATCAAGAGTCTTGAGAACAAAGATTTATCTCTAGTACATAGTATGATTGCATTGGGATCATGTACTATGAAATTGAATGCTGCTACAGAATTAATCCCAGTAACATGGCCTGAGTTTTCATTATTACATCCATTTGCACCGGCAGAACAAGCAACTGGATATGCACAGATATTTGATGAATTGAACAAATACTTATGCGAAGCTACGGGATTCACCGCATGCAGTTTACAGCCCAATAGTGGCGCACAAGGTGAATATACTGGTCTAATGACAATTGCGGCTTATCATAAAGATAGAGGCGATCTTCATAGAAATATCGCATTGATCCCATCTTCCGCCCACGGTACTAACCCTGCATCAGCTGTAATGGCTGGCATGAAAGTAGTGGTAGTGAAATGTGATGATGAAGGAAATATTGATGTAACTGACCTTAAGGCAAAAACAGAAGAGCACAAAGAACATCTTGCGGCACTTATGATCACCTATCCAAGTACACACGGCGTATTCGAGACCGAAGTAAAAGAAATATGCGCTAACATCCATGAAAATGGAGGCCTCGTTTATATGGATGGAGCCAATATGAATGCACAAGTCGGACTTACAAGTCCGGGTATCATCGGTGCGGATGTATGTCACCTTAACCTGCATAAAACTTTTGCTATTCCGCATGGTGGAGGTGGGCCTGGTATGGGACCAATCTGTGTAAATGATAAACTTGCACCATTCTTACCTAGTCACAAAATGGCAAAGACTGGTGGAGAAAAAGGTATCACTGCAGTTTCAGCAGCTCCTTGGGGAAGTGCTAGTATTTTATTGATTTCTTACGCTTATATTAGATTGCTAGGTAAAGAAGGTATGCTTAATTCTACTAAGTACGCGATCTTGAATGCTAACTATATGAAGGCAAGATTAGAAGCGCATTATCCTGTTTTATACAAAGGAGAGAATGGAATGGCAGCTCATGAAATGATCCTTGATCTAAGACAATTCAAACCACTGAAGGTAAGTGCTGAGGATGTTGCCAAGAGATTAATTGATTATGGATTTCATGCTCCTACCTTATCATTTCCAGTAGCGGGTACAGTGATGATAGAGCCTACAGAAAGTGAAGACAAAGATGAATTGGACAGGTTCTGTGATGCTATGATTTCTATCAAAAAAGAAATAGATGCAATAGCTAGTGGAGATGCTGATACTGAGGATAATGTACTAGTCAATGCACCTCACACCTTACACGAGATCACATCTGACGATTGGTCACATCCTTACTCTAGAAGTGCAGCAGCTTATCCACTACCTGTCTCTTATACACATCTCCGAGCCCACGAGACAGGCAGAAATCTCG
>OJIO01000690.1_pt1 | contig 19524 bp, 10 predicted proteins | sample 1595621 | NCBI WGS metagenome assembly OJIO01 (sample SAMN05416776, study PRJEB24817) | seawater metagenome | isolation source: Sea water | place: Canada:Atlantic | collected 2013-07
AGAAGGGAAAAAGAGCAAGCAGAAGAATGTAATTTTATTATTGTTTCATTCCTTAACTGTGGATAAGCCTGTGTTTTCTGCCTTGAACTTAAATTAATTTTCAATGAATCTAAAGTAACATATCCAAACAGATATGGTATAACTGATTAAAGTTAGTGGTGATATGTAATTGATACTTTGGCATCCTGTACGTTCAATTAAATCTTTGAAAAAATAGCTGCATTAATAACAGCAAAGTCAAATTTTAAACCATTCTTCACTCCCAATTTAACGTTCGAAATCAAAAAAGCCACTTCCCAAATCAATGGAAAGTGGCTTCGATATTATTTAAGTCTGAAATTATCTCTTAGATAAACGGAGCAATAACTAGAGCTACTACAGACATCAATTTCAATAAGATATTCAATGAAGGTCCAGAAGTATCTTTGAACGGATCACCAACTGTGTCCCCTACTACTGTTGCTTTGTGAGCTTCAGATCCTTTATAGTGCATTACACCATCAATCTCTACGCCTTCTTCAAACATTTTCTTAGCATTATCCCAAGCACCACCAGCATTAGACTGGAAGATTGCCATAAGAACACCACAAACTGTTACTCCAGCAAGAACTCCTCCTAACATCTCAGCTCCTCCAAGGAAACCAAATGCTACTGGTGTAACTACTGCAATAAGTCCTGGTAAAATCATTTCACGAATAGATGCCTCTGTAGAAATTTCTACACATTTACTATATTCAGCTTTACCATCTGCTGCTTCGAAAGTAGCAACATCTGCTGCTGACCATTCGCTTTGTTCTTTACCGTCATTTCTCTTCATTACTTCTAATGCAGCTTTCAATTCTGGAATATCAGCAAATTGTCTTCTTACCTCGTTGATCATATCCATCGCTGCTTTTCCTACTGCATTCATAGATAGTGCAGAGAATAAGAATGGAAGCATTCCACCAATCAAAAGACCAGCCATTACTTTAGGTTGTGCAATATCAATTGATGTAATACCAGCTGTTGCCATAAATGCTGCAAATAACGCAAGAGCTGTCAATGCCGCAGATCCGATAGCGAATCCTTTTCCAATTGCTGCTGTAGTGTTACCTACTGCATCTAATTTATCTGTTCTTTGTCTTACTTCTTTAGGCAATTCAGCCATCTCTGCAATACCTCCTGCATTATCTGCAATTGGTCCATATGCATCTACGGCTAATTGGATACCAGTGTTTGACAACATACCTACCGCTGCAATAGCGATACCATAAAGTCCTGCAAAGTGGTGAGCTCCTAAAATAGCTGCAGCCAATACGATAATAGGCGCAGCTGTTGAGATCATCCCAACTCCAAGACCTGCGATGATGTTTGTTGCAGCCCCTGTTAATGATTGTTTTACGATTGACATTACAGGCTTAGACCCTGTACCAGTATAATGTTCAGTAATCATACCGATCAGTAGACCAGCAAAAAGACCACATAGTACTGCGAAGAATACACCATTTGCAGTATATCCGCCCATACCATTAGGAAGCATCCATTGAGCAATTGCCCAAGTAGCAGCTAACATTAGACCCGCAGAGATAAATTCTCCCGTGTTTAATGCTTTTTGTGGATCTCCACCATCTTTTACCTTTACGAAGAATGTACCTATAATTGATGTAAGTATTCCTACTGAAGCCAATACTAAAGGAAGTAATACAGCATTCATACCACCGAACTGATTTCCAACTTCAAAACCGCCAGTTATACCTATATAAGTTGCACCTAATACCATAGTAGCTATGATTGATCCAACATATGATTCAAAAAGATCGGCTCCCATACCAGCAACATCACCTACATTATCACCAACGTTATCAGCAATAGTTGCAGGGTTTAATGGGTGATCCTCAGGAATACCAGCTTCTACCTTTCCTACTAAATCCGCTCCAACATCTGCAGCTTTAGTATAGATACCTCCACCCACTCTTGCAAACAATGCAATAGATGATGCTCCAAATGAGAATCCCGTCAAAACAGTGATCACTTTAGTTACTTGATCAACATTTGCTGTACCAAACATATTAGTATACAAGAGTAATAAAACTCCAAGTCCTAAAACACCAAGTCCAACAACTCCAAGTCCCATAACAGCTCCTCCTGCAAATGCTACTTCTAACGCTTTTCCAAGACTAGTTCTTGCAGCTGCAGTAGTTCGTACGTTTGCCTTCGTAGCCACTTTCATACCAATAAATCCAGCCAATGCTGAACATATTGCTCCTAATATAAACGATAAAGCTACCATTGGAGATGAAGTTTCAGTCATTCCACTCCAAAAAAGTAATGCTGCAACGATTACTACGAATATTGCCAACACTTTATATTCAGCTTTTAGAAATGACATTGCACCATCACTAATATGCTTAGCTATTTTTGCCATTTTCTCAGTACCTACGTCTTGCTTAGATACCCATCCTGATTTCCAGAAAGTAAAAAGCAGTGCCAGTACACCAAATACTGGAATTACGTACATTAAATTTTGTCCCATTTAGATTGTTTTTAGTTTTTAAATTTTGCGAATTTCGATTTCAATAATGATAGAATTTTCACAAATAACATCTATCACAATTTTAATTCGGCGCTAAAAGTACATTTATTATTATAATTCCCAAAGAATGAAAAAAGACATATATTATTTAAATTTATGCATCTAGCAATTTATCTATAGTGACCATGAATCTGAACATGGAATAAAACAAAAAATCTTAAGCAATAATTGAGTATTTTCTAGCACTTAGAAAAGATGGCAAAAAAAATGAGGTAATGCGTATGCACCACCTCAACCCTAACCAAATGAAATCAATAATAAAATTGATTTAACTTGGTGTAAATATAACACAAAGTATATAAATACAGTATTTAATGAATAAAATATTACACTTTGGGTTAAAAAAGTAGATGATATTATAATTCACTCCTTTTTATAAGGTCGAAAATAAGCTCAATAAAAAGTCAAACAACATAAGTTTTATTATTTGAATCTAAAAATTCTTAAGTGCCTTCGATAGTATGTATCAATCATTTGCTAACAACAACCCTAATAAAAACTGGTAATTTAAAAGTTTTGAGTTTTTATATTAATTACTTATTGAGTTTCTAAACTACATTTGTCTAAATTTCAATTATGGACAAAAAGCAGATTAATAAAAGAGCGGAATATTGGACATCATCTGTATTTGATGAAGAAACAAGAAATGAGGTTAAAAACATAATTGAAACTGACCCAACTGAGTTGGTTGATAGATTCTATAAAAATTTAGAATTTGGGACTGGAGGCATGAGGGGCATCATGGGTGCAGGTACAAATAGAGTGAATAAATACACACTTGGAAAATCTACCCAAGGCCTTAGTAATTATATAAAATCTACATACCCTGACGACGAGTGGAAAGTAGTGATCGCTTATGACTGCAGGCATAATAGTGATACCCTGGCTAGAACAGTAGCAGAGGTGTTTTCAGCAAATGGAATCTATGTTTACTTATTTTCAGAACTAAGGACAACACCTGAATTATCATTTGCCGTAAGGCATCTTGGTTGTCATGCTGGTATAGTACTCACTGCATCACATAATCCACCAGAATACAATGGATACAAGGCATATTGGACCGATGGCGGCCAAATAGTCCCTCCTCAGGATGGTGAAATAATAGCCAGTATAAATAGTCTTTCAATCGAAGATATAAACTTCAATTACGATGAAAAGCTTATAGAACTTATTGACAAAGAGTTAGATGATGCGTTTATTTCAGCATCGGTCACTAATGGAGATTTCGAAGCAAAAAATAGGGATAAACTAAAAATTGTTTTTACGTCTTTGCATGGAACTTCTATTACTGCTGTACCCCAGGTATTATCAAAGGCGGGATATACAGATGTAACTATAATTGCTGAACAAGCTAAACCAGACGGTGACTTCCCCACAGTCAAATCACCAAATCCTGAGGAACCTGAAGCTCTTAAATTAGCCATAAAAAAAGCGGAAGAAATAGGGGCTGATATTGTAATTGGAACTGACCCCGATAGTGACAGACTAGGTATTGCTGTTAGAAATACAAAAGGTAAAATGCAACTTCTCAATGGCAACCAAGCAATGGTATTGATGACTAAATTTCTTCTCGACAACAGAACTAAAGTTGGTCTTAAAGGGAATGAATACATCGCATCCACAATTGTATCGACTCCAATGATGCAAAGATTAGCTGAAGCCTATAAAGTCGAAATAAAGACTTCATTAACTGGTTTCAAGTGGATAGCAAAGATGATAAAAGATTATCCAGAACTAGATTTCATTGGTGGAGGTGAAGAGAGTTTTGGTTTTATGGTAGGAGATTTTGTCAGGGACAAAGATGCTGTTACGTCTACATTACTTGCTTGTGAAATAGCGGCCAATGCAAAGTCTAGTGGCAGTTCATTTTATCAAGAACTATTAGCATGTTATACTCAATATGGATTATATAAAGAGAGATTGGTATCGTTAGTAAAAAAAGGAGCAAGTGGCGCACAAGACATCAAACAAATGATGGTTGATTTCAAAGAAAACCCATTAGAAACTATAGATGGATCTATCTTAGTAACTATTGATGATTACAATACTTCGACATCGAAAAATGTGATTACAGGAGAAATAAGAGACATCGACATACCAAAATCGAATGTATTGATCTACACTACAGAAGATGGGTCAAAAGTAGCGGCAAGACCAAGCGGGACAGAGCCTAAAATTAAATTCTATATTAGCGTAAATGATGCTCTAAATGATGTTAGTAATTTTGAAAATAAGAACGGCGAACTCCAAAATAAGTTAGATAGAATAGTCTCGGAATTAGGAGTTTGATTTCAAAAAATTATCCCCTAACATATTATTCCGATTGCCTTACTTATTTATTGTTTTACTATAACATACTCAATAAAAGGGTAGCATTTTACTTTTCTAAAATAAGCACGATCTTATTAAAATCAGCTGCCGCATTGATCACAGCTCTATAGTCTTCATATTTTTCTATTGGATAGTTTATCGCTTGATAATATTCTTCATTAGTAATTGTCAAGACATTTGCATCCTGAGCATACTTACAATCAAATAATGCCTCCATCTTACCATCGATTTTTGTTTCGAAATACATCTCCAACATCTCAGGATTTGAAATTTTGTATCCTTCTGGAAGACGAATTTTGATTTCTCTATCATAATGATGAGGGTATTGAATTTCTACAGGATACTGACGCTTCTCCGTTTGGTATATTTCTGATTGTTTACCGATAACTTGTCCTAATTTAAAGAGAATTTTGTCTCCTGCTATCTGTATAAGATCACTTGCATGAAAGTCAATGATCAATTCAAACTTTCCTTTCCCGATATTCTCTAATCCTCCATTTTTAGTTTCTATATTGTCTAATTCGACATCGGCAGCATAGTTTTTAGCAATATCTCTTATGATTTCATCATATTGGTCAGGTGGAACCAAATCTACAATAGGCTGTATATTTGCCGCTGCATAACCACCGAAATGAATATTTGATCGTACTTTAGGATTGTCAACCTCTTCAGAGAAATCTATAAAAATTCTCATAGTATCACTGGTCACATCCATACCTGGTAGTTTGATTTCAATCAGCTCTGCAGCGGCCATTATTGAGCCTCCAAATTCAACTTCTTTAATTTTCAAACCAAAATTATTCCCATATTCATATCCGAATAACGGCGTACGATATATCAGTGCTGTTGGATCTATATATTGATCTATCGATGGTACATATATGATGGCTTCATCAAGGTGATTTGTTGTTTCAAATTCTTTATCAAATATTTTTTTAAATCGATCACATGAAAGCACTATCTCTGATTTGATACCCGCTTCTAAGAGCATGGACCTGTAAAGTCTAAGCAAAAGATATAAATTCGATTGTTTAGAATTAATTAGATCTACGAGGTTACCATTTTCTCTATAGTTAATATTATATACTATATTTGATTTGATAAAGTGCTCGATATCAAGCGTTTTGGTATTATCATCACCACTTAAATTAAGAGGCTTCATAAACTTCTTTAGCGCCTTTTTTTCTTTTTTCTTTAATTCTATTGCAAGGTTAGGATGGAAACCATCTACGAACTCAGCATAGTTATAAAAGTTTCTATTTCCATTTGCAGTATTCTCGAATAACTTGTACCTGAACCCTTTTATATGTTTGGCTGGGTTTGCCATCTTTTCACTTCTGTTTGCAGCCGATATATTCTGATCTGTTACTTTTAGCATTTTTTTTCCAAATGCTGTACTGTCTATAGATATTGCTTCAGACAATCCATTATATGATTTATAATCTAAAATTAAATGAGAAGGATAATATAATTCAAAATCTACTTCTATAATCGGTGCAGAAAACTGAAAATTCATCATTCGACCTTTAAATTCTGGTGACTCTTTCAACAAATACAACTTCTCGATAATTGCTCCTTTTTCTAGTCCCTTAATCGCATAATATTCGTATTTATTGCCAGATTCAGGATCCACTTCTTCGTGGATATCATCTTTAATTAGTTCTATAACATCTCCGCTAGGAAGTATAACTCTATTTTTATTATACACGAACTTGTCAGTCTGCCCCGCTTGAATATAGATTCTATTATTTTTCTCAATCGCTTCATCTGAATTGACCAGAATCTTTTCATGATGTAGGTAATATTGCACTACAGACTTCTCATCTGCAACTATGTCAATCTTTCTCTTCAAAAATAGAGTGACCTCTTCTTTATCCAAAAATTCGGCAGGCACTTCAATATTCCTATCGTCAAATCCGTAATCACCGAAAACATGGTCTTGGGCCAATGATGGTGTAGAAAGTAGTCCAATGAGTAATAAAATAATGTTAATTATCTTCATAAGTATAATTGTTTTAAGGCGTTTCTGCCAGGTGTAGGATCGTAATATTGAACTTACGTTTTATCTTTTAATGTGATGGTTTGTTTCATGTAATTTTTAATCTCCTTTACTGATTTATTCCACGCATCAAAATGAGTAGGGTCTATAGAGATTTCTCTCAATTTTATAGAATAATCTAGTGTTACTCTATTGTCATACTTATTGTATTCGCCATTATAAATGAATTGACCATTGTCTATATAAAGTGCCTCAGGAAGAGATCCTATTTCTTTATTTGCAGGTATTTCAAGATCAACCTGAATTACATAGTTGAGTTTATATTCAAAGACAAAAGGAAATATTCTATCATCCTCGAATTCATCGATTAATGTCAGTTCTCTAAGAAACATATTTATATATATTTCATCATCTAGCTCCACTAAATAATTGTCTAACTCGTAATCGAAATTAATAATGTACATGGAATCCCTTTCTTCCACATTCTGTTCTACAGGATTAAGAAGTTGAAACTTATTGCTTCCAAGTCTAACTCTTCCTTTTATACTATTGAATCTTTTTTTATCATTGGTGGTGCTCATTCTAGCAAGAATGTTAGATCTAGCTATACCCGACATAGTGGTTTTGCCTTTTCCTTTTATTATTGATCCATCTACCTTAGCTGATACTTTGATAGTGACTTCATTGTCATCTTCAGATACGATGGGCACTTTATGTAGCTTATATTCGTCCTTGCTTATGCATATCAAGGCTTCCTTTCCTTGTATAAAAGATGAAGGCAATCCGTATCTGGTTTTTTGATCTGTCGCATCTAGAAAGATAATTTCATCTCCATTTATATATGCTGCAATCATATGATTATCAACTCCTGGAGTCGGCAGTTCTGAATATGTGTAAGGAATGACTCTACTGCCTATCCATGTAAGATAAACATTACTTATACCTATTCCACTGCACATAGCAGTAATGATACTTGACATGTCTTTACAATCTCCAAATTTTCTTTCACATACAAGATTCGCTTCTCGCGGAATAAACCCTTCATATCCATTTTCGTATGCTATGTATTTGATATTGTCCTTTACCCAATAATAGATTGCTTTTACTTTTTCCTCTTCTGTATCATATGGCTCAGTGACTGCAGAAGCAATATTAATCAGTTCCTCATTTATCTCACTGTTCACCCCTTCTACAAAGCTCTGATAATAATGAAATAAGTCATCCACAGTCCCTAATAAATTAGAATTCTTGTCAGCTCCCTTATATTGTTTAATATATATTGCTATGTGTGGCGCTGTATATAGTATTCCTGGTCTTGACATTTCATATTTGAATGGTTCTGTATCATATACCTCCCATATATAAATTGTCTTTTTTCGCTTTTCTTCCTTTCTGAAATTAATATCCACACCTTCCTCGTGAAATAACTTATACCCAATCTCGATGTCATTGTCCACTTCTAACCTAAACATCATTTTTTCTGATGGCAAGCTTTTTTGAAAAATATAACGGCTTAACAAATTTGGATCTCTGTATTCAATCTTTGTTTTTAGAACTTTTTTTGCCCCTGGCTCTAAGCTCTTAAAAGTCACCTCTTTCTTCTTTATTTCATCGTAAAATATATTAGCATCATCATTCGCAAACTCTTTAATCAGATTAGACTTTATTTTTTTACCTTTTTTTGATATTGTATATGCCTCATACTCTAGCACAGGCGACAGTTCTGAATCATAGAACTCCTCTTTAAAATTCTTGATCCCAGTTTCATTTAATATAATAGATTCGAAGTAGTCTTCTTTGATAATGCTAAGTTTCCCTTTGTTAATCTTGATCTTGAATACAGATTCATCAGACACTATTACTTCACTCTGATTCTCATATTTCAGAAGATAATCAGCAAACTTCATCTCTTTCTGAGCGTGCATACTCACAGCTGATAATAAGAAAATGAATACTACCCTACTTAATTTCCACAAGCTCGTCCGCATCATATATTTTTGTAATTTTTAATTTGCCATTTTCATATATCTCATATGAACCTACTTTTTCATCCAGTACTTGGGTATACTTCAATTTTATTTTTTCATTTTCATCATAGTACATTACATCTCCATCTAACATGTCCTTCTTGAACTCTTGACTTCTATAAAGCTTACCATTTGGATAGAAATATTTTGTACTTCCGTCCAACATTCCATTGAGATAATTTCTCTCGAATATTTGATTTCCGCTTTCATCATAAATCGCATATTTACCATCTATATATCCTTTATTTAATGTAATTTCAAGCGCTATCCCTCCATTTTCATAATATAAATTATTATCCTTCTTCTCACTACTTGACTTTATCCAATCGTCATCAATCATTGTTTTGTATTTCATGATAATGTCATCTACATAATATAGTGTAAGCAGTAATTTACCTTGAGAATTAGAAATTTTGAACTCGCCCTGCTTTATATCTTTGACGTTATTGTATTCTTGGAATATCGCTCCACTCTGCGTGTATGTTTTTTCTACTCCATATTCTTCATCGTTTAGAAATTCGCTAGTGACACGAAGCACCCCTAAATCATCATAGTATTTACATAATCCATGTTGCGTTCCATTCACAACCATGCCATCAAAAAACACATTGCCCGATCCTGAAAAATACCTAGTACGACCTTCTCTAATTCCATTCACAAAATTAGTGACATATATTGAATCCCCGCCTTTGTCAATTCCAAAATAAGGTCCATGAAACTCCCTATTCAATAGATTCATTTGGAATCTAACTGGACTATAGCTTACCTCTTTGATTATCTTACCCGATTGTTTTCTGTAGTCAATCATACTACCTTTACTGCCATCTCTTTCGATATATGAAGATGATACCAATTCTCCATTTTCATATTTATCTACATTGGTCAATACTCCATTAGAATTAAAGTAATTGTACCTCCCTAGTGGCTGATCATCTTTATAAAAACCTTCAGAAGCCATCTTGCCATTCGCATGATAACTTATAGTTACACCATTTAATTTACCATCTTTATAGTTATAAGCGTTTTCTAAAACACCATCTTTATATTGTTTATATAATCCATTGATGAGATCTTCATTTATCAGATATTCAATTTTCAAATTACCTTTTTTATCATAAAACTTAGAAGTTCCATTCTCTTTACCGTCTTTATAATTGATCTCCGACCGTATGTTGCCATTCAAATAATAAAAAGTATTCTGCCCATCGAGCTTTCCATCTTTGTATCTTCTATGACAAACAATATTGCCATCAATATCATACAATTTATGATTTTTTAGATTGGCCTTACTTCCTTTTTCTTGTCCTCTTGTATATTGTATACACTCTTTTATTTCTTCTCCATTAAACTTTTGAGAAGTGTACTTAATGCCGTCCGAATAAAAATCTAAACCTTCTAATTCATTATTCTTAATTCTGGATACTTGACTGATTTTCCCATTTACATATTCTGTTGATGTAGCTTCTCCATCATCAACCACATAATCTAATGTAATATTCCCAGCTTTGTCTTTGACCGTATAGTTTCCTGAGGCGATATCGTCATTGAACAACACACTAGACAACTTTCTTCCATCTATATCATAATATTCTGACAGTCCGTTTAGTTTACCTTTTACATATGATTCAGTTGAGTTCATATTACCATTTTGGTAATAATTAATTCTTTTGCCATCGAATTTACCCATATTGTATTCGACAGTAAATTCCAGTTGGCCAGAAGCGTAATTACAATATGACTTTCCATGAAACTCATCATTTTTAAAAGTACTTTGACAGTAGATCGATCCATCTTTATAGTAAGTTGTATATAGCCCTTCAGCTACATCATTTTTATTAATCCATTCTGAAGACTTCTCCCCAGTGTCATAATAAGTTATTTGCGCACCATTTTTAGCTCCTTTTTCAAAATTAATTTCTTCCGTTTTACCCCCATCAGTATTATAATATGTAACTATTCCAACAGGCTGATCATCGACTATACTGGCCTTACCTGTCATCCTTCCATATTGGTCTACAAATGTTGACCAGCCTTGTTTCATCCTTCCTTCATATTCTGAGATCATGGTTGGCACACTATTTTCACAGTATACTATCACATCTGAGTCCTTGCCATGGTGTGGCATTTTTCTCACTGCAAAGTGATGCCAAAAATTATCTACGAAATATTCTTTGTAGAAACTTGTGATGTCTTTCTCCTTCTTCTTTATTTGATCTTCAAAATTTTCTAGTCCTGTAAGTGTATAGTAAGTAAAGTTTTCAATATGTCCTTTTTTATAAATGTCCGCTAAATATGGAATATATTGCTTCTCAAAAAAACCGTCTTTTACTTTGTGCTCAGAAGCATATTCAGCAATAGCTTGAGCATGACGGGTGTAAATGTCATCAATATCACATTCCAGTTTGTACTTTTCATTCAATGGAAATTGGTTTCTAAGTATTAGTGTCAATTTAGAAAAATCATCCCCCGTCTCACTAAATATAAAGTCCTTTTCTTCAAGATAGTTTTGCGCCATTTTCTGGTTAAGTTTTATGACGGCATTCAATGCAAATTCATCCTCAGGATCGTCAGCAAGATATCCAAGCAACGCCAATGCTCCCTCAGCTATTTGTCCATTTTCTAGAGCTACTACGCCAAGCAGGTAATGAGCTTGTGAATGTGAAGGATTTATCATAATTGTCCTTTTTATATAGTCAATACTTTTCTGCACCTCACCACTTCTATAATAAGATATTCCCATATTAAATATAAGATGACTATAATTTGGATATTTGGCTTCAGCTTCTTGGTAAATAGTCTCAGCTTCTTCGTACCTCTCAGAATTACGCATCACACTTCCATAATTGACATATAGACTAGGCATTATGTCAAAATGGTCACCTTCATATAACTTCTTATACAATGCGATTGCTTCATCTGTTTTTTCCTCGGTTAAATAAGTGTTTGCCATTTCAATCTGGCAGCTGTAGTAATATTTCTCATCGGAGGGATGTACTTTAGCCAAGACTGAACGTGCCTCTATATAATTTTCTTCTTCAATATGTTTCAATGCTTCATTGACAAAAGCTTCTGAATCATAAAATTCAACTTGAGCATGAGAATAAGAAAAAAAGAATAGACAAAGTAAAGTACAGATAGCTTTATTCATTGTATATAAATTTATGGCTGGATTAAAATGTAATTGATATTTGGTCTATTCGAAGTTCAATATATAAAGTAAATTAATTTATCTCAAGTTTCAATAAGTATTTAACAATTGTTCGGCTAAAATAAATCTCTCATGAAAAAAATAGACACAGTTTCATATTAGCTCCTTTCTTTTATCCTTAATTATTAACCAATTGAAAAACAATCCTAAAGAATAAAATTAACCAAAAAAGCCATCAGAAATTAATCTGATGGCTTTTATAATTTTTTCTAAAAAGTAAATATTATTCACTTCCTCTTCTTGCTATCATTTGCTCAACTCCTGCCGTGAATTCAGCCACAGTCTTAGTGTATCCAGTTTTCCCTAATGCACTAATTGCAAATTCTCCTGAGTCATTTTTACTTAAATCAAAAACATGTATTGTAGGATATCCCCTAACACCAAATGCTTTTTGAAGGTTTCTATTTTGTTTCTTTATTTCTTGAGGCAATTGTTTTCTTCTAGGAAAATCTAACTCAAGTAATACCACATTCTCCTTTGCCCAAGTTTTAAATTCATCATGAATAAAAACACTCTTTGTTAATCTTTTACACCACCCACACCAATCACTTCCAGTGAAGTTAGCTAAAATAGGCTTACCTGTTTCTTGTGAAACTTCGTATGCTTCGTTAACATCTACGAGCCATCCTTCATTCTCTGCGGCATAAGTCTGCGCTGATGATTGACCAAAAGTGAAAGTCCCCATAAATACGAATAGAGCAAGGAAATTCACTTTCAGTACTCTTGTTAAATTAATAGCTTGCATATTGTTTATTTTTTTTACTTAATACAAATATCGTGCAAAAGATTGACATTGATATTTCCATTTATACGATAGAGGTGTGAAGATAGTTACATTTATTTTGTTCTCAATGTCAATATTTGGACAGAATTAATAATAGGAGTCACTTTTAATATTTTATTAAGAGTTTGCGGTCGAATTTATTCGAATTAAAGATTTGCAAAGTGGTCTAACCACATGTATCGCCTAAAAAGCTTGCATTTTTCATTTGTGTTTGAACAAATTTTTATCGCACATCTAAAAAATATTCATATCAGTTGTGAATGTAAACATTATCTTTGCGACTTCGTTTGAATAAACTCATGACTAAAAAAGATCAAAATAAGCAAGACTTAGATTTAAAACTCCTTGGATGGGTATTAGGCAAAGCCAAGCCTTATAAGAATTTATTTATTTGGACACTTTTTTTAGCAATAATATTAGCTCCTATCAGTACTGTTCGTCCTTACTTGATTAAAGAAATGGTAGATAAATATATCATGGTGAATGATATTGGAGGATTAACCAATATGGCTATATTGTATGTTTTAGTTGTTTTAGCCAATGCGGTATTAAGATATTTTTTCATTTATTCTGCGGCTTTCTTAGGGCAATCAGTTATAAAAGATCTAAGGATACAAGTATATAATACGATCAATAGTTACAGGCTCAGATTTTTTGATCAAACACCAATTGGAACAGCTACTACTCGGACTATCAATGATATAGAATCGATTAATATGGTCTTTGAGCAAGGTGTTTTAACGATTATAGCTGACCTCCTTGCCGTTTTTGCTGTAGTAGGTATTATGTTTTATACGAGTTGGAGATTGACTTTGATATGTCTTTTGACTTTACCTTTTTTGATAATCGCTACTTATATATTTAAAGAGAAAGTAAAAGCATCTTTCCAAATAGTAAGAACTCAAATCTCAAAGATGAATGCATTCTTACAAGAGAGGATATCTGGTATGCGTGTAGTTCAGATTTTCAGTGCTGAAAAACAGGAGATGGGTAAATTCAAAGAGATAAATAAAGAATATACGCAAGCCAATCTGAATTCTATATTTTATTATGCTATATTTTTCCCAGTGGTAGAATTTATATCGGCACTTGCACTGGCGCTAATGATATGGCTAGGAGCTAGGGCTTATTTAAATGATCAAGTAACATTTGGAGCGTTGGTGGCATTTCCAATTTATCTTAACTTACTCTTTAGACCGGTCAGATTATTGGCTGATAAGTTTAACACATTGCAAATGGGCCTTGTCGCAGCTGATCGTGTCAAAAAAGTAATAGATGCTAATGAAGTAATTAAAAATTACGGCTCGACAAAAGTTAAAAATCTTAAAGGAGAAATAGAATTCAAAAATGTGCATTTTGCATATGATGAGAAGAACTTCGTATTGAATGATATATCATTTAAAATCAATGCAGGTGAGACATTAGCCATCGTAGGAAGTACTGGATCCGGCAAAAGTAGCATCGTCAATGTACTAAATCGATTTTACGAATACCAAAAAGGGAGCATTACAATTGATGGGATTGATCTGCGAAAGTATGATTTACCAAATTTGAGAGCACGGATATCTATTGTGCTGCAAGATGTTTTCTTATTCAATGGTAATGTAGAGGATAACATCACATTAAGGGACGAATCTATCAATCTCGAAATGGTAAAACAGGCATCTAGGACTATAGGTGCTGATGTATTCATAGAGAACATGCCTGATGGATACGACCAAAAAATCATGGAGCGTGGAAACAACTTATCTGTTGGTCAGAGACAATTGATATCATTTGTAAGAGCTTTGGTTTTCAATCCTGACATCTTGATCCTGGATGAAGCCACCAGTTCCATAGACACTGAGACAGAAGCTATAATCCAAAATGCAATTGAGAAATTAATCGAAAAACGGACATCTATTATTATCGCTCACAGATTATCTACTATTCGCCATGCGGATAAGATCATGGTCATGGATAAAGGAAGTATTGTCGAATTTGGTTCTCATGATGAGTTGTTGCAGAAGAATGATGGTAGATATAGAGAACTATATGAGATGCAGTTTGTGGAGGGGGTATGAATCAATGAGTGAATGAGTGAATGACAGGATGATGAATGATGAATGAGTTATTTTATCATTAAGGACATTGAATCATTGAACCTATCCCCTAATCTTTGTACCTCTTAACTATAAGTTTCGCTATCCTTAAAAGACAATATATTCCGCTACAAATAGTTTTAACTCCATCATAAATATTATGCTAAACTATATCCATAGCACTAAAGTATGCTTATGAGTATTACCGCCTTGTGGGAATCGGCTTATATGTCTATTGCTAATGCATGAAATGCTTACCATGGCTACCAGAACTAGGGTCCAAATAAAACTACAATCATACTGTTCAGTACGATCAGCTTTATTCTATTTTTATCCTCATGCGAAAACCCAAAAACAAAATACAGTAATTTCATTGATGAAAAATCAAAGAATACAGCTATATCAAATATCGTGACTCACTCTACTATATAGAACTCAACGGTTCAATTCATAAAAAGAAATTCTTGTCAAAATTAGATTCTCTTGAATTGGATATAGGAGGACAATTGTACTCAATAGAAGTAGACCACAGCGACACAAATAATAATAATAATAATAATAATAATAGAGGAAAGCGGAAGTACTTGTTCTCCAATTCACAAGCAAAATCTATCTCATTTATTTATGATATAGATTATAAATTCATAAAGAGGTCACTTGTCTTTTGCGAAGGTCAGCATGGAGGAACAGTGACTGATTTCATTAATTCATTAGAACTATTTGATGGCATAAATAACTTCTTATAAGTCAATCGAATAAATAATGAAAAAAGTATAAAAAAAAATTTATCGTTTGTTTTTTGGAGAGCAATTATATTCTATAAATAGAATTACTGAAGAATATAACACTAAGACAGTCAATAGATTTATTGATAATCGAAAAGAAAATGATAAACCAAATCTGATTAAAATTGGATATTCCTGCTGTTTAGAAGCTTTGTTAGACTCTGAGAAATTCACAGCCATAAAGAATAAACTATTATTTCCCACTAATCTGTTTGAAATAGTTTCATGTGATATAAATCCAAAAAATAAATCAAATAAAGTAATCTTTGGATATCACTATTTCGAATGCAATATTCCGCTATACTATGTAAAGAGGATGAAGTCATAGAAAAAATGCTCAATAAAAATATTCCTCAATTCACAATCTACAACTTCATTATTCATCCCATTACCAAAACTTTAACCTTCATTTTTAACCCAAAACACAATCATTTTATAATATACTGTGTTAAAGTTGCGATATGTATCTTATCAATTCTATTTTTGCGCACATATGCAGTTTTTATATCCAACATTTCTTTGGGCTCTTGCAGCCATCGCCATTCCGATTATCATCCATCTGTTTTATTTCAGACGGTTTAAAAAGGTGTACTTTACTAATGTAAAATACCTCCAAGAAATAAAGGAAGAGACCAGCAGTAGAAACAAGATTAAAAATCTTCTTATTCTGCTATCTAGAATATTAACAGTGGCCGCTTTAGTTTTTGCATTTGCCCAGCCATTCATTCCATTGGGAGATTCTATTAAAACAGGAAACAATGCTATAAGTGTATTTGTAGATAATTCCTTTAGTATGGAGGCTACTCAAGAAAACGTTCCGCTAATCAATATTGCTAAAGAGAAAGCCAGACAAATTGTAAATGCATATAGCGAGGAAGATAAGTTCCAGGTATTGACACATGCATTCGAAGGGAGGCATCAAAGGTTGGTATCCAAGGAAGATGCATTATCTCTTATAGACGAGATTAATATTACACCTTCAGTAAGACCATTATCAAAGGTAGTAAACAGACAAAAACAAGCGATCAGTAATCAAGAAGAAAATGAAATTCTTTATTTGATATCAGATTTTCAGAGTTCTATCAATGACTTATCCACATATACAGACACGACAGCTGAGCTTAATCTGTTGCCATTACAAGCTATACAAGAAAAAAATGTAAGCTTAGATAGTGTTTGGCTGGAATCGCCAGTCCCAATGGTGAATCAGAATAATAAACTATTAGTAAGAATCACAAATCATAGTGACGAAATAGCCGAAGGCGTAAGACTGAGTATGCTAAAAGATGGTCAAGAAAAACCTGAAGGGATATTCAACATTCCAGCAAGGACGTCAGTAACAGATACGATCAATATGCCTCTCCTAAAGGCAGGATGGCATACAGCTGAATTACAGATATCAGACTATCCTATCCAATTCGATGATAAGTTCTTCATTTCTGTAAATGTTCCTGAAGAGATTAATATACTCTCTATCAATGATGGATTACAAAATAGATTTTTAACAGCATTGTTCAAAGGGTTGAATTCTTACAATCTTACTAACCAGAATCAAAACAAAGTTGATTATTCTAAAATTAAAGACTTCGATCTTGTTATCTTAAATGACATAAGAGATATATCGAGTGGACTTGCAGCTGAATTGGATAACTTCATTGTGAATGGGGGTAATGTTCTAGCATTCCCATCAGTAAATGCTAGTCAAAGCTCTTACAACAACTTCCTCAACAACTTAGGAGCAAACAACTTGCAAGGGATTAATAAGGAGAAAAAGTCTGTTTCTGCAATCAATAAAGACGAATTTATATTTAAAGATGTGTATGAATATGTAGGAAGAAATATCACACTGCCTACCACTAACAGAAGCTGGAAACTATCTAACTACCAAAATAGAGGTCAAGAATCACTCCTTAGATATAGAGATGGATCGAACTATCTAGTGAAGTATGTAAGAGGCACCGGCCATTTATACCTCTGTACAAGTCCACTGAACAATATTGATAATGATTTATCACAGAATGCAGAGATATTTGTGCCAATGCTATACAAGATGGCAATAGCTAGCACCAAGACTCAAAAAATAAGCTACACTATTGGTCAAGATGAAATTATAGAAGCCGAAAATAAAATTAGCTTTGGTGATTTGGTTTATAAGATCAATGGTTTAGAAGAATTCATCCCAGGTCAGACTAATCTGGGAAACAAAATCCTCTTAGATGTAAATGATCAAGTTACAAAAGATGGATTCTACTCACTAAATCTTGATAATATCAAAATATCCGATTTATCATTTAATTACGATCGTAAAGAAAGTAATATGATGGTGTCGTCAACTAATAAAATGACCAAATTAGCTGAATCATCTAATGTAAATGTCCTCGATGGATCCCTCAAAGCTGATTTCTCATCATACATAAACGAAAAAGATAAAGGTATCGTCCTTTGGTGGTGGTGCCTTATCTTAGCCTTAATATTTTTAGCCTTCGAAACTTTATTGCTCAGAATATGGAGCAAAAAGTAGAAATCAAGTAATCTAGCTAACTATGAAATATCTCATCAAGGATTGTAAGATTGTAGATAAACGATCAAAGCTCAATGGAAAAAGAGTGGACATCTTAGTTGAAAAAGGAATAATTGCTGATTTAGGTAAAAATCTCAAAGATGAAAAAGCCAAAATTATCAAAGGCAAAAATCTTTGTGCGTCAATTGGATGGATGGATATAGGAACTCACCTTGGAGAACCGGGATATGAACATAGAGAAACATTTGAATCATTGGCAGCTGCAGCCTTGGCTGGAGGATATACTGATTTGGTAACAATGCCTAAGTCCGTTCCAGCTATTCAATCAAAAGCACAAATAAAAAATCTCATCCTCAATGGTCAATCGATTGGAGTTGACATACATCCTCTTGGAGCACTGAGCAATGATTTGGAGGGAGAAAACATAACAGAATTCATAGATATGCATCAAGGAGGTGCAGTTGGTTTTACTGATGGATTAAAACCTGTTGCAAAAGGTGGGCTTCTATTGAGAGCGCTACAATATGTTAAGTCTTTTGAAGGGGTGATATTCCATCACCCAAATGATGAATCTATATCAAATGGAGATCTCATACATGAAGGAGATATCAGTACAAGTATGGGGATGAAGGGAAGCCCTTCACTTGCTGAAGAATTAACAGTATTTAGAGACGTTCAATTAAATGCATATTCAGAATCTAAGTTGTGTCTCCATCTTATCAGTTCAGCTGATTCTATTTCAATCATTAAAAATCAAAAGAAAAAAGATCAAAATCTAACAGTTGGCGTCTCCTACCTTAGTCTTATAAAAACGCATGAGGATCTTTCAGATTTTGACTCAAACCTTAAGGTAAAACCTATTCTTAGGAGTGTAAAAGACAAGAAATCACTGCACAAAAGTCTTATAGATGGAACGGTAGACTATATATCAAGTAACCATGTACCATTAGAAATTGAGAAAAAACACCTTGAGTATCCATATGCATCTCATGGAGCGATAGGCTTGGAGACAACTTTTGCAGCTCTTAATACGTATGTTACAACATCCATAGAACTAGAAACGATAATTGAAAAATTAACATCTGGACCAAGATCAGTATTAAATATCGAAACACTTACAATTGCTAAAGGAGCAGAAGCAAAATTGACTATTTTTGATCCTACTTATCCTGTCTCTTATACACATCTCCGAGCCCACGAGACAGGCAGAAATCTC
>OJIO01000692.1_pt1 | contig 19473 bp, 14 predicted proteins | sample 1595621 | NCBI WGS metagenome assembly OJIO01 (sample SAMN05416776, study PRJEB24817) | seawater metagenome | isolation source: Sea water | place: Canada:Atlantic | collected 2013-07
CACTATCCTCTTCGTCGGCAGCGTCAGATGTGTATAAGAGACAGGTTCTTTCCATTTCTCTTTTGATTGCGAAAATTGCTTCATCATTTCTAGCCCAACTTCTACGTGCTATTCCGTTGTTTACATCATAAAAAAGCATACTTTTTAATTTTGTTTCTGCTTCTTTGGTTCCGTCTAATAACATTCCGAATCCACCATTCATCACTTCACCCCAACCAACACCGCCACCATTGTGAATAGAAACCCAAGTTGCGCCTCTAAAACTATCTCCTATTACATTATGAATTGCCATGTCTGCAGTAAATTTACTTCCGTCATAAATATTAGAAGTTTCTCTAAAAGGTGAATCTGTTCCACTTACATCATGATGGTCTCTCCCTAAAACTACAGGTCCAATTTTACCATTTGCAATTGCATTATTAAATGCTTCAGCAATTTTAGACCTTCCCTCAGCGTCAGCGTATAAAATTCGTGCTTGAGAGCCAACAACCATTTTATTCTTTTTTGCGTTTTTAATCCAAGTAATATTATCTTGCATTTGTAGTTGAATTTCTTCTGGAGAATTCTTCATGATTTTTTGAAGAACTTCTGCAGCAATTTCATCGGTTTTATCTAGATCTTCAGATTTTCCTGATGCACAAACCCAGCGAAAAGGGCCAAAACCATAATCGAAACACATTGGACCTAAAATGTCTTGAACGTATGAAGGGTATTTAAAATCGATATTATTTTCTGCCATTACATCTGCGCCAGCTCTTGAAGATTCTAATAAAAAGGCATTTCCGTAATCAAAGAAGTAGGTTCCTTTTTCAGTATGTCTGTTAATTGCTTTAGCATGTCTTCTTAATGTTTCTTGAACTTTTTCTTTGAAAACAGCCGGTTCTTCTGAAATTAGTTTGTTAGATTCTTCGTAAGAAATATCAACTGGGTAATATCCTCCAGTCCAAGGAATGTGCAAAGAAGTTTGATCAGATCCAACATGAATAAAAATATTTTCTTCATCAAAGCGTTCCCAAATCTCAACTATATTTCCGATGTAAGCAATGGAAACTACTTCATTGTTTTCTTGCGCTTTTTTTACACGAATAATTAAATCATTCATGTTGTCAATTAAAACATCAACCCAACCTTGTTTGTGCCTTTTTGTTGCTGCTTTTGGGTTTATTTCTGCAGCAATTGTAATACAACCAGCAATATTTCCTGCTTTTGGTTGTGCTCCAGACATTCCGCCTAAACCAGCGGTTAAAAATATTTTTCCATTCGAACTTTCTCCTTTTGATAATATTTTTCTGAACGCATTCATTACCGTAATTGTAGTACCATGTACAATTCCTTGTGGTCCAATGTACATAAAAGAACCAGCAGTCATTTGTCCATATTGTGTAACCCCTAAAGCATTGAATTTTTCCCAATCATCAGGTTTTGAGTAATTCGGAATCATCATTCCGTTTGAAACGACTACTCTTGGAGCATTTTTAGATGAAGGAAATAGACCCATCGGATGACCAGAATATATGTGTAAAGTTTGCTCATCTGTCATGATTGCTAAATAATGCATTACCACTAAATATTGCGCCCAATTTTGAAAAACCGCTCCATTTCCCCCGTAGGTAATTAATTCTTCTGGATGTTGTGCTACTGCAGGGTCTAGATTGTTTTGAATCATTAACATTAAAGCTGCAGCTTGTGAAGATTCTGCAGGATATTCTTCTATTGATCTTGCGTAAATTTTATAGTCTGGCTTAAATCTATACATATAGATTCGACCAAATTCTTTTAATTCTTTTGCAAATTCTATGACTAATTCTTCATGCCAATCTTTTGGGAAATAACGCAACGCATTTTTTATTGCTAGCTTTTTTTCATCAATTGATAAAATATCTTTTCTTTTTGGAGCTCTATTAGCGTTTGTTGGATATTCTTTTTTTGAAGGTAATATATTAGGGATTCCTTGTAAAACGTTTTCTTTAAATGTCATGTCTATTTTATTTTACAATAAAAGATTGATTTTTTACTAATTGAATAAGATTATTGATGTCGTCCTTTAAAATTCTGTCATCTTCTAACTTATCAACTTTATTTCTGATGATTTTAAAATTTTCTTCAACAATTTCTGAAAAAGTATTTGGCCTTCTGTAATCCATAGCTTGTGCTGCATACATTAATTCGATGGCTAATATTTTTTCGATATTCCCTAAGATTTGATTGAACTGTCGCCCAGAAATACTTCCCATAGAAACATGATCTTCTTGTCCTAATGAAGTCGGAATTGAATCCGCAGAAGGAGGGAAGCATAACGATTTGTTTTCTGTAACTAAAGCAGCTGTTGTGTATTGCGGAATCATAAATCCAGAATTTAATCCACCGCCAGAAGTTAATAATCTTGGTAAACCAAATTTTCCTTCTAACAATAAATAACAACGACGATCAGAAATATTTCCTAATTCAGAAGCTGCGATTGAGCAATAATCTAAAGCCATTGCCAATGGTTGACCATGAAAATTTCCACCTGAGATTGCTTCCGTTTCACTCAATACAATTGGATTGTCAGTAACCGAGTTCATTTCAATTTCAGCCAATTCATTTAAATGATAATAAGCGTTTCTTGAAGCTCCATGGACTTGAGGAATGCAACGCATAGAATACGGATCTTGGACACGAGAACAACTTTCGTGAGAATTGATGTTTTGAGAATTTGCAAATAACATTCTCATTCGTTCTGCAACTTTTATATTTCCTTTAAATGGGCGAATCTCATGTAATTCACTTTTAAAAGGAGATTGACTTCCTTGATATCCTTCAATACTCATTGCTCCAGAAACATCTGCTAAATCTAATAAATATTGCATTTTTTTCAATCCTATAATCGCGTGTGCTAAAATAAATTGTGTGCCGTTTATTAACCCTAAACCTTCTTTTGCTTGAAGAATTAATGGTTTTAGATTGTGATTATTTAAAACTTCTTTTGCTGGTTGAATTTCGTTACCAATCCAGAAATCACCTTCACCTAATAATGGTAAAAATAAATGAGAAAGTGGCGCTAAATCTCCAGAAGCACCAACTGAGCCTTGTTCGGGGACAATTGGTAATAAATCATTCTCTATAAAGTAAAGAATGCGTTCAATCAATTTTAAACGAACTCCAGAATAACCTTGACATAAAGCGTGTACTTTACAAATCATCATGATTTTAGAAAGTTCTTTGTCTATTGGATTTCCAACTCCAACAGCATGTGTAATCAATAAGTTTTCTTGCAGTTTACTTGTTTCTTCGGGTGTAATTTGTACATCACACAAAGGGCCAAAGCCAGTATTGATTCCGTAAACAGCGTTGTCACCACTTGCCATGGTTTCAACTTTTAGTCTACACTCCTTAATTTTTAGAATTGCTTCTTTGTTGATTTCTGCTTTTAAATTGCCGTTAGCAATTGCAATAACGATATCAACTGTTAGGTTGTCTATTCCGTATTTAAATGTCATGCTGTGAAAATTGGTATAGTTACAAAGTTATTTATATTTTTGATGCTCAATGATATTATTTTAATCAATAATTAATAACTATGAGTTATCAAATAGAAATTAGGCATATTAAATATTTTTTGGCAGTAGCAGAAGAGTTACATTTTAGAAAAGCAGCAGAAAAATTATTTATCTCCCAGCCTGGGTTAAGTAGGCAAATTAAACAAATGGAAGATGATTTGGGAGTTGTCTTGTTTGAAAGACACAATAGAAAGGTTGTTTTAACAAAGACAGGGGCGTATTTGAAAAAAGAGTTGGCTATAAATTTAAAAAATATAACACATACTTTAAATCACGCAAAATTATTGAGCGATGGCAAGAAGGGCGATATTAAGTTTGGTTATGTGGGTTCTGCTATGCAACAAATTATTCCTGATTTATTATTGAAATTTAAAAAAGAGCATCCGAATGTGTTGTTTAGTTTAAAAGAGATGGACAATCAAAAGCAGATTGAAGAATTGCTGTCTTTTGACCTAGATTTAGGTTTTGTGAGGCTAGAACGTGTGCCAAAGGGACTAGAGATTTTTCCGATTTTAAAAGAAAATTTTTGCTTGGTTTTACCAAAGAATCACATTATTAATAATGCTACTTTTAAAAGTATATCTCAGTTCAAAGAAGAATCTTTTATTTTATTTGATCCAAAATACAGCACTACATATCATGAGCGTGTAATGCAAATTTTTGAAGACCATGCTTTCGCCCCAAATATTTCCCACAATACAATTCATGCAAGTTCTATTTATAAATTGGTAGAAAATAATTTCGGAGTTTCTATTGTTCCAAAATCATTAATCGATAAGAATGCAAAAAACGTTCAGTTTATAGAATTAAAAATGATTCAACAAAAAACAACTTTATCAGTAGTTTGGAATTCTGACAACAGGAATCCGATTTTGAAAGAAATAATAAAGCTACTCTAGAAGTAGTTTTGTTATTTTTTTTAAAAATAATGTTCTTGTAATTAAGTTTTATGCATATTAAATAACGAGTTCTTTATAATAGCTCAGTTTAAAGCCTAATGTATGTTTAAATAGATAATCCCTCATACTCAAACTGCCTATAATTCCTTTCCTTTTTATGATGTATTTATTCTAAACAACAATAAATAAAAAAACCACTCTTAAAAAAGAGTGGTTTTTAATGGTGGTGCCTCCAGGAATCGAACCAGGGACACAAGGATTTTCAGTCCTTTGCTCTACCAACTGAGCTAAGGCACCAGTCGCTGTAAATGCGGATGCAAATATATATTCATTTTTATTATTCACAAAAATAAAATATATAAAAATTGCTTTTGTAAATTTACAGCTTTTAATTTAGATATGAACTTAATCATTGATGTAGGTAATACTTTTGTTAAATTTGCTGTATTTCAGCAGGATAGCTTGGTTGAAAAAAAGTCTGTTTCAGGTGAATTTTTTTTAAAAGAATTTAAAAATATTATCAAAAATCATAAAGAAATTGATAAATGTATTATCTCTTCAGTAGGAAAATTGAACAATCAAGATGTAAATTATCTCCAAAAAAAGCTAAAAACCTTTGTTTTAAATTCTGAAACTAAATTACCATTTAAAAATTTATATGAAACTCCTAAAACTCTTGGAGTAGATAGAATTGCTTTGGTTTGTGCATCTGTTGAACAATTTCCAGATAAAAATGTATTAATTATTGATGCAGGAACGTGTATTACATATGATTTTATTACAACAAAAAACGAGTATTTAGGTGGTGCAATATCGCCAGGAATCAGATTGCGTTATCAAGCATTACATAATTTAACGGCCAATCTTCCGTTATTAGAAACTAAAATGCCAGAAAGCAGTATAGGAAACTCTACTGCTAGTTCAATTCATTCTGGAGTAGTTTTTGGTATTTTGAAAGAAATTGATGGCGTAATTGATGAATATCAACAAAAATATTCAGATTTAACAGTTATTTTAACAGGAGGTGACGCTAATTTCTTGTCAAAACAATTAAAAAATAGCATATTTGCCAACTCAAATTTTCTTTTAGAAGGTTTAAACTTTATTTTAGAATATAATTCAAACTAATGATAAAAAAACTTGTAGTAGTTTTAATAGTGGCTTTTGCATCTCAGTTGCAGGCTCAAGAAGGAACAGCTTCACCATATTCATTTTATGGAATTGGAAGTTTAAAGTTTAAAGGTACTGTTGAAAACAGGAGTATGGGTGGGCTTAGTATTTATAATGATAGTATTCATTTAAATTTATTAAATCCTGCAGGTTACACAGGTAATAATATAAAATCTTTTAATAACGAAAGTCGCCCTGTTAAATTTGCAATTGGTGGTAGTTATAGTAGTTTAAATCTTAAAAGTGATTCTGGAAGTGAAAAGGCTAACTCTACAACCTTTGATTATTTAGCATTGTCTGTGCCTATGGGTAAATTTGGATTTGGATTTGGGCTTTTACCATATACTTCTGTAGGATATAAACTTGAGTCTAGAAACGATAACGATGATGTGTCTAACAGATATAGAGGTGAAGGTGGAGTTAATAAAGCGTTTGCTGGATTAGCATATCAAATTAACGAAAAGCTTAGCGTTGGAGTAGAGGCAAGTTATAATTTTGGAAATGTCAAGAATAGCTCAGTAGCTTACTTGTACGATGACGAAGGTAATTTAGTTCAATATCAATCAAGAGAAAATAACAGGTCAGATTTAAGTGGATTAAATTTTAATATTGGATTGTCATACAAAACAATGATTAACGATAAATTAGAATTATCATCTGGATTAACTTATGCACCTGGAAGTAATTTAACATCAAACAACACAAGATCGTTTTCTACAATAATTATTAACGAAATTAGTGGGCAAGAGTTTGTAGTGAATACTATTGATGCAGATTTAGAAGATCAAAACTTAAAAACTACTGATTTATCATTGCCGTCAAGAGTTTCTTTTGGAGCAGGAATAGGTGAGCCTAGAAAATGGTTTTTAGGAGCTGAGTACACTTACCAAAATACAAGCAAATTCTCAAATCCAATATTTAGTATAGATAATGCTACGTTTGTAAACGCATCAACCATAGCTCTTGGAGGTTTTTATATTCCTGATTACAATTCTTTTTCAAATTACTGGAAAAGAGTAACTTATAGAGGAGGGTTGCATTACGAGAACACAGGTTTAGAAATTAATAATGAAACTATTAATGAGTTTGGCATGTCTTTTGGAGTTGGGTTACCAGTTGGAGGTTTATTTTCAAATGCAAATCTTGGACTTGAATTTGGTAAGCGTGGAACAACAAACCAAAATTTAATTCAAGAGAATTTTATAAATCTTCAAATAAGCTTATCTTTAAACGATAGATGGTTCCAAAAAAGAAAATATAACTAATAGATTAATAATTACAAAAATGAAAACGAGAATTACTTTAGTATTTGCAGCCCTTTTATTTGGTCTTAATATGAGTTTTGCTCAACAAGATGAAGAGTGCATGACTAACTTGACCATCTTTACAGATTACTACAAGAGCAAAAAGTATGATGAGGCATATAGTCCATGGATGAAAGTGCGTAACAAATGTCCAAAATTCAATAGAGCAATTTATGCTTATGGAGAAAAAATATTAGAGCACAAAATTGAGAACTCAACAGGAGCAGATAAAGTTGGTTATATTAACGACTTAATGAAGCTTTGGGATGAAGCTTTAGTTAATTTTTCATCTAACTATAGCAATGGAGAAGTTCTTGTTGACAAGGCTGAGTTAATGTACGATCATAAAAAAGAACTAGGCTTAAATGACAAACAAATCTATGATGCTTTTGATAAAGCTTTTAAAACAGATTTAGAAAACTTTTCAAGCCCTAGAGGTTTATATATTTACTTTTCTACTTTAGTAGATTTACATAATGCAGGTCAAGCACCAATTCAAGATGTATTTAACAAGTATGATGATGTTACAGGTAAAATTGAATCTGAAAAAGATGCTTATACTAAAAAGCTAAATGAATTAATAGAAAAAGAAGAAAGTGGAGAAGGTCTTTCGTCTAAAGACGAGCAACGTAAAGCGTCTTATAACAGTTACCTTGAAAACTACGAAACAATTGGTGGAAGTATAGATAGTAAATTAGGGATTTTAGCAAATTGCGAAAACTTAATTCCTTTATATACTAAAGATTTTGAAACTTTTAAAAATGATGCAGTTTGGTTACAACGTGCTGTAAGCAGAATGTATAACAAAGAGTGTACTGATGATCCTTTATATATAAAATTAGTTAAGGCTTATGATGAAACTGCACCATCTGCAGATACCAAATATTTCGTGGCTAGTTTATTATTTAAGCAAGGTAAGAATAAAGAGGGTATGGATTACCTTAACCAATCTTACGATTTAGAAACAGATAACTTTAAGAAAGCAAAATTAGCTTATAGAATTGCTGGAAGTTTAAAAAACAAAGGAGATTACTCTGCAGCAAGAAACTATTACAGAAAGGCGTTAAGTTTAAGTCCATCAATGGGTAAAGCTTACACTTCAATAGCGCAAATGTATGCTGCAAGTGCAAATAGCTGTGGTACAGATGTGTTTAGTAAAAGAGCAGTTTATTGGTTAGCAGCAGCAGAAGCACGTAAAGCTGCAAGAGTTGATTCTAATTTAGCATCTTACGCTAACGGTTTAGCAGATAGTTATGAAGGAAAAGCTCCATCAAGAAGTGATATATTTGAAAAAGGGAATGGTGGCCAAGTAATCAATATTGGTTGTTGGATAGGTGCAAGTGTAACTGTGCCAAAACTATAAATGAAAAATAATAAATCATATAATTTACTATACATAGTCACAGCAATTGCTGTGACTATGTTTTTTTCATGTAAAAACAATTATGATGAAGTGCAACAAATAGGTATTTTACAGAACGAGCCTATTGGTGTTGCAGATACAATAAATTTAAAATACACAGATTCTGGAAGGATAAAAGCAGATTTAGTAAGTGTAAAGATGCTGGATTTTTCTAATAGAAATTTTGCTTTTACTGAGTTCCCAAAAGGGATTAAACTTACCTTATTTAGTGATAATAACAGAAAAAGTGTTATTCTATCAGATTATGCAATTTCTTACAGTGAAACCGATTTAATAGACTTACAGGGTAACGTTACAATTATTACTCAAGAAAACGACACGTTATTTGCAGAGCAATTATATTTCGATCAAAAAAGAGAATGGGTGTTTACAAATAAACCTATTCGCTTTGTATCTCCAACAAAAATAATGACAGCAAACGCTTACGATTCAGATAAAGATGTTAATGTCTATGGCTTAAGCGAAATAACAGGAATAGTTAATTTAGATTAATAATTAGTTATCTTTGCTCAATAATTAACTTATACAACCAACAATGCTTCAAAAAATTATTCAATACGCATATCTTTTTATAGCTGTTTTCTTTAGTTACGAAACTTACAGAAACTGGAATGTAGATAGAGAAAGAGCTTACATGCTTTTGTTTTTTGCTGTTTTAGCTGTTTTTATGTACTTTTTCAAAAAGTATTTCAGAAAAAAAATGGATAATAATAAGCAATAATCTATGGACGTTAATGTCTTAATAATTATTATATCACTTATTGCCTCTGCATTCTTTTCAGGTATGGAGATTGCTTATGTATCTTCAAACAAAATACATATAGAAATTGAAAAAAAGCAAAAAGATTTACTGGCAAGAGTATTAACTAAACTTACTGCAAAACCTTCAAAGTTTATAGCAACTATGCTTATTGGTAATAATATAGCATTGGTTGTTTATGGGTTTTTAATGGGAGACTTATTGGTTAATTGGTTTCAAAGTATGGTGCCAACACAATTACCTCAATTAGACTACTTACTAGTAGACTTAAGTTTATTGTCTCAAACCATAATTTCTACATTAATAATATTAATTACAGCTGAGTTTTTGCCTAAAGTTTTCTTTCAGATTTATGCTAATTACCTTTTAAAAGCATTAGCTATTCCAGCTTATACATTCTATTTTTTATTTTGGTATGTTGCAGATTTTGTTATTTGGATTACTAATATGGTTATTAAGCATATTTTTAAAGCTCAAGGTGAAGATGTGCAGTTAGTAATGACTAAAGTAGAATTAGGTAATTATATTAGTGAGCAAATGGAATCTGTTGAAGAGCATGATGAGGTAGATAGTGAAATTCAAATATTTCAAAATGCTTTAGAGTTTTCCGAAGTTAAAGCTCGTGAAGTTATGATTCCTCGAACAGAAATAATAGCTGTCGATGTTAATGACTCTCTAAAAAATCTTAATGCACTATTTACATCGTCTGGGTTGTCTAAAATATTGGTTTATAAAGATACTATTGATGATATTATTGGGTATGTACATTCGTTTGATTTATTTAAAAAACCCAAAACCATCAAATCAATTGTAATGTCTGTTGAATTTGTTCCAGAAACAATGTTAGTTAAAGACGTACTTAATCTTTTAACTAAAAAAAGAAAAAGTATTTCTATAGTTATTGATGAGTATGGAGGAACCTCTGGAATTATTACTGTAGAAGATATAGTTGAAGAATTAGTTGGCGAGATTGAAGATGAACATGATACAGTAGAGTTGATTGAAGAAAAAATTGATGAAAATAACTATAAATTCTCAGCACGATTAGAAGTAGATTACATAAACGAAACCTACAAATTAGATCTTCCAGAAGGAGAAAATTACGAAACTCTTGGTGGACTCATTGTTGATGAAACAGAAGAAATTCCTCATGTTAACGATCAAATTATAATAGATAATTTCTTGTTTACAATTTTAGAAGTATCAACTACAAAAATAGACTTAGTTTCTTTAAAAGTGCTAGAAGAAGATTAAAACGACATCTTACAAATAAAAACCGATATTCTACTTTTATTATTTAATAGAAATTGGTATTTTCGCGCACTTATATTTTATAAACGTATACAACAAAATGGCAGTTTTAAATAAAATTAGACAACGTTCACTTTTCTTAATACTTATTATCGCGTTAGCACTTTTCTCATTTGTGCTTTCAGATTTATTCAAAAACAGTAGTGCTTTTACTGGTTCTCAAGATATAGTTGCAACAATTAATGGTCAAGACGTAAACCGTGTTGATTTCATGAATAAAGTTGAATTGGCTCAACGTCAATTAGGACCTAATGGTACTTCAACTCAAGCAATGAATAGAGTTTGGGATTTAGAAGTTAGAAAAGCAATTATGAAAACTCAGTTTGATGAGTTAGGATTAACTGTTGAAAAAGACCAGATGAGAGATTTATTGAAAAATAGTTTTTCAAGCTTTCCTGAGTTTTTAAATGAAGCTGGTGTTTTTGATGAAAATAAATTAAACGAGTTTATTGCTAACTTAAAAGCAACTGCTCCAACTCCAACTGTACTTGGTGGACAAATACAAATAAACTATGATGATTGGGTAGATAACGAAAAATCTATTGCTGTTGGTGCTCAAGAGCAATCATATTACAATATGATTAAAGCTGGTATAACAAGCACAATTGGAGAAGCTAAGGTTGATTATGTTCTAGAAAATGAAGCAGTAGATGTAAAATTTGTTCAAGTGCCTTTTACATCAATTTCTGATAGTATAGTAAAAGTATCAAAATCTGAAATTGAAGATTATATTAATGCTAACCAAAAGAAATTTGAAGTTGATGCATCAAGAGATATCAATTTTGTTGAGTTTAAAGAGGTTGCTTCAATTGAAGATGAAGAAGCTATAAAAAATAGTGTAATTGCATTGTTAAATAATAAAGTTGAGTACAATGATGTATCAAAGTTAAATGATACAATTATTGGATTACGTGAAACTAAAGACGTTGAAAATTTCATTAACACATATTCAGATGTTAAATACAACGACAATTTTGTTTCGAAAAATACATTACCAGCTACAGTACAAGATAGTATCTTTAAGTTAGGTGTTGGTCAGTATTATGGTCCTTACAAAGACAACGGAATGTTTAAAATTTCTAAAGTTGTTGCAGAAAAAACAATTCCAGATTCAGTAAAAGTAAGACACATATTAATCCCATTTGTTGGTGCACAAAGTGCTCAACCAGATGTTACGCAAACTGAAGCAGAAGCAAAAAAGACTGCTGATAGTGTTTTAGCAGTTGTAAAAGCTAATAAATCTAAATTCCCTGAATTAGTGACAGCTTTATCTTCAGACCTTGGAAGTGTTGAAAAAGGAGGAGAATATGATTTTCACCCATACAATACTATGGTTCCAGAATTCAATGATTTTGAGTTTGAAGGGAAAACAGGAGATTTAGGAGTTGTGAAAACAGCTTTTGGTTTCCATATTATCGAAATACTTGGTCAAAAAGAAAAGAATAGAGTTTTAAAAATAGCAACGTTAGGTCAAAAAATTGAGCCATCAGAAAAAACAATTGATGATGTGTTTAATGCAACATCTAAATTTGAAATTGCTATTCAAGATAAAGATTTTCAAGAAGTAGCTACAAAAAACAGTTATGAAGTAAAACCAGTTAATGGTATTAAAGAATTAGATGAAAACATTCCTGGATTAGGAAGTCAACGTTCAATTGTTCGTTGGGCTTTTGAAGATGGAACTAAAGTAGGAGACTACAAGCGTTTTTCTATTCCTAATGGAGGTTTTGTTGTAGTACAATTATCAGCATCAAATAAAAAAGGGTTAATGAGTGTTGAAGCTGCCTCTGTAACTGCAATTCCAGAAATCAGAAAAGAGAAAAAGGCTAAAATGATTAGAGAGAAAATTGCAGGAAAGTCTATGGACGCAATTGCATCTAGTCAAAACGTAACTGTACAAAATGCTTCAGCTGTAAATATGAAAAACCCAACATTATCTGGAGCAGGTAATGAGCCTTTAGTTGTTGGTAATGCTTTTGGATTGAAAGTAGGACAAAAATCAAAATTAATTGATGGTAATAACGGTGTTTACATGATTGAGGTTACTAATAAAACTGAAGCGCCTAAATTAGACAATTACCAAGCTGTTGCTAATAGGCTTACAGCTGCAAGAGTTGGTGCTGCACAAGTAAAAGTATATAATGCTCTTAAGGAAGCTGCAGAAATAGAAGATAATAGAGCTAAATTTTATTAATAAGTTTAGTTAATGCATAAAAAAAGCCTCACTAAAAGTGAGGCTTTTTTTATAGAATCATTTTTGAGTATCTTATGACTGTCTGGTAACCTTTGTTTTTAAAATAATCTACAGGGTTCTCTTCACAAACTGCCAAAACAAAATCTCCTCCCCAAGCACCAAGACTTTTTATACTGCCTTTAAAATCATTAAAAAGTTGCTCTTTTACTGTTTTTTGATGTATTGTTTTTGAAATTATAGTTTCATGCTTGTCAATTAACAAGCTAAACTCATCAATTGTTTTACAAGACATCATTTGTGTAGTAATATCATTTATTTGATTGATTGCAACTTCTGTATTCGACTTGTTAGTTTTGTAATGAGCAATAGCATCTCTGCTGTTTTGCTTTTGGTTTAAAAATACAAAGTATAAATTGTCTTTAAATTCGGGTTTAAAAGCCACTGAATTTACAAAAGGTTTTTTGTCTTTTAATTGATATGTTATAGCTGAATTATATTGCGCACAAGCAATGTCGTAACCACTTCCTCCAAAAGTAAGTTCTAATAGCTTGTATGCATCAACATTTGCCCAATTAGCAATATTATTAATTAAAGTAGAAGACGAGCCAAGTCCCCAATTTTTTGGAAAATCGAGCTTTGTAGTGACTTCAAATCCGCTTTTGGGATTTAAAAAGCCTGGATTTAGTTGTTGAGCAGCATTTAAAATTTGAATTAACTTGTTAGAAATATCATCATGTGTTGTGCTTAAACCTTTTGAAATTTCATCTAAAGAAAGCTCATTTTCAAACCAAATTTCATTATTACAATCAATGCTTTTCCAAAGTAATTTTGATAATTTAATTGGGTTTACTGTAAGAGACTGGCCATAAATTGTAGGTAGAGCAAGTGATAATGCACCATCAAGAACAAGATATTCTCCTGTGATTAATAATTTTCCGTTGCTGTAGTAGGTTTTCACTTTAGCTTTTATTTCTTAACTTATTTATGGCATCAACAACAGCATTGTGCGTCACAACATTGGTCTTAAAATGATCTACAAGAATTATTTTTTCGTTATCTGTAGCTTCAAACTGATTTAGAATATTCATTAAATGCATTTTCATATGCCCTTCTTGTATTCCAGTAGTTGTAAGTGATCGTAATGCTGCAAAATTTTGAGCCAATCCAGCAACAGCTACAATTTTCATTAATTCTTTTGCTGAAGGCTTGTGAAGCATTTCTAAAGATAATTTTACCAAAGGATGCAAATTGGTTAATCCACCAACAGTACCTAGTGCTAAAGGAATCTCAATCCAAAAGGTGAAGATTCCATTTTCAATTTTAGCATGTGTTAAACTTGAATATCTTCCATTTCTTGAAGCGTAAGCATGAACTCCAGCTTCAACAGCTCTAAAATCATTTCCTGTAGCTAATACAACAGCATCTATACCATTCATAATGCCTTTGTTATGAGTAACAGCTCTATAAGGTTCAACTTCTGCTATATTTACAGCTTGTAAAAATTTAGTAGCAAACTCTTCTGCTGATACTTTTTTGTCATCACTTAACTCTTCAATCTTACAACTCACCTCTGCTCTTACTAAACAATTTGGCACGTAGTTAGATAAAATACTCATCACAATTTGAATATTTTTTTCTTCTGAAGTGAATAGTTCAAAATGATGAGCTTCAGATTTAAAAGTTTTTGCAAATTGCTCTAAACACGAATTAATAAAATTAGCTCCCATTGCATCCAACGTTTCAAATGTTGCATGTAATTGATAATAGCCTTTAATATCTTTTGTTTTATCTCGTAATTCAATATCTAAAATTCCACCTCCACGTTTTTGCATGTTTTTTGTGAGAGATTCGGTCTCTGCAAAAAGTTTTGATTTTACACTGTCAAAATATTTTTTAAGCGCTTCTGTCTTTCCATTATAAATAAAATGTACTTGACCTATTTTTGTAGTTGATAGTACTTCTGCTTTAAAACCGCCTCTGTCATACCAAAATTTAGCAGCTTTACTAGCAGCAGCTACAACCGAACTTTCTTCAATCGCCATAGGTATGGTGTATGAAGTTCCGTTAATTAAAAAATTTGGAGCTACACCAAGAGGTAAATAATAATTAGTAATTGTATTTTCAATAAACTCATCATGAAGTTGTTGCAGCTTATCGTTAGAATTCCAATATTGTTTTATAATGTGTTTTGCATCTTCTTTATTAGAAAAATAGGTATCAACAATCCAATCAATTTTTTTGGATTTAGACAATTTTGAAAAGCCAGAAATAGTTTTACTCATTAACTTTTATTTAGGTTTACAAAGATACTATTCTTAACACGAAAATTTTATAAGTTGACTAATATTGAGTATTTAACTGTTAATAGATAGTGTTTTTTGCATAATTTTTAGTAAACTTGGCATGATTTTGTCAATAAAACAGACTTAAGTCTAATAGACAGAAACTTAACAAACTATAACTAAACAAATAAATTTATGTCTGCAACAACATTAAAGCCGCATCAAAAAGAACTTTTTGGGCAACCTATAGGACTTTATATTTTATTTTTAACCGAAATGTGGGAACGTTTCTCATATTATGGAATGAGAGCATTACTCGTATTATATATGACAACGCAAACTGTAGGAGACGACAGAGGAGCTGGATTAGGTTGGACAAATCAAGAAGCTTTAGCGCTTTATGGATGGTACACCATGTTAGTTTATGTAATGTCTATTCCTGGAGGAATGATTGCAGATAAATTAATCGGTCAGAAAAAATCGGTTTTAATAGGTGCAATTATACTATGTTTAGGGCATGGTGTGTTAGTACTTACAGATATTTGGGCATTTTATACTGGTCTTGGATTAGTAATATTAGGAGTAGGATTATTAAAGCCAAACATATCTACTATGGTTGGTGGTTTATATAAAGAAGGTGATATACGACGCGATAAAGGGTTTAGTATTTTTTATATTGGTATTAACCTTGGGTCGTTACTAGCTACAATGATTGTAGGTTTAGTAGTCGCAAAATGGGGATGGCATGCAGGTTTTGGACTTGCAGGAATTGTAATGGTATTAGGGTTAATTAACTATTTGTATGGACAAAAATATTTAGTTCATGTTGGTAATTTTGTGCCTAGTAAAGGAGATAGTAATGCAATTTCTTACGGACAATTATATTCTAAATTATTTAGCTCGCCAAAACAATTATTATTCACTGTAGTACTATTATTAGCATCAACTTTTGGATGGTATAAATTAGGATGGGGTTACGGATTGTTGTTTTTATTCTTAACAGCTATTGCTGCACTTTTAATGATGATTTATAAAGAACTAGATACACAAGTTTTTAAAGACCGTTTTATGGTATTATTGTTATCGTTTATAATGGTAATTATATTCTGGGGAGCTTTTGAACAAGCAGGTGGATTAATGAACTTATATACTGAATCTAATACTGATAGAGTATTATTTGGTTGGGAAATTCCAACAGTAATGTTTCAAAGTTTAAATGCTGGATTTATTATCATTTTTGCTACAATTGTAGCAAGCTTCTGGGCAAAACGACAACTTAAGAGTAAAGAGGCTTCGTCGTTATTTAAAATGGCATTAGGTATTATAATTATGGGCTTTGGGTTCTTATTTATGGTATTTGCAGCTATGGAATTTGAAAAATCAGGAACATCAAGTATGATTTGGTTAGTATTAGCTTACCTGTTTCATACTATTGGTGAGCTTTGTATTTCTCCTGTTGCCTTATCGTTTATTACAAAACTTGCTCCAGTAAAATATGCATCATTATTAATGGGTGTTTATTTTGCAGCAACAGGATTAGGTAATAAAGTGGCAGGTGTTGTTGGAGAATCAGCTTCAGAATTTGGAGAATATACTGTGTTTTTAGGAATATTAGTATTTACAGTTATAATAGGATCATTATTTATCATGATATTAAAGCCTTTAAAGCGTTTGACTCATGGTGCTGAAGATAACGAACGCGTTATGCACACTGATGAAACAGAAGGCTTCGAATTAGCTGATAAACAATAATATAATAATGAGATAACCCTTGCAAAACAACTTTTGTGAGGGTTTCTCTTTTTTAATAACCTCAATATTTTTTTATGAATACAGATATAGAAAATCTATTTAAAGACAAAGTTATTGGTCATCCTGCTGGGCTTTTTGTAATATTTTTTACTGAAATGTGGGAACGTTTTTCATTCTATGGGATGAAAATACTTTTGGTGCTTTTCTTAACAGCACCTTTTTTAAGCGACAATCCAGGTTGGGAATGGTCACGCGAAAACGCTTTAGCATTAATAGGAACTTATTCTTCATTGTTATATTTAACACCAATTGTAGGTGGATGGATTGCAGATAAAATTACAGGCTATAAATGGGCAGTTATTATTGGATGTTTTATAATGATGCTAGGTCATGCTGCAATGGTTTTTGAGACAACTTGGTCTCTATACTTAGGTTTAGCTCTACTGGTTATAGGTACAGGGTTTTTTAAGCCTAATATGACCTCTATGATTTCTGAAATGTATAAAGGCAAAGAATCTAAAAAAGATGGAGCTTATACCATTTATTATATGGGAGTAAATGCAGGAGCATTCTTTGGAATGATGTTGTGTGGTTATTTAGCTGAAAACATTGGATGGAGCTATGGTTTTGGTTTGGCTGGTATTTTTATGCTTGGTGGATTAATTCAGTTTTGGCTTGCAAAAGATTTGTTTGGTTCAATAGGTGAAAGACCATCTAAAGTTCATGAAGTAGAATTACCTCAAAATATTAATGAAGAGAGTCCAAAAGAGCATGATACAACAGGTGCAACTGAAAAATTAAACCCATTTACTTCAATAGATATGGTTTTAATTGTATTGTCTTCTTTAGGAGGTGTATTGTATTTGTTTAATGATCCATTATCAAAAATTGGAAATATTAATTTATTAAATTTTAAGATTGGAAGTCTAGATGGTTCTAATGTTGTCATTCTTACAGCCTTGGTTCTGTTTTTATATTTAATTATTACAAGAATTGGTCGTTATTCAAAAATGGTTAGAGATAAAATTATAGCTGTTTCAATATTCGGAATTTTTACTGTGTTTTTCTTTGCGGCTTTTGAACAATCTTTAGGTTCAATGACTTTATTTGCAAGAGATTATACTGCTCGTGCTTTAACTGGAGATTCTGCTTTGATTTTTAAAATTATTGATTTGATTTTAACTGTAGCACCACTAGCCATAATAACTTGGGTGTTATATTTATTATTCAAAAAGACTTATAAAAAAATCCCATATTCAAACGTTATTTTAGCGCTTACTTTTGTTTTTCTTTGGTATGTGGTGTTTTATAAAATTAATAATGAATTTAGTAAGGATACAACCGAAGTTGGTGCTTCATGGTTTGGAATATTAAATTCATTTTTCATTATTACGCTAGCGCCTTTGTTTTCAAAATGGTGGGAAAGTAAATATAACCCAAGTGTTGCTATGAAATACGGAATTGGACTCATATTATTAGGTCTTGGATTTGGTATTTTGGTGTTTGGTACTATGGGAATTCCTCAAGGAGCTAAAACAGCTTCAGTTAGTATGATATTTTTAATTTTAGCATATTTAATGCACACAATGGGAGAACTTTGTATTTCTCCTGTAGGTCTTTCATATTTAAGTAAGCTAGTTCCTGGTCGTATGATAGGTTTTATGTTTGGTATTTGGTATTTAGCAATTGCTATTGGTCAAAAAGCTGCAGGTACAATGGGAGGAATGATTGATAAAATAACAGAACAATATTCATTAAGTACTTTCTTTTTAATATTTACGTTAGTTCCAATAGGTATTGGTCTTGTATCAATGATATTAAATCCTGTACTTAAAAAGTTAATGCATGGTGTAAAATAACGAATAAATCGTTAAAATAAAGACAAAATGCTCCAACTTGGAGCATTTTTTGTAAGTTCGGAATAACTTTTGCTTCTAAATGGTGAAGTAAATAAAAGATAAAAGAAAACGAAGATGAAAAAAATAGCAGTTGTATTTGCCTTAGCTTTATTTGTTTCTGCAAATAGTATAGCTCAAGAAATTAAATGGGTGACTTTTGAAGAGGCTTTAGCACTTCAAAAAAAGAAACCAAAAAAAATAATGATGGATGTTTACACTAACTGGTGTGGGCCTTGTAAAATGTTAGATAAAAACACATTTCATAATCCAGATGTAGTTAAATATGTTAATGAAAACTACTATGCAGTTAAATTTAATGCAGAAGGTAATGATGTTGTAAAATATAAAGATAAAACATATTCTAATCCCAACTATAAAGCTGAATTAGCGTCGCGAAGAAACAGTGTGCACGACTTAACTCGTGTTTTAAAAGTTAATGCTTATCCAACCATTGTTTTTTTTGATGAAAAGGGAGAAACAATTTTTCCTGTTCGTGGATATCAAAATCCTCAACAATTAGAGTTGTATCTTAAAATGTTTAAAGATGATAAGCATAAGGATATGAAGAAGCAAGAAGATTTTAATGCATACTATTCGGCATTTGTGCCTGCATTTAAAGGATAAGAAATCATTTACTTATTATAAAAGCTCCCTTTTCACTGGTTTTATAGAAAGGGATTTTTAGTTTTTTACAAGTTTCTTCCCACTGTTTAGTATACGATTTATAATTACTTCCATCTGCAATTATGAGTTCAGGTTTTAGTGAATCGGTTAGCCTTTTTAAATTTACTTTTGGAGAGTTTCTTAATAGAATGTAGTCTGCATGAAAAGACTTTACATTGTAAACACCTAAGCTATCTATAACAAGTAGTTTTTTATTAGCAAAGGTATATACCTGTCTCTTATACACATCTGACGCTGCCGACGAAGAGGATAGTGTA
>OJIO01000695.1_pt1 | contig 19383 bp, 6 predicted proteins | sample 1595621 | NCBI WGS metagenome assembly OJIO01 (sample SAMN05416776, study PRJEB24817) | seawater metagenome | isolation source: Sea water | place: Canada:Atlantic | collected 2013-07
GATCTACACTATCCTCTTCGTCGGCAGCGTCAGATGTGTATAAGAGACAGCTTACGCTTATACCCAAAATGAATCTTGTGATGGTGCTAGATTTATTGATGATGTGTTTTCTGAGGTTACATCTACTAAAGGATTGAAATACGGAGAAAATACAGAAATATTTGGCACATTCAGAGAGCTCTTCTTAGATGTCTATGAACCAGCAAATGATGTAGCAGAGAACAGACCCGCTATTATTGTTGCTTTTGGTGGCAGTTTCATACAAGGTACTAGAGAGGATGTTGCATTTTTATGCGAAGCTTTTGCCAGAAAAGGATACGTTGCTGTAGCGATCGATTATAGATTATTCGATGGCGCATTATTCCCACCTCCATCTGGGATCGAAATGACTGAAGTGGTAATAAAGGCTGTATCTGACATGAAAGGAGCTATAAGATATATGAGACAAGATGCCGCAGCTGATAATAATTTCAGAATAGACCCAAACATGATATTCACAAGTGGAATTTCGGCTGGAGCAATTGCAGCTTGTCATACCGCAGTATTGGACAGTACAGATATTTTTGAAGAAGACCTCCAAGCGATCATTGATGCAAATGGAGGAATCGAAGGAACGACAAATGACCTGGATTTTAGCTCTGAAGTTCAGGGTTATGTTAATTATTCAGGGGGGCTAGCAGACGCTTCATGGATGGATGAAAACGATCCTCCGTTTCACAGTGTACATGATGAATTTGATGGCACAGTTCCTTATGGAGAAGGATTTGCTTCCGTTTTTGGTATTGATATCATTTACATGGAAGGCAGTTTAATCTTGAAAGAAACTGGAGACAGCCTTGGCATTGTTAATAAACTTAATACAATTGAATCTAGCCCAATACATGTTAGTTATTTTGCAATTCCAACGAATGCTGCAGCTGTAATAAATGAATCTGCACAATTTCTTTCTAACATAATTTGTGACACTCCAAGTGCAATTTCGGAAGAACAAATTATAAGTGAAGTTATCTTCCCTAATCCTGCAAATGACATCATTACGATTGGAAATATTGAAAACCAACTATTTGATGTAAATATTTATAATACTTTTGGACAAAGAGTAATTTCAAAACTAAATACTAAACAGGTAGATGTTTCTGAACTTAGAAGTGGAAACTATGGCGTTCAAATTGTAGACCCGACAACTAGAAAACAAAACACACAGATAATTACAATAGTTAAATAATAACTATCTGTTCTATAATTTTAAAATGGCAATTCTGAAAAATTCAGAATTGCCATTTTATTTAATTCCTAATATGTAATCCCAAAATTCTTATCAGATTTTAATAAATTTGTTTGCTTTCCCATAAGCAGGTCTCACATAATACTGTCCTTGAGAGAGACTTGAAACATCTATATTTTGCTTCAATGATCTAATTTCATCAGACATAATTATTATACCTTGACTATTTATTATCTCTACACGCTCCCCTATCTCTAAACCTTCAATCGTAAACTGACTTTCTGTAATGGTGGGATATAAATGAATCCGGCTAATCGCAATCTCTTCACTCGCTAAATTTTCCAATTGTGCTAAGTCATATGTGTATATTCCTCTAGCAAATGTTCCTGCGACTAATTCATTATTATTACCAATCGCTAAATCGTATACTGGAACTATAGGCATATCATCCCCTAACCGAATCCAACTTATGCCCCCATCTTCAGTATAATAAACACCTCCATCGGTAGCTACAAATATCTTCGAGTCTTCATCGTCGTTATCAGGAAGTAGAATGTCATTAATAGCAATTTGGGGTAGATTACCATTTATTGACTCCCAGTTATCTCCATTGTCAACAGATTTATAAATATATGGTGTATAATCATTGTCCTTGTAACCTTGGATAGTTACATAAACTGTGTTAGCGTCACTTCTCGATGTTTTTATATCCGAAATATATCTTCTAGGTAATCCTTCATTTATTTTCTCCCAAGTATTTCCAAGATCAAGGCTTCGCCATACTAAACCGTCTGAGGTTCCACAGTACAGGTAATCAGTATTTACAGGAGACTCATCCAATGTTGTGATATTATGAGTTCGAGCAAAACTCTGATCTACCGTATCAGTCAAATTTTCACTAAGAGGTAACCAATTAGGTTCAATTGGTGATTCACTTCTATAAATTCTGTCTGTTCCTGTATATAATACCTCTGGATTAGCGGAAGACATGATAAATTGCATATCCCAATTTCTACTTCCTTCCAATCCTTGAGCTGCATTTGAATAGGTTTCTCCACTATTTAATGTGACTCTGATCCTTCCATTTTGAGTTTCTACATACCATATATTGGGATCTGTTGGATGGAATATCATTTGAAATCCGTCTCCGCCAAAAATTCTTGGCCATTCATTTACAACCTCTGCCGTTCCACCTGTACTTCCATTGTCTTGAGCTCCACCATAATAGTTGTCATCAAAGTTACTGGTTGCAACTCTATAGAATTGTGTAGAAACAATATTTTCAATATCTATCCATTCGTCACCTTCTAACCTATATGCTCCACCATCTGTAGCTAAGACAATCTCATTCCCATTATATACTAAATCATGTTTATCTGCATGTACTTCATATGTAAACCATGGGGGTGTGGCTTCTTCCCAAAATAATCCTCCATCTTTAGTATTATACATTGAAACGCCTAAGACATGAATGTCATTTTCATCTATTGGATTTACTCTGATTTGACCAAAATACCAACCAAACCCTCCAAGAGCATCACAAGGGAGACCATTTTCTTCTGCACTTGGAATTTGTACCCATGACTCTCCTTCATCAACTGTCTTATATATCCCCTCAACTTGAAATCCAGGAGAACACTCACCAGATGATTCATTATATATAAACATAGAATAGATGATATCCGGATTGCCTTCATACATAGCCAATCCCGGTCTTACAAGCTCTTCTGTTGGCAGTCCATTTGTAAGTCTTATCCAAGATATTCCTCCATCTATCGTTTTAAATATTCCTGTTTGATCGCTTTCTATTATTGATTCTCTATTATTCCTTATTCTAGTCCAAGTAGCTGCATAGACGATATTGGGATCTTCAGGATGGACTTCTATATCTATAACTCCAGTAGAGTCATTTAGATAAAACACATGTTCCCAGTTTTCTCCTCCGTCTTCTGACTTATACAATCCTCTGTCTACCGTTTTTTCAAATGGCAATCCCATACTCGCTGCATATACAATATTTGAATTCGCTTTAGAGATTCCAACTTCCGCTATAACTCCAGCTTCTGTTAATCCTTTCCTCTCCCAACTACTCCCGCCATCTATTGATTTGAATATTCCATTCCCAGTCACTGGATACCCAGTAATATTAAGATCTCCAGTTCCTACGTATATATTATCAGGATTATTAGGATCGTAGGCAACATCACTTATGGAAAGTATGTCTTCATCATCAAATAGTGGCACCCAAGATTCTCCATTATCCTTAGTTTTGAATACTCCACCTAGAGAATAACCAAGAAGCATTTCATTACCATCTTCTGGGTTTACCGCTATACTATTGACCCTACCTCCAATATTTCCTGGTCCTTGTTGATCCCAATTACCAATTCTAAACGAGTTGTCTCGTTGTTTTTTGACATTAGCCAATGCTGATCTATATGCTTTTATTGCAAATCTCTCTTCAGGATAGTTTTGTGCTAATATATGTCCTTCAGCTGGAAATAGCTTTTCTTCCATTCGCTGAGTATCATTATCATTGTGTGACTTGATCTTTTGGTCGATTCCACATGAACAAAATGAAACAACTATTAATGTCAGTACAATACTTATATACTTAATAACCCTCATATCCGATATTTATAATCTGTAATTTAGTTGAATAACTTCTAACGCCTTGAAGATAATTTACTCTATTTCACTTCATTAATCTTGTCCGACAATTAAGATACAATAGTTTGATTTTTTTTGTTGCTCTCTATTAAACACGTGTATCCTAATCTTGCAATTTAGATCCATATGCTAAATCCCCTGCATCCCCCAATCCTGGGACTATATAAGATTTTGCAGTTAGTTCTTCATCCTCTGCCGCTATCCAAATAGATGCATTAGGAAAATGACGACTTAGATATGATAAGCCTGTAGATGAAGCAATTGCTACAACTACATGAATATGTTTTGGAGTTCCAAACTCTAATATCGCATCAATCGCTTTTTTCATAGAGGCACCTGTGGCTAACATAGGGTCAGAAATAACAACTACTGCATCATTGAGATCAGGACAAGTAACATATTGCATACTGATATCGAATGTCCCATCTTTATGATGTTTTCTATAGGCTGAAATAAATCCATTATCCGCTTGATCTAGATAAGAGAGCAGTCCATTATGAAGAGGCAATCCCGCTCTTAATATAGTGGTTAAAACAATTCTATCTTTTGGTAAGTAACATTCTGCAATTCCTAATGGAGTCTCAACACTTGTCATTTGATAATCCAATTTTTTACTAATTTCATAGGCAATTACCTCTCCTATACGCTCCATATTTCTTCTAAAACGAAGTCTGTCCTTCTGAATATTAGCATCTCTTATTTCAGCAATAAACTGATTGAGAATCGTATTATTTTCGAATAATCTGTATACCATACTTTATTGAATATATGATGAAAAATGATAAAGTGTAAAACACATTGTTACATTTGTGATGCAATATGGAATAAATGGGACAAACTTCCCAATAAAAATTAAAATTATGGAACAGCTATCTCCCTCCCTCATTCTTTCTGTCATCATAGGTTATTTCTTAGTGCTTATTGCCATTTCATATTTCACAGCGGGTAAAGGAGACAATAAAACTTTCTTCACAGCAAACAGAGACTCCCCTTGGTTATTAGTTGCCATTGGTATGATCGGAGCTAGCTTATCGGGTGTTACGTTTGTTTCTATACCAGGTCTTATTGGCAAAGACAGCGGTCCTAATATCAATTTCTCATACATGCAGATGGTTTTTGGTTATCTAGTTGGATATACCGTGATTGCATTGGTCTTAATGCCCATCTATTATAAATATAACCTTACTTCCATTTACACCTATTTGGATAAAAAAATAGGAAGAAGTGCATATAAAACTGGAGCTGCCTTTTTTCTTCTTTCAAGAGTTATCGGCGCATCATTTAGGCTTTATTTAGTCTCTATGGTTTTAGATATTTTTGTAACTGGCCCATTAGGTATTCCATTTTTTCTCACAGTAATTATCACTATTATATTAATTTGGATATATACGTATAAAGGAGGTATAAAAACCATTGTCGTAACGGATACTTTCCAAACCATAAGCATGTTGGCTGCAGTAGGCCTTACTATCTATGCTATAATGAATAGTCTAGATGCTAGCTTCTCAGATATGTGGAGTATGATTTCGGATAGAGGCTACACCAAAATATTTTATTTTGATGATGGATGGAATGATTCTAATAACTTTTTCAAGCAATTTATTGGTGGAGCACTTATAGCCGTTGTAATGACAGGTCTCGATCAAGACATGATGCAAAAAAATCTCACTTGCCGCTCACTTGGAGATGCCCAGAAAAACGTTTTCACGTTTTCAATAATTCTAATATTTGCTAATCTTCTTTTCTTAGTTTTAGGTGCTTTGTTATATACATTCGCAGCTGAAAAAGGAATTATGATTCCAGAAAGAGCGGATCAATTGTATCCTATGATAGCTATAGATCACCTTTCTCCAGTTGTTGGTATTGTATTTATTCTTGGTCTTATTGCTGCGGCTTATTCAAGTGCCGATTCTGCATTGACGAGCCTTACCACTATTTTCTGTGTTGATTTTTTAAATATGGACAAAGATAATATGGTAGAAAAGGATACCAAAACAAGACTTCTTGTGCATGTTGGATTTAGCATTATTTTATTAATGGTCATTTTGGCTTTCAATGCTTACAATGATGATTCTGTTATCAATAAATTATTTACAGCCGCTAATTACACATATGGTCCTATTTTGGGATTATTCCTTTTCAGTATACTTACAGATCGAGTAACTAATAATAGTTGGGTATTGCCAATTTGCCTAGCTTCACCTATCTTATGTTACATAATTAATAATCTTTCAGGTCAGTACATGGGTGGTTTCCAGTGGGGAAATATGATTTTGGCATTAAATGGTAGTCTTACTTTTATAGGACTCATGATTATTTCAACAGCTAAGACCAACAGTTCAAAACTAATCGCATAAAACTTTTAAACTCATGGAAATTAGAACTACAGAATCAGATTCAAAATATAGACACTTAGAGAAAAAGACGATTTTAGAAATTCTTACAGATATAAACACGGAAGATAAAACTGTGCCACATGCGGTCGAAAAAGCCATCCCTCAGATTGAAATATTAGCGAATGCTATATATGATAAGATGAAAGAAGGAGGTAGATTATTCTATATCGGAGCAGGTACTAGTGGCAGATTAGGAATCGTAGATGCAAGCGAATGTCCTCCTACTTTTGGCGTACCACATGACTGGGTTATAGGATTAATGGCAGGTGGTGATAGTGCCATTCGTAAATCTACTGAATTTGCAGAAGATGATATCAATCTAGCTTGGAAAGATCTGTCAGAATATTCCATTAATGATCAAGACTTTGTTGTAGGTATCGCTGCATCCGGTACTACTCCCTATGTAATCAATGGCTTGCTAGATTGCAATAAAAGAAAAATCAATACAGGATGTATTTCATGCAATCTTGGTTCTCCCTTAGCCGCAACGGCTAAATATTCTGTTGAGGTCATTGTAGGCCCTGAATATGTAACTGGATCTACGAGAATGAAATCCGGCACCGCTCAAAAGTTAGTGCTTAACATGCTCAGCACTACTGTTATGATTAAACTTGGTAGAGTAAAAGACAACAAAATGGTTGACATGCAATTAACGAATAACAAATTGGTCGATCGTGGCACAAGAATGGTCATGGAAAAATCCGACGTCGATTATGAAACAGCTAATAAGCTGTTGGTACAACATGGAAGTGTGAGAGCTGCGCTAGCAGCTTTGGCTTTATAAATGATTTGAATTGTATACTGTTCTGGACTATTAGAATTTATCCTACTTTATTTTTGTCCTTCTTTTTCTTAACTATAGCAACTTACTCAAGTTTAGCAATTTTCTTATCCTTCTAAAACTTTGATATACTTATGTCAATTAAGGTCTAATAAATGACCCACGAAAACTTTTGATCAATATTTTTCAGCCCAACTCCTATTTGTATTAATTTCAACCAACATTTGTTGCCAAGCAAAAAAAAGAGAGTGCACAAATGCGCACTCTCTAACAATGAGAATGAATTGACCTTTATTCGAATCAGTACCCTTACATACCTATCTCAGTCAATTTAAATCTTGTTATCTATTCAGTACAAGTATTTTATGATTGAATACTGTCTCGCCTGAAGTAATTCTAACAATGTAAGTACCTGCAGGAAGGTTTTCTAAAGGAACTCTGATTTCAGAATTTCCAACTGGAATATTTCCATTTATTACATTATCAACTACAAGTTTACCGGCTACATCAAGAATAATAGCATGTACATCGGTTAGTTCACTCGTTTGGATATTGATATTTACGAATCCGAAAGCTGGATTAGGATAAACATCAGCTTTGAAGTCTCCTTTTCTATCCACAGTGATCACTACAATATCAGAATAGTCGATTGTTCCATCAAGGTCAACTTGCCTTAATCTATAGTAGTACTTTCCGTTTCTATCAATATCTTCATCGTCGAAGCTATATTCAGATACGGATAATGAATTTCCTTCAGAATCAACTTTACCAATATCTTCAAATCCTTCGTTCTCATAACTTCTCTCTACTATATAGTAATCTGAATTGATCTCAGTTGCTGTAGCCCAAGATATTTGATTCACATCTCTATCTTGTAACCATTCACCTCTGATATATAACCATTCTACTGGAAGTGGAGGAAGTCTTAGACCTGCATCAATATCTTCGATACAGTCTCCAGGATTCACAGTGAAATCCAATGTTCTACCCATAAAGAAATCAACTATATCACTATCGACGTTATCATTTCCAACATTAGGAACTACGAAACTGAAAGTACCAGGCTTCACAACTTCGATGACATAATCATCAGAAGGAATTCCTTCAAACAGATAGTATCCCGCTGCACCATCAGGTCCATCAATTGTTTTCATTGTTAAGAATGGCGTATTTAAGTCTGAAGTCATATACAAGTTCACGGTTACTCCGTTTATTCCAGTATCAGAACCATCTTGAATATCTTGTCCATCTGGATCACTCATATCATCAACCCATACATAGTTACCTACTTTTGCAGATTGATAGAATCCAGCATCCAATGAAAGATTCTCATCTCCTGATGTTAATGAAACTGTCACAGTGGTTCCTGGTCCATTTGCACCATCTAAATCACTATCATTTTCATCTGTAAGTCCCATATTTGCAAGGGTCACAATATTATTTTCAGGAGTAGAGAACTCTACAAAATAATCGCCCGGCGTTAAACCTTCGAAAAGATAATATCCTTGAAGTGTTGCGTTATCAGGACTTTCAGCTGTAACTGTAGTCGCGATTGGTGATCCTGGATTATTAGCATCATATAGATTTACAGTTACTCCATTGATTCCTAAGTCATCCGCATCTTGTATTCCATCTGCATCTACATCATTCCAAACGAAATTACCGATTACTGCATCATCAAAGAAACCAAAATCAACAGTCAGGTTAGAATTTACATCTAAATCACCATCATTTATTGGCTCATCTGCAGATCTCAATTCTATAGTCTTACTGATTACACCAATTCCCAATCCTGGATCAAATCCATCATCATCGTTATTGATATCATCATCTGGATCTGTAGGTTCACCGTTTCCAGTACTTGTAGAATACCCCTCAAGAACTCCACCAGCACCAAGGCTAATTGGATCAACTTGTACGATATAATTTCCAGGTACTAATTCCTCAAATAAATAGAATCCATTAGCATCAGTAAACGCTGTTCTTCCAGTATTAACATCCGGTGAATCATCACCATTCATGTCTAACCAAAGTGCAAGATCAACAAACTGAACTCCGTTTTCATCATCGTCTTTCATTCCATCATTATCGGTATCAATCCATACTAAATTACCCAATGATAATAGTTCAAATACACCAGCATCTATTGTTGGGTTATTCTCACCAGAAGCAAGAGTTACAATATGAGATCGTCCACTATCCTGATCTGCATCACTATCATTCGTATCGTCAGCACCAGGTATTGCTGCATCTTGAAGAGTTAATTCTAATCCATCAGTAATAACAAACTCCACGATATAATCTCCTGGATCCAAGCCAGCAAAACCATATTCACCATCTTCATTTGTAGTCGTTGTTTCACCAGTTGGTGATCCATCTCCATTAAGAAGATTTACAGAAACACCTTCTACGCCATTTTCATCATCATCCTGTATACCATTTCCATTAGAATCAAAGAAGACTAAATCTCCTAGGCTCGCCTTTTCATAATATCCTGCATCTACACCTCTCTCTGCTTCTCCATTTGTCAATTCTATTTGTCCACTCAATCCAGTAATTGGATCAGCATCAGAATCATCTCCATTGTCATCAGCATTACCACCATTTACATTTTGTGGTGATGTTTCGAATCCAACAGGAGCTTCGAATTCAACCTCATAGATTCCTGGTTCTAGGTTAACGAACAAGTAATATCCAAATTCATCTGTAACATCAGAATCGATTTCATCTCCATTTTCATCTAGAAGATTTACAATAACTCCTTCGATACCTGTATCCTCTTCGTCTTGAAGTCCATCAGCATTTGAATCTAACCACACATAATCTCCAAGACTAGCTGGAAGATCGCCACAAGCATCATCGTCTACATCAATCGTTCCATCAGAGTTTCTATCGACTTCAGCTAAGTTATACAATCCTTCTCCCGGAAAACCTTCTGAATCATCTTCAGTTTCATCACAAGGATTATATATATTATCTCCACCATCATTTGATCCTTCTTCAAGATCAAGAGTAACATTGAATGTCACAGTGAACACGTCTGTCAAACCTTCACCTAATGGTGAATTGTCTATCAGAGTTATTGTTCCTGGATCACCAACAAATGTATCGATAAATGCACCACAGCATATTAGTCCTCCAGTATAACTACCCCCATTGATAGTAATGTCATCATCAAAATCAGGTGTATCCGTTAAACTGTAAGTTCCAGTTACTCCACCTGTATTAGTAACATCAATGCTATAAGTAACATCATATGTACCATCTTCTAATTGAACTGCACTTACAAATTCTTTATCCAATACAATGTTAGGAAGGTCATCACATGCATCATCTTCTGCATCGATCGTACCATCAGAATTTCTATCTAGTTCTGCTAAGTTATACAAGCCTTCTCCCGGATTACTTCCTGGTCCATTTCCTGATTCTGAACATGCTGTATATTCATTATCTCCTTCATCAGTCGAACCTTCTTCTAAATCAAGGCTGACTAAGAAATCAATAGTGTAAGTATCTGTTGCTCCCGCTGCAATTGAAACGCCTGAAGCAATTTCAATAGATTCAATATTTCCAACAAAATCTCCTGCGATACTTGGGCAACATGCTTGATTTGTTATCCATCCGCCAGCTATGATTGTAATGTCATCATCAAACATAGGTGAATCTATCAAGCTATAAGTACCAGTAGCACCTCCTGTATTCTCAACAGTAATCACGTATGATACTGTATATGTACCATCTGCATTTGGAGTAACTCCAGCTGCATCTTTATGCATTATCACATTTGGAAGATCTCCACATGCATCATCTTCAATTTCATTCGTTCCATCTGCTCCTCTATCAAGATGTGCTACATTGTATAAGCCTTCTCCTGGATTACTTCCTGGTCCATTTCCTGGATCTGTACATGAAGTATATTCATTATCTCCTCCATCAGTAGATCCTTCTTCTAAATCTAGAGTTACATTAAATCCAAGGTTATAAATATGTGTATTCCCTGTTGTCAATGTTTTGACTCCAAAATCAATTGGTGAAGGTGGAGCTCCTAAGAAAGAAGGTCCATTACCAATACCAGCTCCTACATCCACGAAGGTATAGTCCCAAGCATTGATCGTTACATCATCATCAAACATAGGAGAATCTGTCAATCCGTAAGTCCCGGCTGCTCCTCCAATATTTTCTACTGTAATAATATAATTTACATTATATGTACCATTAGCATTAGACGTAATATCACCTAAATCTTTTCTCATAATGATATAAGGTAGATCTCCACATGCATCATCTTCTACTTCATTTGTGCCATCAGCTCCTCTATCAAGATTAGCTACATTATATAAGCCTTCTCCTGGATTACTTCCTGGTCCATCGCCTGGTGTTGTACATGGATCATATTCATTGTCGCCTTCTGACCCTTCTGTCAAGTCTAATGTTACATTGAATGTAAGTGTATACATCTGCATACCGCCTGCATCAATGCTCTCTCCTGTTGCCAAGGTCGTTGAACCTGTTGTATTCAGAGGTCCTGATGATTGTCCTACATATGATCCACTATTGATCAACACATCATCATCAAACATTGGAGTATCTGAAAGGCTATATGTACCCGTTGCTCCTCCTGTGTTTGTTACTGTGATTTTGTATGTAACATCATACGTTCCATCTACATTTGAAGTAGCTGATACAAAGTCTTTCTCCATATTTACATATGGAAGATCTCCACATGCATCATCATCTGCATCTATTGTTCCATCTGCATTTCTATCTAACTCAGCTAAGTTGTACAAGCCTTCACCTGGTGTATATTCAGCTCCATTGCTTGATTCATCACATGGTGTATACTCATTATCTCCTCCGTCTGTAGATCCTTCTTCTAGATCTAATGTAACATTGAATGTAATGGAGAATACATCTGTTAAACCTGAACTCAACGGTGAATCCTCTATCAATGTAATCGTCCCTGGGTTTCCATTGAACGTATTGATAAATGCTCCACAACATACAAGACCGCCACTGTAACTTCCACTGTTAATGATGACATCATCATCAAATGATGGTGTATCTGTAAGTGTATATCTTCCTTCTACACCTCCTAAATTGGTTACTACAATGTTATATGATACATCATATGTTCCATCTTCATTTGGAGTTGCATTTACAAAGTCTTTTTCTAATACTATGTATGGCAACTCTTCACAATCACAATCTCTGATGGTAATTCCGTCATAGGTCAAGCTCGCTGTATTCAACAGCCCCTCGTTTTCTCCGTCTGGATCTGGATCACAATAAAGGGAACATCCATTGTATTCATTATCACCTATAATATCTTCTAAGTCCAATTCTACATTGAAACTTACTGTATAGGTATGCATTGCTGGGCTTGCTCCTATTGATTGGCTTGTTGCCAATGTAGTGGTTGATCCGCTTCCTAGATTCATTGAGCCACTATTTTGACCACTATAACTTCCACTGTTATAGATAACATCATCATCAAATTTCGGAGTGTCATTTAGATCGTATGTTGTACCTACGCCTCCTAAGCTGTTCACTGTTACCGTGTAGCTTATGTTGTACGTTCCATCTCCTACCGCTACTGGTGTGCTTGCTACTTTCGTAACTTTTAAATATGGAAGATCCTCACATGCATCGTCAATAATATCTGTAATATCATCTCCATTTCTATCAAGTTCCGCTTTATTATACAATCCTTGGTAAGGGCCAAAACCTCCACTGTTTCCTGCTCCTCCAAAACACTTTGTATAAACATTATCGCCACCATCAATAGAACCAAGTTCCAAACCTAAAGTGACATTAAAACTAATTGTATAAATGTGAGTAGAATTCCCTAAAATTGGTGCATTGGTAGCCAACACTGTACTGCCATTAGTATTCATATTTCCATTTGCTGGACCACTATATGTGCCACTATTAATGGTTATATCGTCATCGAACAATGGTGTGTCTTTTAATGAATATGTTGCAATCCCATCCGCTGTATTTGTAACAGTAACAAAATACTCAACAGTATAGCTACCATTTCCATTGGAAGTCACTGACCCAACTTCTTTTTCCATTAGTACTATAGGTGAATAACCAGCATCAACTGTCTGATTGTTTTCTCCTGCTGCTAAATTAAAATCATCAGTTCTACCATCGTTAACATTGGCATCACTATCTTGATTGTCATTAGTTGCGTCTTGAGGAGATCTTTCATTATTGTCTACTTCACCAAAAATTATGTAGAAATCACCTTTACAAACTTCAAACTGGTAATATCCATCTTCTCCACCATTAGTGATTGTGGTAGTAGATTCTATTAATTCGTCAGTAATCGCATTATATAATGTTACAGTAACTCCATTAATTCCATTTTCTCCTAGATCTTGAACACCATTAAAGTTGGTATCATTCCAAGTATAATCACCAACTTTAGCCTTAGGTTCAACAGTGATAGTAATTGATTCAGTATCATAACATCCATTAACATCAGTTGCTTCTACTATGTATGTCGTTGTTGATGTAGGACTTACCACAGCTTGTCCATTTTGCATATCTAGACCATCAATTGTGTATGTATATGGTGCTACTCCATTCGTTGCGTTTGCAATAATGGTTGTAGAAGAACCATAACAAATAGTTTGCTCACCTTCCAATTCTAATTCAGGATTTGGATTCACTATTAATATTGATGATACTTCTACTGAACAATAATTTGCATCCGTTACAACAACTGTGTATGTAGTTGTTATTGCAGGTCCAAGATTAATTAAAGTTTGAGTCGTTGCTCCATTAGACCATACATATGAGTAAGGCTCTTGTCCATCAAATGGAACTACAGAAACTGAACCATTTGTATATCCTGCACAAATCTCTCCATCTACTCCTTCTGCCGTCGGATTTGGATTCACAGTTAATGTTGCAGATGATTCTACTGAACAATAATTTGCATCCGTAACTGCTACAGTATATGTGGTATTGGTTGTAGGTCCAAGATTAAATATAGTTTGAGTTGTTTCACCATTAGACCAAAGATAAGAGTAAGGTGTTTGTCCACCTAAAGGGTTCACTGAAACTGAACCATCAGTATAGCCAGCACAAATTTCACCGTCAACACCTTCTGCTGTAGGATTAGGATTCACAGTAACAGTGACATCGTCTGTATCAGTACATCCATTTGCATCTGAAACAGTCACAACATAAGTTGTAGTTGATGCTGGGTTGACTGTTTTAGAATCTCCATTTCCAAGACCAAATGGCCAAGAGTATGTATAAGGTTCTTCTCCACCAGAAGCTGTCACATTTAGAGTGACATCTTCTCCTAAGCATATTGACATATCCTCTCCTGCATCAAGAATAGGGCTTTCATCTATTGTAATATGTACCTCATTTGAAGAACTTTCACCACAACAATTAATTGCTAGTCTTCTGTATGTTTGATTTACATTCGTAAATGGTGGATCGTATGAAGAATTCACTTCATTTAGAATGTCTTCCCAAATTCCATTTGAATTTAATACTTGCCATTGGTAAAATAAATTATTACTTATTCCAGAACAAGAAATTCCATTTTGAAATTCTGTATTCATTAATATCATACTACCAAATTGATCTCCACCTACAATTGGTACGGAACAAGATGTGTGAACTTCCACTTCTTGTAACAGAGAACCTCCTTGTGAACTATAAATAGATATCACAACAGGATTTGACAAGTTTGCGCCACCATTTGTAATCGTAAATTCTCCATTTAAGGCAACTGTACCAGAAAAATCATCATTTGTGACGATATAAACACTTACATCACCATTTGGTCCAGAACCAGAATCATTACAATCCCATTTACCTCCGATAGTTCCTTGCGAATTATTAGAGTTTCCACAATTCTCACCATTATATTTAAAAGTCATTGCTTCAGGCTTATCACCATCATCACAACAATCTTCATAAGTTTCATTATCACATTCACCAGTGGCATCCATTGTTGACTCAATAATCTCTGGGTCGAATGGATAACATTTAGTTTGATCTGATTCAATAGTTCCAGGATCAAGTGTTTCATTACTTATTTCAACAGTAGCCTCATCAGTATCAGAACAACCAGAAGCTAAATCGGTAATAGTTACTACATAAGTTGTAGTTGTATTTGGAGATACAGTAATAGATTGAGAATTAGACCCATTACTCCATGCATAAGAATATGAACCTCCAGATCCACCTGAAGAGTTAATCCAAGCATCAACTAGTGAAGTAACTTCCCACGTAACATCACCTGTACCATTTACCGATTCTGAAGCAATAAGAGGATCTCCTGAAGTAAATACTCCTGGTGTATTCCATGAGATATTATTTTCAGCTTTATCCCAAGTAACATTGTTACTATTCCATTCTTGAGTTATTGGATATACACCAACTTCAAGGTTTCCACTACTTTCTGATTTTAATATTAAGTTGGCTTGTGTTATTGAACCAGAAATACTAGAAAGGTCAAAATCAAGTAATGTTCTATCATATTCACCACCACCATAGCCAACTTTTGGGTCATCATGGTTATGGTTTGTATTATCACTTTCTATCCTTGCTTTTTTGTTTGCATAAACTGTTGTTGGATTGGACTGGCCAGCTATGAAGATTTCTAACCTTGCAGCATCAGAGCCATCCTTTATAAATATAATAGAACTATTTGACGTACTTTCTGGATTCGCCATTAATAATATACCTTCATAGGCATTACTTAAACCAGTACTAGCAGTAAGTGTCACAGAATTATCCGCACAAACAATTTCATCGGGACCAGCATTTGCAAATATTGCTGGACTTACAGTTTTTGTAACTACGTTTGAATTCTCAGATCCACAACAATTTGTTGTTTTCCTTCTAAATTTTGTTGTTATTGAAACATAACCTGGGTCATATGTCAATTCAGTTGCACCATCTATATTTGTCCATTCACCGTTACCATTTTTTTTCTGCCATTGATTAGATATTCCTCCTGATCCTCCAGCTTCATAACCATTATTAAACGCTACAGCTTGTAGAACCAATGATCCAAATTGATCACCAATAACTATTGCAGCTGAACATGATGTATGAATTTCCACATATTGAAGAAGAGATCCTCCTTGAGAAGAATATATGCTCACTTCAATAGGGTTTGTAAGTTGTCCACCATTATTAGTAACCGAGAAGTTTTGGCCTAACGTTACATCACCAGAAAACTGACCGTTGTTTACAGAAATATAGACATTAGCGTTCCCATTGGGTCCACTTCCTGTACAATCCCATTTATCTCCTATAGGACCTTGATCGTTATTTGAAGAAGAACAGTTTTCTCCATTATATTCTAGTAAAAATGAAACCGGCTTATCACCTGAATCACATTCGTCATCTCCAGTTATTTCTATACCACCACAATCTTCTCCAGATGGATCGACTATATTAACAATCAACATAGCTTCATATCCTCCACATTGGTTTTCATCATTTCCGATTTGACCTCCACCTGGTCCTTCAAGAACTGTAAGAATAGCTGTCGCTGCAGTTGAACATCCATTTGCATCAACAACAATGACAGTATAATCTGTTGTAATGGCAGGATTAAGTCCACTAATTGTTTGCGTATTCTGTCCTGTGCTCCAAAAATATTGAAATGGAGATTGACCACTAGTAGGATTAACCGAAACTGAACCATCACCATCTCCTTCACAAATTTCACCATTTACCCCTTCCGCTGTTGGAAGCGAATTAACAGCGACCTGAATATCATCAGTATCTGTACATCCATAAGCATCTGTTACGGTTACAACATATATACTTGTATTGGAAGGTGATACAGTTTTTGAATTGCCATTACCTAATCCAAATGGCCACGTATATGTATAAGGAGATGTCCCACCAGATGCACTGGCCGTAAGTGTTACTGCTTGTCCGTTACAAACGGAAACATCTTGCCCCACATCTAGTATTGGATTATCTTTTACTGTGACATGTAATATATTACTTTCTCCTACATATTCTTCGCATCCTTCCCTCCTTGCAAGCCTAATGTACCACATATCTTGCGATATTGAACCTTCATCAAAAGTAAGTGATGTTGCACCTATTATAACTTCCCAACCTTCAATTGGAATATTTACATCAGTAGTTCTCATCCATATAATTTCCAAATCACCGGAACCACCCGTAGGAGTAGTTATATTTTGAAAAGCATCTGGATTTTCAGATATACCACAAATAGTTTGATCATATCCGATTTCTCCACCACTGATAAGGTTATCACAATAACTACAACAGCCTCCATTAACCGTAATCTGATCGACATTCCAAATATCGGCAAAACCATTATTTGTAAAATCATAAGGTAATATTTCGATTTCAAACGTAGTGGTTGAAGTATAACAAAAGTCAGCCGCTGTAAAATCGATATCTTCTAAGGACCAATTTTCACTGGTAGGCATATCAATTTGCTTAAAGATCTCTTGACCACCAACAGTAACACGAACTCCATATTTTGTAGGATAATCAACATACCCGCCTGCTTCTGGATTTGTGACTCCTTCTTCACATCCATTGGCCATAGCCAACCCCTTAATAATAAATATTGAATTAGAACTAGTGGGGTTTTCAAAAATGCTACCATTGCTGCTAATCCCAAAACCTGGATTAATATTTTGAGAACAAGATGTATGAACTTCTTGAGTACTAGAATTTCCAATTTTAAACTTAGTATTTGTATCAAGTCTTCCATATTTACCATGATTATCCACATGGTTACTCCCATCAACTGAAAACCAATCTCCAGTAGATACTGTTCCGTTAAAAAATACATCGTCATTCTCTTCGTCTGTGAAAAGAATCGTTGTGGTTGAAGAACCTATATATTCCAACACAAGCAATTGTGGATGATCATGTCCTTGAGGTTGATTCTCATCACAACAACCATTGTCTATAGGATTAGAAGGAACTTCTGGTGCACATTCTGATTCTTCTATTGCTTTTTCATAAAAATTTAATGAAGAAAGGCAGGCTAATTGTCCATTTAAAGGAGTTAATGTTACTGATGTTCTTAAAGCATATGGACTATCGTCAACGAAACTATTCGTACCATCAACTTCATAGTCAATTAGTAGTTGAGGAAACTTAGATGCGTCACCATCATCAAAATTATAAGAAATCCATGTACCCGTAGTATTTGATAATACCAGAGATAAATCAACCAATCCATTGTTATTGTCGATTACTTGCTGTATGACAGAGGCCAAATTAGGTGAATTTATCTTAACATTATCATTCAAACTAGGCAAAGACCAATTTACAAACGCAGATGTAGTCGACCTAGAAGATAAATAATTATTTGAATTTGTATAATTAGACGGTATTCCTGTATTCTCTGCTCTTACAGCTGCGACTACATTTCCACCACTGTAACCATCAAGCGTAAGAACAGCATTAGTTATAGTAACTCCAGCTGGAATATTTAAATCTGCAAACTTAAATCCCTTATATCGTATAGTACCACTTTCGTAGTTATTAGGCTTATTTAAACCACTGGATAACTGATATGAATCATGGCTACTTGAGGCTATTGTCGTCGTAATAATCTCACCCGGAAATAATACGCATATTGATTGTCCTGAATCGTCATATCCGATGTCGCATCCATGTTCTCCCTCATCTCTATAAAATATTGATGTTTCAAGCAGGCTACAAGTTGAACTTTCCAAAATTGATGTAAACTCGTTGTACGTAAAAGAGTTTTCATTACAGTTATCAAAATCCCATGTCGCCAACAGAGCACTATCACACTGAGCCACAAGAGTATATCCAGGTACTGAGATTAAAAATATAATAAATGATAAAAAGTAAAGAAATAAAAAATTTTTCAGAGCCTGGCATAAACTGCTAGTCCAAGAAATCTGACATAGGGCTGTCGAATTACGCATGTGTGTAAGGTTTTGGTATAAACTGTTTCCAATAATCTGAGACCTAATGCTGAACAATAAGTCGCAGTTTACAATTAATAAAGTAAAACCTGATAATGATATAAAGAAGATATATATATATACTTAACTTAACGTAAGGAAGTTGAGTCAGTAAAAAATTCCTGGTAAGGGAACTTCAAATGTACAGATGTCTTAACTATTCTCATTGTCACACAATCAATAAATTATAACTACTTAAAACTTTTTTAATCGCGCTAGATTTTACTCTGGTACAAAAGTAGCAAAATTTGTAAAGTAGTAAGCAAAAAGTATACATATTGTAAAGCTGTCTCTTATACACATCTGACGCTGCCGACGAAGAGGATAGTGTAG
>OJIO01000697.1_pt1 | contig 19315 bp, 21 predicted proteins | sample 1595621 | NCBI WGS metagenome assembly OJIO01 (sample SAMN05416776, study PRJEB24817) | seawater metagenome | isolation source: Sea water | place: Canada:Atlantic | collected 2013-07
ACGGCGTGGACTACCAGGGTATCTAATCCTGTTCGCTCCCCACGCTTTCGTCCATCAGTGTCAATATATTATTAGTAATCTGCCTTCGCAATTGGTATTCTATGTAATATCTATGCATTTCACCGCTACACTACATATTCTAACTACTTCATAATAATTCAAGATAACCAGTATCAAAGGCAATTCTACAGTTGAGCTGCAGGATTTCACCTCTGACTTAATTATCCACCTACGGACCCTTTAAACCCAATGATTCCGGATAACGCTTGGATCCTCCGTATTACCGCGGCTGCTGGCACGGAGTTAGCCGATCCTTATTCTTACGGTACCGTCAAGCCCCCTCACGAGGGGGTGTTTCTTCCCGTATAAAAGCAGTTTACAACCCATAGGGCAGTCTTCCTGCACGCGGCATGGCTGGATCAGGCTTGCGCCCATTGTCCAATATTCCTCACTGCTGCCTCCCGTAGGAGTCTGGTCCGTGTCTCAGTACCAGTGTGGGGGATCCCCCTCTCAGGGCCCCTATCTATCGTCGCCATGGGGTGCCGTTACCACTCCATCTAGCTAATAGAACGCATGCTCATCTTTTACCCATAAATGTTTAATATAAAATCGATGCCAATTCTATATACTATGCGGTATTAATCCAAATTTCTCTGGGCTATCCCACTGTAAAAGGTAGATTGCATACGCGTTACGCACCCGTGCGCCACTCGTCAGCCACCGAAGTGCTGTTACCGTTCGACTTGCATGTGTTAAGCCTGCCGCTAGCGTTCATCCTGAGCCAGGATCAAACTCTTCATCGTTAAATTTTAAGTCTTACGACTATATTATTAACAACCAAAGAAATCTTAATTTTGGTACTCAAAATGGCTTATTCTCTTGTTTGAAAATTATCGTTTCCAATAACTCTCTTACGCTGTCAATTCAATATGTTAATGAACTTTTTTTATCTTCTCTTAAGTCCTTTAATCCTTAAGCGGGTGCAAATATAAAACCCTTTTTTTTATCCCACAATATTTTTTTGCCTTTTTTGTGAAAGTTTTTTTTCACCCTTCCAAATCTTGCAAATTCAATACCTTTTAGAACTTATTACCACAAACGTTACCGTTTTTAGCGGCTGCAAATATACAACCCTTTTTTATTACTAAACAAAACTTTTTTACCCTTTTTTTTGCCTTTTTTTTTATGTGTTCATTTCTAGGGTTTTGCGACATGTTTTTTTGCATTAACGATTGAACTTTTGTTTGAACTCTTTTATAATTGTTGCAAAACAATTATAAAAAGTGAGTAGTGAAAGCGTGGTGGGTTACTTTTTGTAAACCAAATGCCTTAATTAAAACATATATAATAATTTATACTTATATATATATTGTATGAAAGTATTTATACTATTATCTTTGCAGACTTAATTAGCATTTGAATTTATGATTAATATAACTCTACCTGACGGAAGTGTAAAACCGTTTGAGAATAATGTAACTCCAATGGATGTTGCAAAAAGCATTAGTGAAGGATTGGCTCGAAATGTTATTTCGGCTAGTTATAATGGTACTACTATTGAAACTAATACTCCTTTAAATGTAAATGGTTCTCTAATTCTATATACTTGGAATGATAAAGAAGGTAAGAAAGCTTTTTGGCATTCTACTGCTCACGTATTAGCACAGGCTTTAGAAGAGTTATATCCTGGTGTTAAACTGTCAATTGGTCCTGCAATTGAAAATGGATTTTATTATGATGTAGATTTTGGAAGTCAATCTATTTCTGAAAAGGATTTTAAATCTATTGAAGATAAAATGCTTGAGATTTCTAGAGAAAAGCATGACTTTATTATGCGTTCGGTAACTAAAGCTGAAGCGTTATCATTATATAAATCTCAAAATAATGAATATAAGGTTGAGTTAATTGAAAACCTTGAAGATGGTACTATTACATTTTGTGATCATTCTACATTTACTGATTTGTGTCGTGGTGGTCATATTCCAAATACTGGAATTATAAAAGCTATAAAATTATTGTCTGTTGCTGGTGCTTATTGGAGAGGTGATGAAAACAACAAACAGTTAACTCGTGTTTATGGAATTTCATTTCCTAAACAAAAAGATTTAACTGAATATCTTGAATTGCTTGAGGAAGCTAAACGACGAGACCATAGAAAACTTGGTAAAGAGTTAGAGTTATTTACGTTTTCAACTAAAGTAGGTCAAGGTTTGCCTTTATGGTTACCAAAAGGTGCTGCATTACGTGAACGTTTAGAGAATTTCCTAAAAAAAGCGCAAAAGAAAGCTGGTTATGAAATGGTTGTAACTCCTCATATTGGACAAAAAGAATTATATGTGACTTCTGGTCACTATGCAAAATATGGTGCTGATAGTTTTCAACCAATACACACACCTGCTGAAGGCGAAGAGTTTTTATTAAAACCTATGAACTGCCCTCATCATTGTGAGATTTATAACAATCGTCCTTTTTCATATAAAGAGTTACCAAAGCGCTATGCTGAATTTGGTACAGTATATAGATATGAACAAAGTGGAGAATTACATGGATTAACTCGTGTAAGAGGATTTACTCAAGATGATGCACATATTTTTTGTACACCAGATCAATTAGATAAAGAATTTAAAGATGTAATTGACTTAGTGTTATATGTTTTTGGTTCCTTAGGGTTTGAAAACTTTAAAGCGCAAGTTTCTTTAAGAGACCCTGAAACTCCTGAAAAATATATTGGTAGTGATGAAAACTGGAAAAAAGCTGAAGCAGCAATTCTTAATGCGGCTATAGATAAAGGCTTGGATTATGTTGTGGAAACTGGTGAAGCAGCTTTTTATGGTCCTAAATTAGACTTTATGGTTAAGGATGCTTTAGGCAGAAACTGGCAATTAGGAACTATTCAGGTAGATTATAATTTACCTGAGCGTTTTGATTTAACTTATAAAGGCAGTGATAATGAATTACATAGACCTGTTATGATTCACAGAGCTCCTTTTGGGAGTATGGAACGATTTGTTGCTATATTACTAGAACATACAGGTGGAAACTTCCCTCTTTGGTTGATGCCAACACAGGCTATTATATTATCAATTAGTGAGAAATATGAAAAATACGCTGAAAAAGTTTTAAATTTGCTAGAAAATAACGAAATTCGCGCCCTCGCAGATAATAGAAACGAGACCATAGGTAAGAAAATTAGGGAAGCAGAAATGCAAAAAGTGCCTTATATGATTATCATTGGTGAGAATGAGGAAGGCGAAAACAAGATTTCAGTACGTCAACACGGAGGAGAAGATTTAGGCATGATTAGTGTAGATGAATTCTCGAAAATTGTTGAAAAAGAAATAAATAAGACATTAAAAACATTTAAATAAGAATAAGTTTAACTAAAATTATAAAGCCATAGCAATACGTAGAAACAGAGGTAGCTTCCAAAGAACAACTAAAGAAGAGCAGCACAAAATTAATTCGAGCATTAGAGTTGACAAAGTAAGACTTGTTGGTGATAATGTAGAACCAGGTATTTATTCAACTAAAGATGCAAGAGCGCTAGCTGAAGAGCAAGGCGTGGATTTAGTTGAAATATCACCTAAAGCTGATCCACCAGTTTGTAAAGTTATGGATTATAAGAAGTTTCTTTACGAGCAAAAGAAACGTGACAAAGCTTTAAAAGCAAAGGCAACAAAAGTTGTTGTGAAAGAAATTCGTTTTGGTCCACAAACTGATGATCATGATTATGAATTTAAAAAGAAACATGCTGAAAAGTTTTTAAAAGAAGGTGCTAAGCTAAAAGCTTTTGTATTCTTTAAAGGACGTTCGATTGTATTTAAAGAGCAAGGTCAAATTTTATTATTAAAATTGGCTCAAGATCTTGAAGAGTTTGGTAAAGTAGAACAAATGCCAAGATTGGAAGGTAAACGTATGACTATGTTTATTTCTCCAAAAAAAGGAAAATAGTTACTGAGATTAATTCAGTATAAAGATAATAAGCGAAAAGTAAATTAAAATTAGGAGAAAATGCCGAAAATGAAAACTAAATCAAGTGCTAAAAAACGTTTTAAACTAACTGGCACTGGTAAGATTAAAAGAAAGCACGCTTTTAAAAGTCATATTTTGACTAAAAAATCTAAAAAGCGTAAACTTGCTCTAACACATGACACTTTAGTGCATGCAGCAGACGAGAATAATGTTAAAATAATGTTACGTTTAAAGTAATATTATTTTAATTGGTTAAAACAAATTTATAAACCCTGGAGTTAGGCAAATAATATTTAGCAAGTGTCTTAAAGACCGCCTACTACAAAAAAACAATTAAAAAATGCCAAGATCAGTAAATTCAGTAGCAAAAAGAGCCAGAAGAAAAAAGGTTCTTAAGCAAGCAAAAGGTTACTTTGGAAGACGTAAAAACGTTTGGACAGTAGCAAAAAACGCGGTTGATAAAGCGATGTTATATTCGTATAGAGACCGTAGAGTAAATAAGAGAAATTTCCGTTCATTATGGATTACGCGTATTAACGCTGCAGCTAGATTACACGGAATGTCTTATTCAAAATTTATGGGTGGAATTAAAGCTAATAATATCGAATTGAACCGTAAAGTTCTTGCAGATTTAGCGATGAATAACCCAGAAGCTTTTGAAGCCATTGCAAAAAAAGTAAAAAAATAGGCGTTTCGCCAAAACAATAACAGCTTTTCGTTTATATAAAAATCCGGTTCTTAATTGAACCGGATTTTTTTTGTGTTAGTGGTTGTAGTGACATCCTTTTTATACATACTATAAAAAGATATAACGATAAACACGACCTCAATGATAATTGAGGTAACGCCCTAAAAACACTAAGTCTTTTGTTTCTTTTTCTTAGCAGCTGGAAACAAGACATTATTTAAAATAAGCCTGTATCCTGGTGATGTTGGATGCAAATCGAGTTCTGTTTTTGGGTCTCCTACTCTATGCGTGTAATCTTCTGGGTCATGGCCTCCGTAAAACGTAAAAAAACCTTTCCCTTTTATGCCATGTATATACTTGGCCTCACTGTTAGATTTATTTTCACCCAATACTAGCACGTTAGACTTAATTTCATTTCGAGTAAATGAAGTTGTTTGACCCATAAATCCTTTTACTAAGGCAGTATGATTTTGGTTTAGCATGGTTGGAACTGGGTCCCATTTTGCTGAGAAATCCATTAGTGTAAAATAATCTGTAGTTGGAGGTATTTGGCGCTTGTTAGTCATATCTATTGACGAAAACTCATAAATGTTTGGGTTACGCTCTAATATAAAATCTTTAAATGCAAAGGTTTTGTTGTAATCTATTTTACTTTGATAATTAGCATCACTCCCATCGCCATCAAACATTGGTTCGCAAATATCTACACCTTCTGCCGAGAGAGCTATATCAAAACTATCGGTTGCACTACACATAGCAAACATAAAGCCTCCTCCTATTACGTAATCTCTGATTTTTAAGGCTACAGCTAGTTTTTCTTCAGAGACTTTAGAATATCCTAATTTAGCAGCCAGTGTCTCAGCTGCATTTTTTTCCTCAATATACCATGCTGCTGATTTATATGCTCTATAAAATTTTCCATATTGACCTGTGAAATCCTCATGATGTAAATGAAGCCAATCATAAAGTAGTAACGCATCACTTAACACCTCTTCATCATATATAACATCGTAAGGTATCTCAGCATAGGTTAACACCATTGTAACTGCATCATCCCAAGGTAAGTTCCCTTTTGGAGAGTAAACAGCAATTTTGGGTGCTTTTTCGAGTACTACAGCTTCCATGTTTTGTGATGGACTACTGATAAGCTCAAGTATTTCTTCGGCTTTAGAATTGGAAATAACTTCATAAGAAACACCTCTTATCTGGCATTCGCGTTGAATATCTTCTGCATCTGGTAATAAAAACGAACCACCTCTGTAATTAAGTAACCATTTTACTTTTAATTGTTTTTCGAGTGTCCAATAGGTAACTCCGTAGGCTTTTAAATGATTTTTTTGTCCTTCAGCATCCATTGGAATAAGAATATAAGACGCAAAAGTATTTGCTGAAATAAACAGGAATAATAATAAAGCAACTATCTTCTTCATAGACGAAATATACTCAAAAATTAGAGCTCACTGAAATACTTTAAGGAAATATTAGAGTTTATTTATGATTGTACTTCAAATTCTGGACAATCAATTCTGATGTCTGAATGCTGAAGTTCGGTATTCAAATAGTTACAAAAATGCCCATTTTCTGTTTTGCTATGAAACTTGCATGCATAACACATGCGTTGAACAGTCAACAAGCCAGAACGATTCAGCCCATAAATTAATTGAGTTATTGTTAGATACAATTGATCTAAATCTACATTATCAATAACACTCAATTGATCTTTAATAGGGTTTGCAAATTGCTCCGTTTGAAATACTACTGATTTGCCTTTTTCTGATAGAAAAACAGTATAGCTACGACTGTCTGATGAAGAATAATCCTTCTCTATAAGCTTCTTTTTTTCAAGCGCTTTAATAGCATCACTAATCGTAGGCTTGGTAATATTAAATTCACTAGCAAGATAACTAACAGTGCAATATTCTGCCTTATGATTGGCTATAAATACTAAAATTTGAATTTGTATCGGACTCAATCCATTAGCCTTTGCATGTTCCCAAAGCAATACTCTAAAAACTTCAGAAATGCGTTCCAAACCAACTACTATTTTACTTGAAAGGTTAGTTTGTTGATGTTCGATATTGAATATACTTTTTCCCATAAAAAGTCGCTAAGTTTGAAACTTAACAAACCTAATGAATTTATTGCAATGTTAATTGCAGTTTTGCATTTCTAAAATAAAATAACCTTTATTATTGATTGATGCTACAACTTCTTCAGATGCCTTTTCAATATGGCAAAACTGACACTCTCTGGAAGTTAATTCTCTTGTTTTAAATGGTTTTGATTGTAAATAGTCTTTTCCAAAGCTAAAAATTTTAGAAGTATCTTTCAAATCATGTGGTACAAGAACATCAAAGTGCATGACTTTACCATCTTGTCGTTGAACATAGGTGTCCCAAACAGATATATACATAATTATGTGTTTTTAAAAGTTAGGATTCTTTTTTATTGAAAAGGAATCCTAACTTTTTAAATGATACAATTACCCTTTAACTGCATCTAAAGATGCCCCAAAATTGATGTGTAACACATGGCCATTTGGTGTTAACAAAGCTGGAACAGACTTCACTCCTGCCTTTTCGGCTTGCGAAATCTTTGATTTGTCTTCACCTAAATGTACAATTTCAACGTTTGAAGGTCCTACTAAATTAATAATATCGTGCTCTGCGCTTACACAAACTGGACAGCCTGCATGATAAAAAACTGATTTTTTCATAATAGTGAGTTTTTGGTAAATTGCATTATTGCAAAACAAATATAGTTAGGAATCCTAACTATAACAAATAAAATTTATAAAATCATAAATACATTAAAAAATTACTTGATTTTTAGCTCATTGCCAGAAAGTAAGCTTGCAATAACTTTGGTGTTTGGAAACTGCTCTAAAATAATTTTAATAAAAACAGTTATTGGTATTGACATAATCATACCTGGTATTCCCCAAATAAAGCCCCAAAACATAAGCATTACAAGTACAGTAATAATGTTTATTGAGAATGATTTTCCCATAAAAATAGGTTCTAAAATACCTCCGAAAACTACTTGAACTAATGTGATTGATAGTATAAAAAAGAAAAGAGTACCCATAAGTTGTATTTCAACAAAGGCAAAAATAGCCAAAGCAATTACAGATATAAATGAACCTATCATTTGCACAAAATTGATAACAAAAGCGAAAAGTCCCCAAAAAATTGGAAAACTAACATCGAAATACACACAGGCTAAACCTATACCTATTCCTGTACCTAGACTTACTAAAAACTTAACTTTAATAAACTTAATAAGGTCTTTTTCAATTTTACGAAACGTTTTTACTGAAGCGTGCTTTTGTTTTAGAAGTGTAGCATTCATCAGTTTTTGAACATTTATAGATTCTGACAACCATAAAACCACAAAAAACGAAGTCATTAAAGCCATGCTCAAAAAATTGCTAACATAACCAAATATAGAACCTAAATTGTCTTTTTGTAAAATTTGAGTCATTATGTTTCCCTCTTTTTGTAATTGAACACCAAAAAACTCTTCTAATGAAATTGTTAATGCTGCTAATTTATCTTCAGCTTGTTGAAAAAAGGTACTATCTGATGACATTATTTGTTTGCTAGACAGATGAATTAATTCTGCTGTTATAGCCAAACCTCCAAGAATAATTAAAATAACTATAAAAACGCTTATAACTTTTGGAACTCCACGTTTACCCAACCATCGTAATAATGGCAAAAACAATAAGGCAATAAACATTGATGATACCAATGGAATAAAGATAAACGATAAAATTTTAAGCAAATAAAATATGACTGGAATTACTAAAATGAGTAATAAAATATTTGTAGTACGTGTTTTATCCATGAGGCAATTGTTTTCTTTTAAAAGCCAACAAATATAACTTTTTAACTTTGTATTTATTGAAAGAAAAAGTTAAGTTTATTTTTAAAAAGGAACATCGTTATCCTCATCGTCGTCTAGAGATGGAGCATCAAAAGCATCACTTGGAGATGGAAAATGACTTGTTTTAAAAGTATCGTCATTTGCGGCTGCATTCATTTTGCTATGAAACTCTCCAAAAGGTGTGTCAAAATCATCTAAATTATCAAACTTACCAAGGTGTCCAATAAACTTTAAGCGTATGTTTTCTAATCCACCATTTCTGTGTTTAGCAACAATAAATTCTGCTTGACCTTCAGTTGGTGTATGCTCTTCATCATCCCATTCATCAATTTTGTAGTATTCTGGTCTATAAATAAACGAAACAATGTCTGCATCTTGCTCAATAGCTCCAGATTCACGTAAATCGGAAAGTAAAGGGCGTTTGCTTCCTCCTCTTGTTTCTACAGCACGAGATAATTGAGATAAGGCTATAACTGGAACACTTAGCTCCTTTGCTAAAGCTTTTAGGTTTCTTGAAATTGTAGAAATTTCTTGTTCTCTATTTCCTCCTTTTTGACTTCCTCCAGCTGTCATTAACTGCAAGTAATCTATAATAATCATTTTAATTCCATATTGTGACGCTAAACGTCTTGCCTTTGCACGAAGGTCGAAAATAGATAATGAAGGTGTATCGTCAATAAATAGAGGTGCTTTTTCTAATGTTTTTACCTTAACGTTTAATTGCTCCCATTCATGCTTCTCTAGCTTTCCAGTACGTAGTTTTTCTGAAGATAGTCCTGTTTCACTCGATATTAAACGAGTTATTAATTGTACAGACGACATCTCTAAAGAGAAAAAAGCCACAGGAATATTGCTGTTTACAGCAATATTTCGAGCCATAGAAAGTGTTAGAGCTGTTTTACCCATACCAGGACGCGCAGCAACAATTATTAAATCACTTTCTTGCCAGCCAGAAGTTAATTTATCAAGTTTTGTAAACCCAGAAGGAATTCCGCTTAATCCCTCTTTATTAGAAATATCTTCAATTTTTTTCTTTGCTTGAATTACCAAACTCTGAGCTGTTTCTGTAGATTTTTTAATATTGCCTTGAGTAACTTCGTAAAGCTTAGCCTCGGCATTATCTAAAAGATCAAAAACATCTTTTGTTTCGTCATAAGAATCTTCAATAATTTCGCTAGAAATTTTGATTAAACTTCGTTGAATATATTTTTGAAGAATAATACGAGCATGAAACTCAATATGAGCAGATGATGATACTCTTTGAGTTAATGAAATGAGGTAAAAATCACCTCCAACCAACTCTAATTTTGAATCTTTTTTAAGCTGACTTGAAACAGTTAATAAGTCGACAGGCTCGCTGTTTTCAAATAATTTGAAAATTGCCTCAAAGATATGTTTATGAGCATCTTTATAAAAAGCATCTGCGCTTAAAATGTCAATTACCTCGTCGACACCTTTTTTATCTATCATCATCGCTCCCAACACAACCTCTTCTAAATCAATGGCTTGTGGAGGGATTTTGCCTTTTTCTAAGCTTATAATAGTGCTTTTATCAACTTTATAGCCTTGTATTTGGTTTGGTTGTTTCATGAATGCGAATGTAAATAAATTGTTAAGAAAAGCATTATTTTTAGAAAGCACAATCTTAACAACTCTTCAACAATTTAACTGTTAATAACTTAAAAATATTGTTAATAGCGATAAAAAAACTGAAGATGTTAGGCTTCAGTTTAGATTTTTATATGGCAAAGAAAAAATTAGCCTTTAAAAACTCCCATATTAGCATATTTATCCATACGCTCTTTTACCAATTCTTTTGGTGATAAGTTTTTAAGTTGGTTGTAATTTTTTTCAATTGCGTCTCTTACAGTTAAAAATGTTTTTTCTCTATCAATATGTGCTCCTCCTAAAGGCTCTTTGATAATATCATCAACTAGTTTAAGCTTTTTCATATCTGGAGCTGTAAGTTTAAGGGCTTCTGCCGCTTGCTCTTTATACTCCCAACTTCTCCATAAAATTGAAGAACAAGATTCTGGAGAAATAACAGAATACCAAGTATTTTCTAACATCAATACTCTATCTCCAACACCAATACCTAATGCACCACCTGAAGCACCTTCTCCAATAATTACACAAATAATAGGCACTTTAAGCCTTGTCATTTCTAATATATTACGTGCAATTGCTTCTCCTTGACCACGCTCTTCAGCTTCTAACCCAGGATATGCACCAGGAGTGTCTATTAAAGTTACTACTGGAATATTAAATTTTTCAGCAGACTTCATTAATCGTAATGCTTTACGATATCCTTCTGGATTAGACATCCCAAAATTTCTATATTGTCTGGTTTTGGTATTATAACCTTTTTGTTGACCAACAAACATATATGTTTGATCACCTATTTTACCAAGACCACCAATCATTGCTTTATCGTCTTTTACATTTCTATCACCATGCAATTCTAAAAAAGAATCACCACAAAGTGCTTTAATGTAGTCTAAAGTATAAGGACGATTAGGATGGCGAGATAACTGAACACGTTGCCATGCAGTTAGGTTTTTATAAATCTCTTTTTTTGTTTTTAAAAGTTTCTCTTCTATCTGTTTACATGTTTCAGTAACATCAACTTCACTTTCTTCTCCAATGATTTGGCATTTTTCTAATTGCTCCTGGAGTTCTTTGATTGGAAGCTCAAATTCTAGATATTCCATAGAATTAAGTTTAATTTTAGTTAGCATACAAACCTACATAAATTTTTCGTTTTTACTAGAATGAAACTAACGAAATATAACTTACAATTGGTCTGGTATTAAATTTAATTAATATCAAAGAGAATTCAAAAATTTAATTGTCTTTAGTTGATATTATTCTCTTTCTTTTTCTAATCTTAAAATTTTTAAAAACGCCATCTAATAGCACAGTAATTAATATTAAGATGGCTCCGTAATAGAATTGAGGACTCATTGTTTCGGTTGCAGGAAATAATAATAATGCTAATGCAATTCCATAAATAGGCTCAAGATTATACGATAAAATAACTGTATATGGGCTTATTAGTTTCATAACATGTACTGCGCCAATAAAAGCATAAGCTGTACATATTGAAGCTAATATGAATAGATATATCCAATCTGAAGATGATAGAATAAAAAATTCAACAGAAAACCCTCCTTTAAAAAAAAGTATAAAAAGAGTTATAAAAAAGACACCACTTATAAACTCATAAAATGAAATAACTGTTGCGCTATGTTTTTCAATAAACTTACCATTTATAACAGCAAATAATGTAGAAAATAATGCTGATGAAATACCTAGTAGTATTCCATTAATATATTTTATTTCGCTTTGAGTAATTAAAAAGACGCCTATTATAACTATAATTCCAAACAAAATTTCGTACCAAATTATACGTCTTTTATAAATTATTGGTTCAACAAAAGATGCAAAAAAGGCTCCAGTTGAAAACATAGCTAATGTTATAGATATGTTGGATTGTTTAATTGCTTCAAAAAAAGTTATCCAATGCAAAGCGATGATTATACCTGCAGCAAAAAACTTGATCATTGTACGTTTGTCAATAGCAATTTTTAGCTTAATAATTTTAATGTATATCAACATTAAAACTCCTGCTATTAACATTCTATACCATACAAGTGGTATAGATCCAATTGAAATTAATTCTCCTAAAATGGCTGTAAAACCTGCAATAAATACTAAAAAATGTAAGTGCAGATAATTTTTTAGTTTAGCGTTTTGCATTGTACAGAAGATATATCGCTAAAATACCAAAAATAACATTTGGAAACCACACTGCAATTATTGGTGGAAAATCTGATTGAGATGCCATAACACCAAATACTTTGTCAAAAAAAACAAATACCATTGCGATACAAATACCAAAAGCCAAATTCACACCCATTCCTCCTCGTCGCTTAATTGAAGATACTGCAACTGCAATAATTGTTAATATGAAAATAGAAACAGGCAAACTCCATTTTTTATACAAAACCACTTCATAGCGGCCAATATTTGAAGAACCTCGTTCTTTTTCTTTTTTTATAAAACTGTTAAGTTCTCCATACTGTAAAGTCTCAGCGATATATTCAACAGGTGTTAAATCTTCTAAATCGAAAGTAAAAACAGTATCTTTTCTTCTTATGGTCTCAATGACATCATTATTATCACCAATTTTTCTCTTTACATAATTAAATAAGCGATATGTACTATCCTTCTCAGAAAAAGTTATTGCGTTAGCAAAAATTTTATACTTAAGTTTATTGCCTTCAAAATGTTCGTAAGTAAAATTATTTCCTGTTTTTTGACTAACGTCAAAATTGCTTACATATATATAATCGTTATCATTTATCTGTCTATAGATATTTTGAGTTTGCAACAATTGTTGATTACCAGATTTTAAGTGCTTGTAAATAAACTGATTATACCCACTACTCGCTTTTGGCGCTAAATATAATCCTAAAATTAATGCCATAATTGCAACAATAGATGCTCCAATTAAATAAGGTCTTAAAAATCTAGAAAAAGATACTCCTGAGCTTAAAAAAGCTACAATTTCTGTATTATTTGCAAGTTTTGAAGTAAACCAAATAACAGACAAAAACAAGAATAAGGGAAATAATAGGTTTGCAAAATAGATTGTAAAGTTTAGATAGTACATTGCCACCTCACCAAACGGCACATTATTCTCCAATATTTTACCAATTTTTTCTGCAAGGTTTATTGTTATACCTATAGGTATAAACAGCAACAGCATCATTAAAAACGTGAATAAATACCGTTTAAGTATGTACCAATCAAGTATCTTCATTCTTTACAAACGATTATCCATTTGTTTTACCATCATATCTTTCCAAGTTCTAAAATCTCCTGCTAATATATGTTTTCTAGCCTCTCTAACCAACCATAAATAAAACCCAAGATTATGTATTGTTGCTATTTGAGCTCCTAATCTTTCATTTACAGTAAATAAATGACGTAAATAAGCTTTAGTATAATCTGTATCTACAAAGGTAATTCCCATTTCATCAACTGGAGAAAAATCGGCTTCCCATTTTTTGTTTTTAATATTAATTGAGCCATGTGCAGTAAATAACATACCGTTTCTTGCATTACGCGTAGGCATCACACAATCAAACATATCAATACCTAACGCAATATTTTCGAGAATATTGATTGGTGTTCCAACACCCATTAAGTATCTAGGCTTGTCTTCTGGTAAGATTGCAGTTACAACCTCTGTCATCGCATACATTTCTTCTGCTGGTTCTCCAACAGATAATCCTCCAATTGCGTTACCTTGAGCTCCTGCATTTGCTATATATTCTGCAGATTGTTGGCGCAAATCTTTATAAGTACTTCCTTGAACAATTGGAAAAAAAGTTTGCTCATAACCATATTTATAAGGCAATTTATCGAGATGATTAATACATCTGTCTAACCAACGATGTGTCATATGCATACTACGTTGTGCATAACGATAATCACAAGGATATGGTGTACATTCATCAAACGCCATAATAATATCAGCACCTATTGTTCGCTGAATTTCCATTACGTTTTCTGGCGTAAACACATGATAGCTACCATCAATGTGCGATTTAAATTTAACACCTTCTTCTTTTATTTTTCTTCTTGACGATAAAGAATATACTTGATAACCTCCAGAATCTGTCAGAATATTTCTATCCCAATTCATAAACTTATGAAGTCCACCAGCTTGCTCCAATATAGCTGTTTGTGGTCGTAGATATAAGTGATATGTATTTCCTAAGATAATATCAGGATTAATATCATTTTTCAGCTCACGTTGATGCACTCCTTTCACAGAAGCAACTGTACCAACAGGCATAAAAATAGGCGTTTCAATAACGCCATGATCTGTTGTCATTACTCCTGCTCTAGCTTTACTTTGAGAGTCTTTTGCTTTTAATTCAAATTTCATAGGTGGCAAAGATAAATAACTCTATCACTTTGTTTCTTAATAAAATCAAAATTGTTAGCAAAACACCAAAATTCGTTAATAAGTGCACATATACACACTTTGTTTAAGGGTTATAAAACTTTATTTTTGCAACTGAAAAAACTAACAGTAATTATATGTCAAACACACAACAATTAGAAGATTTAGTCATTCAAGTAAGGAGAGATATCTTAAGAATGGTACATAAGGTTAATTCTGGTCACCCAGGAGGTTCATTAGGATGTGCAGAGTTTTTTGTAGCCTTATTTAATGAAATTATGGATAGAAAAGATGGATTTAATATGGATGGTATTGGAGAAGATATTTTCTTCCTTTCTAATGGACATATTTCACCTGTATATTATAGTGTACTTGCCAGAGCAGGTTATTTTGAAGTTGAAGAATTAAATACTTTTCGATTAATAAATTCTCGTTTACAAGGACATCCTACAACGCATGAAGGATTACCAGGAATAAGAATAGCTTCAGGGTCACTAGGGCAAGGAATGAGTGTTGCTCTTGGTGCTGCACAAGCAAAAAAATTAAACAATGATAGCCACTTAATATATAGTCTTCATGGTGATGGCGAATTACAAGAAGGTCAAAATTGGGAAGCAATAATGTATGCTGCTGCAAAAAAAGTAGATAATATTATTTGTACAGTTGATTTAAATGGTCAGCAAATCGACGGTTCTACTGATGATGTATTGCCAATGGGAAGTATTAAAGGTAAGTTTGAAGCTTTTGGATGGGTTGTTATTGAAATTGAAGAAGGTAATAATATAGATGCCATTCTAAAAGGAATGACTGAGGCGAAATCTAAAACTGGAAAAGGAAAACCAGTTTGTGTGCTATTAAAAACTGTAATGGGTAACGGTGTAGATTTTATGATGCATACTCATGCATGGCATGGTAAAGCACCAAATGATGAGCAATTAGCCATTGGTTTAGCTCAAAACGCTGAGACTTTAGGAGATTATTAATCATCAATTAAAAAAGACAAATGAAAACATATACAAATACAGGAAATAAAGATACACGCTCAGGTTTTGGAGCAGGATTAACTGAATTAGGAAAAACTAACGAAAATGTTGTCGCACTTTGTGCTGATTTAATTGGTTCTTTAAAAATGGATGATTTTAAAAAGAATCATCCTGAACGCTTTTTTCAGGTTGGAATCGCAGAAGCAAATATGATTGGCTTAGCTGCAGGTTTAACTATTGGTGGAAAAATTCCTTTTACAGGAACTTTTGCAAATTTCTCAACAGGAAGAGTTTATGACCAAATAAGACAAAGTGTTGCTTATTCTGACAAAAACGTTAAAATATGTGCTTCTCATGCTGGTTTAACACTAGGTGAAGATGGTGCAACTCACCAAATATTAGAAGATATTGGTTTAATGAAAATGCTTCCAGGAATGACGGTTATTAATCCTTGTGATTATAATCAAACTAAAGCAGCAACAATTGCTATTGCTGAACATCATGGCCCAGTTTACCTTCGTTTTGGAAGACCTAGTGTAGCTAACTTTACTCCAGAAAATCAAAAATTTGAAATTGGTAAGGCTTTACATTTAATTGAAGGAACAGATGTAACTATTGTTGCTACTGGTCATTTAGTATGGGAAGCTTTAGAAGCAGCCAAAACTTTAAATGAAAAAGGTATATCTGCCGAGGTCATAAATATTCATACTATAAAACCTCTAGACGATAAAGCCATTTTAGATTCTGTAACTAAAACTGGTTGTATTGTTACTGCTGAAGAGCATAATTATTTAGGTGGTTTAGGAGAAAGTGTTGCTCGCGTTTTAGCTAAGCACAAACCAACACCACAAGAATTTGTTGCAACAAATGATACTTTTGGTGAGTCAGGAACTCCAGCTCAGCTAATGGATAAATACGGATTAAATAGTGCTGCAATAGTTAAAGCTGTTGAAAAAGTAATGAAAAGAAAATAATATTTGTTTGGCAGCGTTTTTGATTATACAAATCAAATCTTAAAACGAATATTATGAAAAAATTGATTTTTAGTACAGTTTTATTTTCTTTCTTATGCTTTACGTCTTTTGCTCAAGTTGGAAGCGGCTTTGGTATTAAAGGCGGATTAAATTATAATGCTAATGGTGATTATTTTGAATCTATTGGAGATAATGCACAGCATCCAGATAGAAACATTGGCTACCATTTAGGACTTTTTGGTAAAATAGGTAACAAACTTTATTTTAAACCTGAACTCATTTATACTTACACAAAAAGTGATTATAATAATGATGATTTTATAATGAAAAAATTTGACGCACCTCTTTTAGTTGGTGTAAAAATTTTAGGCCCTGTTAGTGTCTTTGGAGGGCCATCATTACAATATATTATTGATTCTGAGTTTGATGGTATCACTATAGATAATGTACACGATGATTTTACTATAGGACTTAACTTTGGAATTGGTCTAAACTTCAAAAACATAGGTATAGATGTAAGGTATGAAAGAGGCTTTAATGATAATGAAGCTACTTTTATAAATAGCAACTTAGGCTCTAGTACTGCAAGTAGAATTGATACTAGACCAGATCAACTTATATTGAGTTTATCTGTAGGACTATAAAAACAAAAAAGCCACTTAATAATTAAGTGGCTTTTATTTTATTACTTAAAATCTTATTGATTGTAATTTATTGTAATTGATGACTGTAAATAATCAGCAACACCATTAGTATCTGAATCTACTGTTTTAACAGTTTTAATAGTTATTATTCCATTACTAACAGTTCTACTTCTTTCATATTCGCCAGCAGCTAAAACTGGTTCTTGTTCTCCCATATTGGTGTCTACGGTATATGTAGTTTTCTGTAGCTCATTAATAGTTAAAACACCATCTCCATCGTCATCTAAATCTAAAAGATTAGGTATATCATCCGCATCTGTATCATCATTAAAAGGGTTCTCATCACCATCTAAATCTTCAATATGAGAAGGAATACCATCTTCATCATGATCATTCATTTCTGTTTGAAATAATTCAAACTTAAAAATTAAATTAGCATAAGCAGTAACTCCAAAAGGAGGTGAGGCATAATATGCTAAACCAGAAGGCAAAAACATTACACCAAGACCATAATTATCATAACTAACAGTTCCATCACCATTTTCTACATAGCTTTCAGCAGTATTAAATGTAGGCATAATTAATCTCCAACCTTGAATAAGGTTTAATAAATCTATGGTTGTTGGGGTTACTGTACTATCAAAAATTTCTTCGTCTAATAAATTACCTGAATAATTAACTCTAACGTCATATGAAAACTTAGGAGCAACTCCACCACCTTGGTTCAAATTTAAAACATAATACTCGTATTCTGTTTCTAAGTAAGTAGTAGTTAAAATAGTAACATCATCTATTAACAAAGTATTATTCGCAGGATCTGGTAATGGCAAATAATTACCTGCGGCATCTTTAGGCAATTCAGAAATAATGATTTCTGATATAGTATGATTCGTTCCAGATTCAAATACTGAAGAATTATAATAATGCGTTTGTAAATAAAGGAGTAAAGAATCTTTGTCAGCTGCTTGCTGCTCTGTTCGATCTCTTTCTACAGGAGGCACATAACTATCATCATCTTTTTTACATGATGAAAATGTAACCATTAAACCAAAAACTAATAAAGTTAATTTTCCTAATTTCATTATTGCGTATTTTTGTCGCAAGATACGATTTTATAATATTTTTGTACAACAACATTAACGTTGTTTTTATAATTTTAATATGCGAGTAGATAAATTCCTTTGGTGTGTGAGATATTACAAAACAAGAAGCTTAGCAACAGAAGCTTGTAAAAAAGGACATATTAAAGTTAATGAACAGGTTGTAAAGCCAAGTAGAGAGGTATATCCAACCGATAAAATTGAACTTAGAAAAGACCAAATTTGGTATCAACTTACAGTAAATGACTTACCTCCAAATAGAGTTGGAGCAAAATTAGTTGACATTTACAGGGTAGACACTACTCCTAAAGAAGCCTTTGCAGCACAAGAACTTTTAAAATATTCTAAAGACTATTACAGAAAAAAAGGCGCTGGAAGACCGACAAAAAAAGACCGAAGAGATATTGACGATTTTTATGATGAAAAAGAATAAGCTTAATAAACTCTTTTGGGAAGAAAGGTATAAAAGCAATGACATAGGTTGGGATATTGGTGACATCTCTACTCCTATTGAATCCTATATTAATCAATTAGAAAATTTTGATTTAAAAATTTTAATCCCTGGAGCAGGAAATAGTTTTGAAGCTGAATATCTTTGGAAAAAAGGATTTAAAAACACTTATATTCTAGATATTGCTGAAATGCCTTTAAACAATTTTAAAAGAAGAGTTCCAGAATTTCCTGAAAATCAAATAATACATTCCGATTTCTTTAACCTAAATGATACTTTCGATTTAATTATTGAACAAACTTTCTTTTGTGCTTTAAATCCAGAATTGCGTGAAGATTACATTAAACAAATGAATAAGTTATTAGTAAAAAATGGAAAGTTGATTGGCTTATTATTTGATTTTGAACTTACAGAAGATGGTCCTCCTTTTGGCGGAAGCAAATCAGAATATATAAATAGGTTTTCAAAATTTTTTAGTATTAAAACACTTGAGCCTTCATATAATTCAATAAAACCAAGAGAGAATAGAGAACTCTTTTTTATCTTTGAAAAAACTAACTAAAGATGGCTGTAAACAAACACATAATCCTTAATCTGTCTCTTATACACATCTGACGCTGCCGACGAAGAGGATAGTG
>OJIO01000701.1_pt1 | contig 19241 bp, 13 predicted proteins | sample 1595621 | NCBI WGS metagenome assembly OJIO01 (sample SAMN05416776, study PRJEB24817) | seawater metagenome | isolation source: Sea water | place: Canada:Atlantic | collected 2013-07
TCTACACTATCCTCTTCGTCGGCAGCGTCAGATGTGTATAAGAGACAGACCCTAATCCATCTATAGGAAATGTACAATTGGAGTTTAACACAAAAGTCACTGGCCTACTTCAGATTTTCAATGCAAATGGAAAAGTTGTGCTTCGTAATAAAATTGTTAATAGTCAAACACAGACTATCGAACTCGATAATAGTGGTATTTATATTGGCAAGTTTACTACTGATACAGGCAGAGTCTTTACTCATAAAATAATTATCATAAATTAATCATAAAAGGGATGTGTCCTCATGTTGGTGCATCCCTTTTTAATTATAAAATATGTTAAGAATAATATTGATTTACTTTTTTTTAGTTGGTTATATATCAGGTTATAGTCAATCCAAACAAGATTACGTATGGGTGTTTGGACAAGCTTTTAATTCTTCTGGCGGTGTTTTTGGTTCAGAGCTAGACTTTAATGAGCCACCAATGGAAGTAAAAAATAGATTTTTAGAATTTGGACTAGGTAAAGCCAATGCATCAATTTGCGACAAGGAAGGAAATTTTCTTTTTTATATGAATGGTTGCGCTGTAGTGAATAAAAACTTCGAAATGATGATCAATGGAGATAGTCTAGGTTATGATATGTGGTGGGACGTTCTAAACCAAGAATGCACTTTAGGAATAGGAAGTTTTCAAGACCATTTGATATTGAAAGATCCTGGGGAAGATAATATATACTACATATTACACAAACCCGCTTTATTCAATGGATTTGAAGCGACATTCGATTCTATTCAAATTTGGTTCAGTAAAGTCGATATGTCTTTGGAGGATGGTAAAGGCGAAGTGATTGTCAAAAATGAGGTTCTAGACAAGTCTAGAATATTCTTAACAAGTTATCTGACAGCTATCAATCATACTAATGGAGAAGATTGGTGGGTAATTCAAGCCCCTTCTAGAGATTCTATTTTTCATACTTACAAGATTGATGATACGGGTATCCGCTTAGAACTGATTCAGGAAAGTCTTCATTATTTTACAAGTGGCAGATCGTCAGCTTCAGGTACAGCAAAATTTAGTCCAGATGGTACAAAATATGCTTTTTATAATTATTATGACCAGTTGCATTTATACGATTTTGATAGAAATACTGGTTTACTTTCCAATCATCAGCAAATATTTGCTATCCCAGACCCTGATCATTTTGAAATTGTTTTTAGCTCACTAGAGTGGTCACCAAATAGTCGGTTTATCTATGCAGCATCTCGGGATTGGCTGTACCAGTTAGATTTGTGGGAGGATGACATTCAAAATGATGGTATCCGATTAATAGACACCTACAATGGGACTCTAGATCCATTTATTACTAGTTTTTTTCTTATGGCACAAGCTCCAGATTGCAAAATCTACATGAGCCCTACGAATGGTTCTTATTCGTTTCATGTTATTAACAAACCAAATGAATTAGGGACAGCATGTGATTTTGTGCAAAATGGACTAAAACTACAATACCCATCTAATGGAGGCGGTCTACCCAACTTCCCTCGCTTCCGAGTCGACGAAGAAGACAAATGTGACCCAACGCTTACCTCAGTGTTCGGGGATGCGGTGTATTATAGGAGAGACCTCACCGTATATCCTAGTCCATCAGATGGGCGGTATACGATCGAGGTGCCGGATGGATTTAGAAGTGGCACATTATCAGTGCTTAATCTAGATGGGCAGGTAGTGGAGAGTAAGGTGATAACTAATGGAACAATATCGGTAGCGCTAGATATTACTAGATATCCTAGTGGGTATTATCATGTGGAATTGTATCCTGAAGAAAATATGGATAGGGTGTTTTGGAGTAGGCAGGTGGTGAAGGAGTAGTTCCTTTGCTGTTTGATTTGTGGATTTGTTTGATTTGTGGATTTGGTTTGGGATGTTGGATCACTTTGATTTTGAGATGTATTGAGTGTGCAGGTCATGGCTCAGGCATGTATGGTTTTTGAAACTTTAGTTTCGTATAGAATGATAGTGTCTACTATATTGCTTTGCTGCGCAAGACTATTTCATACCAAATAAATTTGGTAGGCCATTAGGGGTACAATAAGTTTTTGAAACTTTAGTTTCGTATAGAAGGACAGTGTCATTCTATATTACTTTGCTTCGCAAGACTATTTCATACCAAATAAATTTGGTAGGCCATTAGGGGAACAGTAGGTTTTTGAAACTTTAGTTTCTTTCGATAGTTTCATGTCATAAAAAAGCATCTCCTAAAATTACTTTTAGGAGATGCTTTTTTTATATTATTCTATCTAAGAAAATTAACGAATCACTGTTACTTTTCTATTAATATTTTCATTATTTAATCTGACATTTAAGACATAGACACCAGAAACAAAGTTGTGCTGTTCTAGATCAATGGATAATGTTTTATATCCTGCAGATACAGATGTCTCAGAACTAATTATCACCGTTCTACCTTGTACATCGATCATTGAGATCTGAACATCAGAAGATTGATTAATATTATAATTCAATTGCATAACGTCAGATGCAGGATTAGGGAATAAAGAGAATCCTTTTTCCTCAAATAGATTTTCTACTCCAGAAATTATATCAAAAACAGCTACCAAAGTATCGTTAGAAGTTAGTTCAATATCTGCTTTTCTAGAAGTAACATCCGGGAATATTACATTTCCTGATTTACTTTCCCAGTGACTGAATACATAATCATCCTCGAAGGCATTGAAAACTTTTGCTTTGATCTTGTTTTTCATACCACCAAAATAATTTCCAACCCATGGAAACTCTTCGATATCAAGAGAGTTAAAATCTATTTCCCCTACTTCTGCAGGCTCAGTCATCAGTGTGATCTCGTATGGCCCAGATAATTCAGGATAACATTCCAATGCTCCATCATCTAACAAAGTACATCTTTCTTCAATGAAACCTCTCAACCTTGCAACGTTAGCTTCCCACTCATCCATAGAATCATTCGAACCTGGCACAGCCCATCTTTCTACTTGTCTTGGCATCTCTGGCTCTATCTCGGCGATCATTCTATCCAATGTAGACAACATGTTTTCACAAGAAAAGGCAGTGTTCATCATATCAGCATATCTTTGATAATACAATTCTCGAAATTCTGCATTCTGATCTAATAATCTTAGGAAAATTACGTTTTGTTGGCATTGACTTACCCATTGAAATAATTCCTCAATATCACATGGTACAGCATCTGGATCTGTGTTAGGAACTCCAGTATAGTTAATATAATAATCAAATGTAGCATCAAGATCCCAAACTATATATCCCCATTTTTTATGCTTGCCATCAGGATCCATTCCTCTCCACCAGCCAGTATTCCACTGTAACCAATCGGCCGCTACTGTATTCGTATTAACAAGAACCCAATCAATTAGACTTGTCGTATTCAAAAGACTATCTACATAGCGGTAGTTTGTCTCATCCCCCATATTGTTAGAAAGGATAAAATCTTGCAGTGCTAACCAATCATCTCCTGCGGCTTGTCCCCCATATCTTTGTAAAAAATTACCCCATGTTGAGTTAAATTGAATATCATATTTTCCTTGATCATAATACTCTCCAATATAATCGTGATCTGCGATTTTTTCTCTAAGACCATATACACCCCAATAGTCCCCATTTAAAAATACGATTGCTCTTCTTGGCGTTCGAACATCAAGTTCCATTCCTCCCTCTAATGCAAGCGTATGTACGTACTCATCTCTTACGTGAGCTGAGCCTGCATGTGTTTGGCCTTGGATAGCAGGGTAGTTATCATCTCCTGATGCTCTGAACATCAACCTTTGAAATTCATCTCTACTTTTCTGAGGAAACAATTGTGCTTTAATAGCTTTTGTGTATCCCATCTCATCTCTACAGATGTAATCTAAACTTCTATGGTTTAGAGCCCATGAATCTTGTCCATGTCTATTCAACTCACCATATGAAACTGATTCTCTTTCTTGATCAACATTAAAATATTCAACTGACCCGATAGGGATTAGTGCTCCTTGTCCATTCGCTAGATCTTGTACTCCATCAGCTGCTACAGAAAATACAGGTAGTGTAAATGTTTCATTTATGAAGTAAGTAGAAAAATCCATTCTACTTGGCCATATTAGATCATCATTACTGTATGCTCTAGCTTTCACAACAGTTGTTGCCCCAACTTCTAGTGGATTTTCATAGATAGGTGAGCTAGGCCTAACTCTATTCCCATCCGTAGTATATCGAAGTACAGAATTTTCTTCATTATTAATTATTTCTACTGTCACGGTATCTTCATAAAACCCTGCTTCTAGTAAGATACTTGGTACAGATGCATACCTCGTATATTCGGGAGAGTTATCAGCGTTAGGAGTCGGTGATTTATCTATCATCCATTCTCCATTCATTCTAGATACTGAATGACCTGAAATCGTGATGATCATTTCAGTAAAATCAACTTCTTCTTCAGCTGCATTAGAAAGCAATATTATATCCTTCTGCTCGGTCTGTGACAATTTAAAATTGGTATGAATAACGGATGTTTGTTGGAGGTCTCTGCCTGAACAAACTATTATTTTATATCCATTAGCTGATATCATTGTGCCCGCTGGAAATTGATATTTTGTAGGTTTAGAACTTTTATCAGAAATATACCATCCAGAAATATCTACTGCCACATCTGATTCGTTATGCAATTCTATCCAATCATCATATGCACCATAGTCATCAAGATATGTTGATAGATTAGATGCTGAATATTCACTTATTATTACCTGTCCATCAGCGAATGAAGCTACAAATAATAAAAGAAAAGTAAATTGTATTATTCGATTCATATATAAGATTTTAGATTTTTTGATTTTGATAATCTGTAAATTGTGGTTGAAAGTAAATTAAATTTGTAAACTTTCATGAAAGAACATTAAAATAAGATATAAATATATGTTGTAGAAGACAATATTTTGTATTCAATAAAATTTTAAAAACGATATCTTTTCGCTTATGAAAATTGCACAATCGAAAGCCGAAAATTTGAACAATTGGTTCAATGAAATTCAAGAGTTCCAATTGGATAGTTATTTCGACTCTGTGGTTTTAGGTAGAGCTTATGATTATGTATCAAAAGTAGAAATTATAAAATCTCTAGAGAACACGATAACATGTCAAATACCAGGCATTAACAAATACGATATCGAAATCAAAATGGTTGGTAACGAGGTAATCGGTAATTGTTCGTGTCCTCATAATCAAAAATGTAAACACTTAGCAGCAGTTATCCTTTATCAGATGGATATTAAGTATTAGGAATGGATCAATAATAAAGTTACATTCTTCTGCTTGATATTTTTCCTTTCTTCTGCGTCAAAACCCCTCGCCTATGCGGTGCATAACCTACATTTTTTGCCTTGTAGAATGACTAAATATCAGCACATAAAAACGTTCTTTATTAATGTATCATTCCTAAGCCTCGCCTATGCGATGCAAAACCTACGTTTTTTTGCCTCGGAGAAGGAATAAATATCAGCACATAAAAACGAACTTCATTAATGTATCATTCCTTAGGTTATCTAGTTTCAATTAATTCTCCATTTTCATATACTTCTTCTTTGATCAAAATTCCATTGCCGTTCCAAAATGACTGTATACCTTCTTTTTTACCGTTCATAAAATTGACCTCACTGGTTTTAGTTTCATATTCATTATACCAAGTACTGACTCCATGTGGAATATCATCTTTGTATTCAGCTTTCACATTAGGTTTTCCATTTTCATAATACTGAACCCTTGACAATCAAAAAGCACCCTCCAAAACTAAAGTCTTGAAGAGTGCTTAATTTGTAATAACAACAACTAAAACATTTACTTTTCAATAATTACTTTATCCAGGTCTTTTTTCTAATTCTAAGTCATTAATGGCATCAGAAATTTCATAACCTAACCTCAGTCCTTCAGCACAGTCCATATTTATATGAACACCAAGAGGTATTCTCGAGAATGCATTTTCTCTTGCCATTTGTTTGAAACTATTGAATTTTCTAGGCGCTCCTAAGAACTCTGTTCTACCCTCGTGAGACCTTTCTGTAAAGTTGGTATTGTTGCCAAAGAAATTGATAAAAACTCCACCAGCTGCCGAAGCGAAACATGAGTGACCAGAAGGATAACCTGGAAATGAAGGATCAGGCCAATAGATCAATCTGTAAAGATTCGTTTGGTAATCCACATCGATATTGTCATGAATATATACACTTGGTCTCATCACCATATGCTCATATTTATATTTCCATGTAGACACAGCTGCATCATTCAATGCAAACCCTACCTTCACAAACAATGTTAATGACTCTTCTAAATTAAGTTTATACTTATCGATCAATTGATTAGCAATAGATATCTGTCGTGCAGGTGGGCTCATCATCAATCCTTCTACGTCATCACTCCAAAATTCAGCGACCCATAATTGATCATTTTGCTCTTCTTTAGCTTCATTATTCTCTTCATACACATCTTTCATTTCTGCAAAATATAGGCTATTTACATTTGTACTGTAAGGAATAGGAGGCAGAGTAGTCGTTTCTTCTGGAGATACTACAAATGTTCTCACAGATTCCCAATATGGGAATAATGCTCTTTCAGGATCTGCTGAATAGGTCCAATAACCATCTCCCGTAGGTGGTTCATAAGACGTTGGTTGAGGGTCTAGTATTTGTTCTTCTGCAGATACATCCGTTTGACTGTATTTTATGACTTGTTCTGCAACGTACTCACCCCAATATTTAGAGAAGACCACTGTTTCATTTGATACTCCAGGACTGAGCAATTGATTTTCAGTTTGCTCTAATTGTCCAATCCGAGGCTTCATAGCTTCTGGAACATTAATCAAGAAGTGATCAATCACGTCAGCATAACAAGCATTAAGTGCTAACTGCCAATTTACTTTTTTAGGTAATTCTTTTTTGTCTATTTTCAAACCTTGCAATCTATTCTGATTGGAAACATGGCCTCTCATTCCTGGCTGAGCAGTTTCATAAGCCGCTAAGTTAATATATGCTAATGCTCTTGCCGATGCATTGGGTCTCATTCCTCCTGCATGTCTCTCTAATTCTAATAATAAATCAGTCCAATCGTTCATCATGTTATTGTTGATTTGATCTACATTATTATGGTTAGAATCATTCCCTCCATGCCCGTTTTGTCCTGCTGTGAAGTCTTCTGTAGTCTCTTCTGTGATCACTTGATCATCTTTAGAACATGATTGGAAAACTAATCCCATGATCATGATCATACCTAGCGTTTTCAAATAATTCGTTTTCATCTTTATTTAATATTATAGTTAGCAATACCAACTCCAATTCATGATTTAATGATTGGAAAAGGTGAATTGGTGTTCTGTCTCATAGATTGACATCTTTGAGCAATTGAACTGAGAAAACTCTTTGGAATTGACTGTAATTGTTGATCTTATCGTGATGTGTATCAGTTTGCCGCTAGGCTTCGTATCCTGCCACGAAGTAGCGACAAACTGAAATTACATCTACTTTTAAAAATAGCTATAGCTTCGAGCAGCCATAGTCAGAGCGTGTTTGGACTTCTATCCTTCTTCTTTACAATCCTCTTTTAATGCTTGTAATTCTTCTTTACTATTAACTGTTACTTGAGTTTCATCATCATACTCGACGGTTATTGGAAATACTAGTGTAGGTCTTACTGCATCATCTCCAGCTTCTTGTTTATAAGCTCTTACTGCAGCTTTTAATGACATTCTATCATCAAATGTAGTATCCGTACCATCTATAGTAATGGTTACTGGAAACACTAAAGAAAAACATTTAAAGCCTCTGCCGTTCTTACCTTTACACTTTCCTCTCTTAGGACATTCTTTTCTTAATTCCTTCAGTGCTTCTTGTGATTCCACATCTACAATCTCTCCTTCTTGATTTAAAACTTGGATAGGAAAAATCAATTGAGGTCTATTCTCTTTACTCTTCTCTACTTCGTTTTCAGTAAACCAATTAACGATAGTTTCGTGAAGATTTTCATAGTCAGTAATTTCTGCGGTCGTCTCATCTACAAATTGTATGGACACTGGAAAAATAAACTCAAGACAAGCGGATTTTCCAATAGCACCTCCTTGTAATTTCTCAATACTGCTGTCAGTGAAACTTTCAACATCAACTAAATCAGCGTCTTTATTACACGATGAAAAAGTGAAGGCAAGCAATGCTAATACTGCGAAGCCAAAATTTCTTAGATTTTTAATTTGAACCATCATAACTTATAATTTTAAAATGTGATAAATATGTTTTATACTCTATTCAATAGTGAATACATGGAGATAAGGAGGAAGTCTATATTTTGTACTCACATAAATTGAAAAAAAATTTAATTCGATCAACAATTAAAATATCTTTGATGGCTAATCCCCTTATAAATAAAGGGATCACAAGAAATAATATGTCTGATAAAAAATTATGGAATAATCTCAAAAATGGTGAGTCAAAAGCACTAGAACAGATATATAGAACTTATTTCACTGAATTATATAACTACGGCAAGAAATTCACAAAGGATGAGAACAATGTAGAAGACTGTATACAAGAGTTGTTTGTAGAGTTGTGGAATCGTAGAGAAAAACTATCTGAAACAGATGCTATCAAACCCTATCTGTTTGTATCTCTTAAAAGGAAGATTTTCCATTCCGTTAAAAAAATAAGAAAATCAACAGATACAGAATTAGAAGAATCATTCTTCGAAGCAGAATTATCTATAGATCAAATATTGATAAATAGTGAGACCGATGGAGAGCAAAAAAGTAAACTCAAGCATGCATTCTCACAATTGAGTGATCGCCAAAAGGAAATACTATATCTAAAGTATTACTCGGAGATGGACTATGATGAAATATCAAAGATCATGGATCTCAATTATCAATCTGCAAGAAATTTGGTATCCCGTGCACTTTCCAAGTTATCAAAACATATTATTCTGATCATAGTCTTTGTTCTAAGTATGGTAGACAAGGCATAAAATAAATTAATCTAACATTTGTACATCAAAAGTGAGTACAGAAATAAAAATACATACTTATATAATAAACGATGAGTATGAAGAAATTAAAATATACAGTATTTGCTTTAGTTCTGCACTTCTTTTTTATCAGTTGCGGCAAAGATAATAGTCAAGTGATTGAAAGCGAGTTGCTAATTCACTTCACCAACTTCGAGGCAGAAGCTGTAGCTCATGGATTAGACATAGATTTATCTACTATAGATATCAATGGTTACATCCAAAACATAGAAACAAGAGGAGCGCTCGGTCAGTGCAAATCATATTCTGATGGTTCTCAGCAAATCATTGTTGATGAACAATATTGGAATAGAATTTCTGATTATGAAAGAGAATATTTAGTTTTCCATGAATTAGGACATTGTGTTTTAGAGAGAGAACATAATGACGAAAAAGATGAAAATGGAAACTGTATAAGCATAATGCAGAGTGGAAATAATGGATGTAAAAGTGTCTATAACACTGAATATAAACCAGAATTATTAAATGAGCTTTTCACTAATTAATCCACTTTAGGAATGAAACAATAATAAATATGGATAAATATCTACAATGTACACCTATTGAACTAGCTGATGATGATTCATTCATTAGATGGGTTAAGAATAGTTCTCGAGCAGGAGATTTGAATTGGGATACTTGGTTAGCAAGCAATCCAGGAAAATCATCGGATATTCAAACAGCAAAACATATAGTTTTGGGTATTCAATTTAAGGAAGAACCTGTTTATCAAATGACAGAAGACAAGGTATGGTCGAAGATAAATAAGGACATTGGCACAAATGTTAATACTGGTCAAGTAAAATCATCTAAGAAGTCATCTACTTCCATATTCAAACTGATTTCATATGGCGCAGTAGCAGCTATTGCCTTGGTATTGTTAATGATGAATATAGGATCTGACTATGACACCAGCGTTCAAACACCCTATGCAATGGTGAAAACCATAAACCTACCAGATGGCTCTATTGTCCAAATGAATGCTGATTCTAAAATAGAATATGACACCAAATCATGGAATGAAAACCGATTTGTATCACTTGATGGTGAAGCTTTTTTTTCAGTACAAAAAGGATCGAAGTTCACAGTCAAGACTGACTATGGAAATGTACAAGTATTAGGAACTAGTTTCAATGTAAATACTCGAAATCAAATTCTAAACGTTATATGCAAAACAGGTAAAGTAGCAGTTATTAATTCACAAAATGAATCAATATTGGCACCAGATCAATCTGTTAGTATAGTAAGTCAAATTCATAAATTCAACAATAATACTCCAAGAATTGAAGATAGAAGCAGTTGGATAAAAGGTAGCTATACCTATAGTAACGAATCACTTTCTAAGGTAATTTCAGATTTAGAGAGACAATATGATATAAAAATATCAATTGATAAAAATCTTGCTACAACAAAGTATTCTGGTGGATTTGCAAATGGAAATATAGACAATTCTTTATCTGAAGTAATGTGGCCTCTTGGACTAAAATTCACAATTACTGGCAAGGATGTAAAGGTCACAAAGGAATAAAATTAAACCCCTAAAGTTATTTATGCGGATAAATCTCGTTTTCATTTTTTTATTAATCGCTGTTTTTGCAAATGCACAGACAGACGCTAGCGACTTATTGATTACATATTCGAAAGATGAAGCAAGTTTAAATGAAATATTTACAGATTTAGAAGATCAATATGGAATTAGATTTTCATTTGCAACCCAGTCAATTGGAAGCAAAAAAATGGCTGTCGATTTCAAAGGAGAATCTATTTCAGATGTTCTAGAATATCTACTTGAAGATATTGATATGGAATATAAAATCCTTGATGAGAATATCTTGGTAAGGAAAACAAAATCCTACACTGAAAACGCCAACGATGCATATAATAAAACGCTACACATAAGAGGAAAAGTTACAAATTATGCATCATCTGCTGAACTAGACTACGCAACAGTAAGTATTAATAATTCCACCATTGGAACATACACTGATGACAATGGCAGATTCGATATTGAGATACCCAAACAATACTTCGATGAATTATTAACGATCCAATATATTGGTTTTGAATCTACGGAATATGAGATATCAGAATTAGAAGATGCCTTCTTAATTATCTCAATGACTGAAAGCCAATATGCAATAGATGAGATTACAATTGTGAATAAAGAAAAGTCCATTAATATTGGAAACTCAAGTAATTCGACTTCTTTAAATAAGCGTCAAATATTAAGCAATACCTCAGGCGTGATGGGAAATGATATTGGCCGTCAACTTCAATTAATGCCAGGAATCACAGCTCACGACGACAACTCAGCCGAGATCAAAATAAGAGGCAGTAACAGTGAAGAAACATTGATGATTCTTGATGGAATGCCGATTTATAGTGCTAACCACTATTATGGTATTTTTAGTGGAGTTAATACATCTTATATTGACTCTGTCAACTTATTCAAAAACACCTACCCATTGCAGTATGGTGGAAAGACAGCAGGATTAGTTGAGTTATTCAGTGACAATAATCAGCCTGTCAAGACAAACGCAACAGCTAACATAGATCTACTTACCGCATCAGGTATTGTTAAGATTCCTTTAGGTAAACAGAGTTTTTTTTCTCTAGCAGGTAGGTCGACAACCAATGATGTGAGCAACAAACAATTCAATACCGTGAGTTCTAATCGTCAAGAAAATCAGCAACTCCAAAATTTCAAAGAAAAAGCTAAAGATCAAAATAGTGATCCGTCTTTTAAATTCTATGATATAAATGCAAAATATCAATGGACGAACCATACGAATAGTCTAGCATTTAATTTTTTCAAAAGCGCAGATCATGTAGATAACAAATACAACATTGAGATTGCTGACAATCAGAAAAACCAACTTAAATTAGAAGCAGTTGAAAATCAATCATGGTCTACAAATGCATCAAGCATTCTCTGGGACTCAAAATTAAGCAACAACCTTGTTTGGCATACTAGAGCATTTTATTCTAAATATATAAATGATGAAATAAATGATATTGTACTTGACAAAAAACCCAATATTGGTTCGCCTTCTTCACCCATAGATTTAAAATCAAAACAAGATAATCTTCTGGCAGACATTGGTATCGATAGTTACCTTGATTATAAACTAGAAAATCAATCTTTAAAATTGGGTTTTACATCAACCCATCATAAAATAGATTATTCCTTCAAAGAGAATTCAAAAATTAGATTCCAAGGCAAAGAAAAGTTTTTAGAACTAGGTGGATATGCTGGATATAAAAGACTATATGGCGAGAAATTAAATATTAATGCAGGAATAAGAGCTATCTATTATTCTAATATAAAGGAAGTCAAATTGTCTCCTAGAATAGCGGCGAATTATAACATAACTAATAACGTGAGATTTAAAGCTGCTTACGGTTTTGAGCAGCAAGTTGTAAGGCAATTAGATTATAATTACAGAAACCAACCAATGCAGCTTTGGGTTTCAGCTGGCAATAATAATATACCTGTGCTTACCTCATCCAACCTGATGATTGGTTCTACTATTAAGCTTGGATATGTTAATTTGGATGTGGAATTTTATCAAAAAAATAAAACTGGAGTTCTAGAATATGCAGTCCCTACACCTTCTAATCCAAGTAATTCGGGAGCGCAAGAAAGAGAATATTCTTTATTCATAGGAAATGGCATAACTAGAGGCATGGATCTAATTTTAGGATCTGGATATGGTGCTTATGATACATATTTATGCTATACCTTGAGTAGTTCTAGGCAGCAATTTGAAGCGATCTTCAAAAACAAACTGTATCCTTCAGAAAATGACAGAAGACATCAATTCAAATGGATAAATAGTCTCACTACTGGTAAATTAACATGGGGGCTGAATGCCATCTTTGTAAGTGGACTTCCATATACAGACATCACGAATATAGGCCTAAATGGAAACATCCGAGATATAGATCCTACCTCTATAAGAAAACTGTTAAGACCGTACCACAGAATAGATATAAGTACTTCATATGATTTCAATATTGGATCTTTCAAGTCAAGTCTTTCCTTATCTGTATTCAATCTAATGAATACTAAAAATGTGAAGTACCGTCAATCTGTAGCTACCGAAACTGTTGCTAATCAATTACCTATAAATACCATTCTAGGTGCTGAGACAAATTTGTTGAATAGGACAATTAATTTGGGATTAAATGTCAATTTTTAGCTACATACATCTAAATACTATAAAAAACCGAAGATTAGATAATATTAAGTTTCCCTTCTCTTCTTTGGAATGAAACAATAATAAAGTTACATTCTTCTGCTTGATATTTTCCCATTCTTCTGCGTTAAAAAGCCTCGCCAATGCGATGCATTGCCTACGTTTTTTGCCTTGAAGAATGAATAAATATCAGCACATAAAAACGTACTTTATTAATGCACCATTCCTTTGCTATGAAAAGTATATATAAATCATTATTACGATCACACAAACGGCAAGTCCTACAGGCTTCACAAGTGACCATGGTTGTATATCAACTTGTTCTGTATATTTTTGTTCGAATGCTGTTTCTCTTGGATTCATCTTACCAATAGCTAACATGATCATTGAATTAAGAACAAATAGGAATGCCATCACGTGTAAGAAGTGTGGATATGCCATCTTCCTAACATCGGCTAATGCATCTTCACCTGAAACTCCATCAGCTACCGCTTGAGCAATCGCAGTGCTTTCGAACCATGGCTTCAATCCAAACTGACTAATACAGTAAAGAACTACACCTAAGATAAGACCAACTTTCGCTGCCTTTGCGGGTACAAATTTTGTAAAGAATCCAACTACGATGATCGTAAGAATTGGAATAGAATAACATCCGTTAATTTCTTGTAAATATCCAAATAATCCGTCCGGTGCATTTGCAATAAACGGTGCAATAAACATTGCCATTACGGCTAACAGTACACCAAATGTTTTACCCGCTTTCACTACAGTTTTTTCACTGGCATCTTTATTAAAGTGTTCTTTGTAAATATCCAGTCCAAATAAAGTAACTGAACTATTCAACGCACTATTAAAAGAGCTTAATATCGCTCCAAAAATTACCGCCGCAAAGAAACCTAATAGAGGAGCAGGCAATACTTTTCTTACCAATGTAGGATAAGCTTCATCTCCACTTTCTAGTGTGCCTCCAAACATGTGCCATGCAATTACACCTGGAAGTACTACGATGAGAGGACCTAATATCTTTATAAAACTAGCTAATATCAATCCTTTCTGTCCTTCTTTCAGACTACTTGCTGCCAATGCCCTTTGGATGATTGCCTGATTAGTTCCCCAGTAAAACAACTGAACCAACATCATACCCGTGAATATAGTAGCGAATGGTACCGATGCCGAAGCCGACCCAATAGCATTAAACTTCTCTGGATTATCAGTAGTCAAAGTAGATATTCCTGCCATTACACTGCCATCCCCTATTGCCATTAGTCCAAATACTGGAATCATTAATCCACCGATAAGTAAACCGACAGCATTAATTGTATCCGAAACAGCAACAGCTTTCAGCCCCCCAAATATCGCATATATTGAACCTATTAGACCGATGCCCCATACACAAACCCAAATGCAGGCCGTCTTAGAAATGCCTAGTAACACTGGCAAATCAAACATAGCTGTGAAAGCTACAGCTCCAGAATACAATACAATAGGCAGTAATACTATAACATACCCTGACAAGAAGAGTCCTGAAACCAAAGTCTTTGTCATGGTATCATACCTTTCTTCTAAGTATTGGGGTACAGTACTTATTCCTCCTTTTAGATATCGAGGGAGTAACCATATTGCAGTTACGACCATGGCTAATGCTGCCAATGTCTCCCATACCATTACTAGGATACCTTCATTATAAGCTTGTCCATTCAGCCCAACTATCTGCTCCGTTGAAAGATTTGTTAATAATAAAGATCCTGCGATTACAACCGCGCCTAAGCTTCTACCTCCTAAAAAGTAACCGTCAGACGTATTTTCATCTGTTGTTCGGGTAGCTAAATAAGCTATGACTGCGACTAGTATTGTAAAACCTAAAAATGAAATGATACCTATCATGGGGCTTTGTGTGTATTTTACGTTAAGCCAACAAGTTAAAAATTAATGTGGAAGGAATTGCTTCTATCCAAAGTATAATTTCAAATACTCATTCTTTGCAAACCATGAAAAACGGAAAAATAAGTATTAAAAAGAAAATAGTTCCTTCGTTTAAACAAAATGACAGTAATACTGTCTTATCTTGTGCATGATTAAATTAAACTTACATAAATCCATTTCTATGATAAAAATCGACAATTTCCTTATCAAAATGATTACGATCTTCATACTATTTTCGGGTGCTCCCAACTTAGTAGCACAAGAGAGCAACTTAGGCAACTGGCTTATATATATTGGCAATAAAAAAGTTGATTCAAAGTGGAACATTCATCATGAAGTACAATATAGAAACTACAATGCAATCGGAGACCTTGAACAGCTTCTTTTGCGTACAGGTATTGGATACAACCTTACCGAAAACGGTAATAATTTGCTATTGGGGTATGGATATATTCATTCAGAAAACTATCTAGGTCAATCAGATGAAAAAGTATCAATTGGTGAACATAGAATTTTCCAACAGTTCATCACCAAACAAAAGGTAGGAAAAGTAGGGCTGCAACATCGCTATAGGTTTGAACAAAGATTTGTAGCCGATGATGTCAAACTTAGGTTCAGATATTTTTTAGGTATTAATGTACCATTGACTAATTTGAATGAAGGTAAGAATCCGCTATATCTTTCAATTTACAATGAAATCTTCATCAATTCCGTGGGGAATATTTTTGATAGAAACAGGCTCTATGGTGGTATCGGTTACAAACTTAACGAAAACCTCAAAATGGAACTGGGTTACATGAATCAATTTCTCAATCAACAAAGTCGAGATCAAGTGAATGTGTTAGCCTTTGTAAATTTTTAAAAATCAAATGTTTAATTAATACTTCGGTCTATATTGGAATTCACAAAACACTAGATAGAAGTTGAACACCAATTGAAATAGATTTTATTAAAAATAAATACTTTTACAAGTAGACGAAATAGCAAAAATAAATCTACGATTACCATTATGTTTCCGATCACTAAAACTTTCTTAGCTTTGCAGCCGTTTTGAAAAATAAGACATGTACAAGATCAAAGAAATATACTATACAATCCAAGGAGAAGGCTACCATGCAGGAAGACCTGCCGTGTTTTGTAGATTCTCAGGTTGTAATCTTTGGTCAGGACGTGAAGAAGACCGTAGCAAGGCTATTTGCCAGTTTTGTGATACTAACTTCTGGGGTACAGATGGCAAAAATGGTGGTAAATATTCCGCAGAAGAACTGGCTCAAAAAATTAAGTCTTTATTACCAGAAAATGCACCTAAGCCTTTTATAGTTTTGACAGGTGGCGAACCAGCTTTACAAGTAGACGAAAAATTAATTGAAACTTTGCACAATCAGGGTTTTGAGATTGCTATTGAAACAAATGGTACTAAACCTCTTCCTCACGGAATTGATTGGATTTGTATGAGCCCAAAAGCGAATACTGAGATTATCCTTACGAAAGGAAATGAGATTAAAATTGTAATTCCTCAAGTTGGTATAAATCCAGCTGATTTTGAAGACCTTGATTACGACCATAAGTATGTCCAAGCAATGGAGTCTGACACATGGGATCATAACATCAAACATGCTGTGCAATATGTACTAGATCATTCTCAATGGAAACTGAGTGTCCAAACACATAAATACTTAGGTATAGACTAGTGCACTAAGTATTAAGTAAACTACCAAATAGAGGCAGGAGTTTTTTGTATAGGTGAGGCGAAGGTTCAGGACTTTAGCCGCAGCTAAAGGAGTGGTTCTTCAACGATATATACACAAAAAAGAACTAGTATATGGGGTGGGATATTTAGTTCTTAGAGCACTAGTGCTCTGTCAATACTTATACTTTCCATTCAAAAGCAGAATTGATCAAAGATTGATACGTTTCATTTCCTTCTAAGATTTCTCTATTCCCAATTACTATTAATTGTTCTCTAGCTCTTGTTACTGCAACGTTTAGTTTTCGATCTACACCTTCTTTTGACAATGAGACCAATGATCTTAGTTGTGACATCCGGTTGGTACAAAGAGACAAAATGATTATATCTCTAGCTCCTCCTTGATACCGCTCTACCGTATCAATCGTTATTTTATCAAGAAGATGAGGGCATGATATTTCGAATTCACTTTTAATTGTAGCTATCTGAGCCCGATAAGGTGTTATCACTCCAATAGAACGATCATTCAAATCAATGTTATTTTCTTTATACAGTTCTTCTAATGCATTTACGATTTTCAGCACTTTTTTTGATTCGTATTTATTTGTTTTCCAATTGAAAGCTTCATCAACATGAGTAGGAATGTATAAGAATCTTTGATTGATAAGTATTTTACCAACTATCGATGAGCTTTCAAAAACACGCTCATTGACAAGTCGATCAATACCTGGTAACACATTAAGATGGCCTTCATAAAACTTAGAATTTGGAAAGGCCATGAGTTCTTTTTGCATTCTACCTTGATATGACAACAAACCTAATGCATGATCCCATTGCTTTTGTTTGCATTGATGATAGATTCTTTCAAATAATGACATTCGCATATCTGTGATGCCAATCCCTTGCAAGGCATTGTCCACTATTTTAGATTTTTCTTCATTTTGCGTAACAACAGCAGGCAATTGTTTATGATCACCTATCATAATCGCCTTCTCTACCCTACTTAACAGACCAACCAGCATCGGTTCTAGAATCTGTGATGCTTCATCTATAATAACTCTATCAAATTTCATCAACTTAAACAAAGCAGCTTTTGAAACTATAGAAGAGACTGTACTCACATATATTCTCTTGCCTTTTAGTAGACTTCTTATGTCTTCTCTTTTTGTAAGGTCCACTATAAGGTTATTTATCAATCGTGGGCGGTAGGCTTGTCCGCAGCTTGTCGCCGAACCTACTCTTATATAGTTGTCTTTAAACTCTGACGCAATAGATTCTACAGCTGCACACATCTCATCTACAGCCCTATTGGTGTATGCCAATAACAATATGTTTTCATCAGAATGGTTGTAAAGTCTTTCTACGAGCGACTTAAGCATGACGCTCGTTTTTCCAGTTCCTGGTGGTCCCCAAAGAAGAAAATAATCTTGAACGTTGGTCATCTTATCAAGCAGCAAATTCTGTTCATCAGTAAGATTATCGAAAGGCTCATGGCTACCTTTTGCAAGGCCCCTAGGTTTTCTCTCCCCTAACCAAAGTGATTTCTTTTCTTTTTTTGTGCCAATAAATTCCCATAAAGATCTGTACAAAGTATTAAATCCACTATCAAGTGAATCCTCTTCAATGTTCCAGCTTTCGATCGATGTAAATAGGATATCATTATACTGCTTACTTCTCAACTTCACCTCCACCTCCGATTCATTAATCGACAGTATTGTACACTTGAATATTTGATTCTTAAGTACGGCTTTGGAATTTTCACTGAATGGGTATAAAACAGCAATATCTCCTTCTCTGAAATTTGCTAATCGACTGGTCTCTTCTGTTCTTTCTAAAACGATTGTTGGCACTTCATTTCTAGATTTATTTTCCTTTATTACCATTTGCTTAAGAACAGCAAATCGGTCTTCTTTTTCTTCTAGATTCTCTAACCATAAAGCTGATAACCCATTGGATTTATTTATACCATGTTCTCCTGTCTTTGCCATCCTATGCTCTCGACTAATGAATGAACTAAATTCGTTAAAATAAGCGCGATCCATATCTGGCAACATTGAATAAGTCTTTTGAAAACCTTCAATATCTTTCTGAACAAAACCTTTTGCTTGGGGAAAATTTTCAGGTTTGATATAGCTATATAGTTCTTGAGCGGCCAACCCTGAAGAAGCCATTTTAAATTCTATTGCTATCAGATCATTCCTCACTTTCATAGCCTCATATTGTTGGGATTTTACAGGAGGTGCATATTTGAGAGACTTATCCGTCAACTTAGAATATAGTATATAATTATTAGGTTTTCTATGATAGCCAAAAGCAGACTTTATCATTAAATCATATCTGTCTCTTATACACATCTGACGCTGCCGACGAAGAGGATAGTGTAG